>Ga0326511_10000756_pt1 | contig 28193 bp, 35 predicted proteins | sample 0_2496_0518_D_FD_203701 | JGI IMG/M metagenome (GOLD analysis project Ga0326511, IMG submission 203701) | Bovine rumen microbial communities from UC Davis, California, United States - 0_2496_0518 | ecosystem: Host-associated > Mammals > Digestive system > Stomach > Rumen | place: USA...
CAAGGCATCAATGTACGCCCTGAGTGCAGACTGGTAGTTCATCTGCGTCCGTGCGATTTCGTTGCTGGAGGTCGCCTTCGCGTAGCTCTGATAGGCCGCGTTCATCTTGCTGATCGCTTCATTCAGTTTGCTTGCTGTCTGCGCCGCCTCTCCCTTCGCCGCAGCCACTCGGTTGCGATCCACAATGTCTGCCGCAGAGGTGATCCTGCCCAGGTCTGCCGTGTCCTCCGTCTGCTTGGGCAGCGTGGCCCGTGTACTCCTGACCGTGGACTGCTTGCCCTTGATGTCTTGCAGTTCCTTTCGGAGCTCGTCCACCGCCGCGGACGTTCGCTTGGATGCTTTCAGGGCCTTGTCATACTGGTCTATCGCGCCCTGCAAATCTGTGTCTTTGTTCTCTATCGCGGTCCGAATGGCGCTCTGCCGTCCCTCGGACTCCGTGGCCTGGGCAATCAGATCCTTCAGACTCTGGAGCTGTTGCGCCTGCCGCTGCTGCCGCGCAACCTCCTGGTTCTTCGCTGTGTTATTCAGCGCTGCCATGTCCCGGTCAATCTGAGTGTTCTCTTTCCAGGAGCCGTCATCATTGATATACTTAGACAAGATTGCGCTGGCGTTGTCGTTTACCTGCTGTCGATAGGCTGCGTTGGAGTTGTACGCCGTTTCATATGCCTGCCGGTTTACGGTCTTATAGTCCACGCCGGTGCCTGCGGTGTTCGCCGCCTGCTTTGCCTTTTCTACCTCTTCCTGATATGCCGCGACGACAGCGCGTGCAGCTCCGGTCTCCTGATAGCTCGATGACCCTCTCTTCGCTTTCGCATTCGCCATAGTTTCCCCTCGCTTTCAGTCGCTCTGCTACCTGTCCAGCTTCTCAAGCTGGGTGTTTTTCAGCGTAGCCTTTTTGTCCGCCGTCGCCTGTTTGATGTTCTGCTTATAACGGCTATTATCAATGGTGTTTTGTAGTCGGGTGATGGTCGCCGGAACCAGCGTTCCCGTGGTTGCAGCCTCGTCCAGGGTTCTCTGCGCTCTGTCGTTGTACCCGGCCTCTGCGGACTCCCGGATGTATCTGGCCAGATAGCCGCTCATATAGTTGCCGTAGTATGTCGGCAAATCGCCGGCAGTTCCAGTTGTGCCGGTTTCGCCACTTGAACCAGAGCCTCCGCCAGAACCGCTGCCGCTTCCGCTGGAACCTCCGCTTGAACTGCCTCCACCAGAATACCCGCCGCCAGAACTGCCGCCGCTGTACCCGTAGCCATATCCGTATGCCCCGAACAGCGTACCGATATATCTCTGAGCATCCTCCGCGGTGATCCCCATCATCTCAAGCATCCGGTCCGTTGGCATCAGCCCTTTACTCAGGAATAATTCACCCAGCTTCCTTGCATACGCCTCGTCCTCCCATTCCAGATCCCGGACTTCCTCCGCAACCTTTCTGGAGTTTTCATCGTCCTGCCGCTGAAGCGTCGTGTTCCATTCATAGTTGCTTCTCAGGTTCTCATCCGCCCGAAGCTGTGCCTCGTACATCTGCTGGAACTGTGCCTGCGCAGAGGCAAGCGCAGCGTCCGCCGCAGCGTAGTCTCCCTGGGCTCTCAGGTCTGCGATCTTCCGCGCCGTATCCGTCTCAAGCTGTCGCTGTGCCTGCCCGATCCTGGCAATCTCTGTGTCGTATGTGTTCTCCGCCACGCCGTAGCTTGCGTGTCCAATGCCGCCGCGGTTCCCGTTGTGCGCTTCGATCCCACGCTGCGTAGCGATCTGATCCGCCTGGTCACGCTGGGCCTGCTCATAGAGCGCCTTGTACTGACTGACGCCCTTCTCCAGCCCTGCGTTCAGCGTATCCGTTCCTGCGGTGACAGCCTGGTTCGCCGTGTTCTGGGCCTCCTGCGCCATCTGCGCATACTGGTTCTTGATGGACTCGGAGTAGTCCTTGGTGTTGCTGTTGTCCAGCGCGTTGGTTCCGCTGACTCCCTGGGGAGACGCAGTCAGATTGTCTGTTGCCATCTCGCTCCCTCCTTAGAGTCCCATCAGGACTGCGTTAATGTAAAGCTGCGCCGTGCTCTGATCCAGGCCCATGGCTGACAGCATCACATCAGACGGCATGACGCCGGCATCCAGGAACGTCTTGCCAAGGCTCTGGAGATACTGTTTATCGTCCTGTGCCTTCTGCCGCTGGATGCTCTCTTCGTTCCGGTCAATGCCTTCGTCCTCTCTGGCGTTGGTAATGTCATACTGCTCGTTGGCCCACTGGTTCTCGTCCACACGGATTGCGTCCTCATAGAGCGCCTGGAACTCCCGCTGCCGGGACCGTAGCAACTGGTCCGCCTTGTCAAATTCACCCTGCGCCCGCAGGGAAGAGATCTGCTGAATGGTATCCGCCGCCAGCTTCTGCTGCTGTAGGGCAAGTTGCTGGCGCTGCTGCTGATACGCACTCTGAACCGTATTGGTTCTCAGCGTCGCCATGCCGCCGAACTCTCCGCCAGCTCTGGCATTCAGCGCAGCGTTGTCCGCACCCTGAAGCATATTGACGGTCTGCGCCTGATACTGCCTCTGGTACTCCGGTACCGCATCCTCGTAGGTCCGAGCAGCCGCATTGATGTTCTGCTGCGTTGCGTAGTCTGTCGCCGCCGCCTGCCGTTGGTTATACGCCTGATACTGCTGGTTGATCAGATCCGCGTAGCTCCTGGTATTCGCCGCACTCGCCGCCGCGTTGTCCGCTTCGGAGGCATCGACGGTTCCATAGCCCGGAGTAATCTCATAAGTCAGCGTCCCGCCGACAGTCCGCGTCTTGGTGGGAGTTGCAGAAGTAGAGGCGGCAGACTGCTCTGCCGCCTCGTTCTGCGTAGTATCCTGTGTGGTCTGAAGGACTTCATCTTCGTTCACACGCTACGCCTCCTTTGTTTCTAAGTAGGTGGGGTTCACTTCTTGTTGGCGTATCTCTGCATCACCGTGGCAAACTGTTCGCGGGTCATGAAGCCCTGCCACATCAGGTTGCCGGTCTCGTCGCCCTGGAACAGGCCCTCCTGAACCGCCCACTCTCTGGCGTCCTTGGACCAGTCGGAGCCCGCCTCAGCGTTCCGCTTGTTGAGATAGTTGTCCATCATTTCGTTGAACTGTTCCTGAGTCATCATAGTATCATCCTCCGTCTCGATTGGTTCTTTCCCGGTGTAAGCACCGTTGTTTGCGAAATGCCAGATATAGCCGTTGTATTCGTGGTCCCCGGTGAGCATATACCCATCCTCGCCGAAGAAGTACCATACGCCGTTCACTGCTCTCCAGGCCATCTTCGGATAGCTGCCATCAGCTTCCCGGTACCACCAGCCCTTGTCGTCCTGCTGCCAGCCCTCGTTGGTTCCTTCCATCTTCGCTTTCACAGCAGCCCGGAACCCATCCATGGTGTAGCTGAGGCCCAGGCCCCGCCATAGATGCTCCGGGTCAACGTGGCCGGACGCCACGCCCAGCTTGCTGCCCTCGTTGTGAGAGATGATGTCCGTCAGCGGGTTCAGGTTGTACTTCTTGCAGAGCTCCGCGAAGAGCTCCACCGCCGTCTCATAGGTCCCCTGCGCCTGCTTGCGCGCAGCAGCCTTGTCAGTCACGGTGAACGTCGCGCCGCCGCCATACTTGATCTGGCTGGGCTCTGTCATCTCTACGCCAACATGGGTGTTGTTGGCATCGCCGCCGCAGTGCCACGCTCTGAAGTTCCAGGGCATGCACTGATACACCGTGCCGTCCGCCTGGAGCACCGCGTGAACCGCGACCTCGTAGCCGCTCTGGTTCCAGCGCTTTGCAAAGACCTCGGCGCTGGGCTGGGCGCAGCCCACGCTGTGAAGCATCAGCCCCTTGGGGCCGCGCTTCTGGAACGTCGTGTAGCGGCTGTCCACCTTGTTGACATTGTTCCGGTAGCAGTCGTTGTTCGTGATCATGTACTGTACGATTTTCATATTGCTTCCTCCTCCGTTAAACCTCAATCCATCCATACACGCCCGGTTCCCAAACATTGTAGTCAATGCTAGATTCCCATGTTTTCCCGTTGTGTGTCACTCGATCCCCCTTCATATAGGGGTTCGTGCTGTCAGGCTGCACCCACTCCGGAATTACCTCCGGGTCTGGGATAAGCACCCGTGTGAATAGACTTGGAGCTGCATCCGGTGTCCAATCCGCCTGGCTGGTATGATCCTGGAGCACTCGGTATAGTGTCCCGTCATGCCGCACCCGATCCCCTGCCGCGTAGTCCACGTCAGGTTTCCACGCCGGATACAGCGCTATGGCCTCCAATGCCTGTTCATCCGTCGCGGATGCTCGGATAGTTGTTATGGCGTTGATGATGGATTGCAATTCTGTCCTGGTCATAGAATTCCCTCCAGTGCTGCCGCGATCTCGTCTGGGGTGGCTGAATATACCGCCTCTGCCTCCTGGCGTTCAAGCATTGCGTTATAATTGAGAGAGAATTCATCCTCTGTAATCTCTTCTCCGTCCAATACCCCAACTGTGGCTATATATCCGTTCTCGGTGTGATAGTATCTCATGACAGCCCTCCGAATCCTGCTATCGCCCATGTCATTGTTTTTGTTGTTTCTGCCAGGCCGTTCATGTGCAAACAGCCCAGATAGATTTTATCCGTGGGCGAGAATCCAGAAATTGCACCTAGAAACTGCTGTCCGTTCAATGTGCTGCTGTGCATATAATACTCATTGTTTGCCAGACGTGCGGGGCTGCCTGAAATACCAGAGTTTCCGACATTAAACGAAATCGGCATTATCATGGTTTGGTTGCTGTCCACCCATGTATACTCCGCACCAATCCCATTGCTGACCGCACGGCTCACGATGGTTGACCCAATTCTCAACCCGATATAGGGCTTGTTGTCATCGAGTCGGATTTTATAGTAAAAATATTTGTATGCCTGCAAATCTGCCAGCGTCAACCCTGTGTCTATTATGCCGTTACCAATCGTTGCGGATGTTATACCTGCGTCCACAGTGCCTGACGCAAGAAACAAATGGGCGGTGGACACCGTTTCGCCGCCTCCGCTGGATGCCGTGCCTATGATCGGCGCTCCGCTGGCGTCATGGGCCGTATATCCCTCCAGTAGAGTTGCCGCCGTCACGGTATCCCCGGAGAGGTCTATGAGGGTGTTGCCCCCATAGATGATTTTGTTCTTGTACTGATTTGCCATACCGTCCACTCCTTATCCGATGGTGACGGTCACGCCTCCCGCCGCATTGTCGGTTTCCACATACGGGATCGCGTTGACTACCACCTGAGAGATGTAGTTGTATCCCGTTCCAGGTGTACGGGTCTGCTGGCTGGTAGTTGGCGTCATCGTTACAGCCTCGGCGGTCACGTCCTCCGTGCCAGACATGGAGCCAGCCACGCCCAGAATGGTGATGCCCTGCCGTATGTTGGACGCAATGATTTTCGCCTGCTCCGTGGCGCTGATTCCAACGGAGCCGGAACCATCATGATAGCCCTGAGGGATCGTGTATGCCCCGGCTTTGGTGGTAATCGCCCCGGATACCGCGCCGTTGTTTGGCATAGTGCCGGTCAATTTGTTGCCGTTGACATAGGCCGTTTTGTTCAGCAGGATTTCCGCTGCTACCGCATCGGCGTCGCTGGTGTCCGCGTCATAGGTGTTTGTGCCGGTGATGGGTGCGCCGGATTTGTCGTGGGCCGTGATGCCGGATGCCAGCTTGTCAGGGGTGACAGTATCGGCAGAGATGTCCATGAGGACGGTCCCCCCATAGATGATTTTGTTCTTGTACTGATTTGCCATAGATTATTTCCTCCTGGTTAACCAATGATGACGGTATACCCGCCGGATTCGTTGGTGGTCTCATAGTATGGGATTTCCTGCACCGTCACATCTGCGGTCAAGACCTTCTGGGCCGTCGGCAAGACCTGTTCCGATGTAGACGGCGTGATCTCATACACCCCGGTATACTCTTCATAGGTTTCCCCGCCGTGACCGTACCCCGCAATCAGCACATCCATAGCGTCTGCTATCGTTGTGCTGCCACCATCAGTGATCGCGTTTGCGTTATTAATGATTGTTTGGAGTTGGTCTGCATAAGTGGAAATCAAACCTGTTGCCGGAATCTTCTCGGCAAGATCGTCCCTGGCTTCCTGTAGTCGGCTAAGTTCTGATGTGATACTCATTCTCTCAGCCTCCTAAATAGAAGAAAGTGCAGTTGCCAAATTATCCATAGCGCCGAGGTCCGCATAGAAGTCACTTTCCGTCCCAGTGTAGCCACCTGCAATAGCTGCCTCATATGCGCTCTGCCCATCCGCTCCATTGAATTGACCAGAAGACTTGGCCTCCTCCAGTGCATCAGAAACCGTGCCCTCAATGGATGCCGCAACAGCTTCTGCACCGGATGCAGACGCAGATGCCGTCCTCGCATACGCCGCAGCGCGAGCCTGCAAATCAACGAGTGCATCATATTCAGGTTCCCCGTGTCCGCTGACGCAAATGTAGGCTCTGGTGCCAACATAGAATCCGGCACCCCTGTCATCCAGAGGTGCCGGTGCAGGCATAGGTGCGGGAGGGGTTTCATTCCCTGGTCTGTCAGTCTCGTCGATAGGTACGCGGATGTGGGTATTCCGTTCCTCATAAAACCCCATAAGTCATTCCACCTTCTTGTATCAGTTCAGGTTTTATCCTCTACTTCCGGCAAACCAGTAGCAATGCTGGTCAGGATGCTGCACACCCCGGCAAGCGCCGCCGTGCCGAGTACGGTCACCCAGTCCACGGCAGTAATGGTCACCGCTGCCGGGATCATGGCAACTGCCGTCTGGCAGAAGGTTTTCAGGGCACGGATGCCCGCTGCCTTAAAAAATGCTTTCATTTTGCATCATCCTCCAAATCTGCGATTCTGTGATTTGCTACGGACATTTTCTCCTCCAGCACATCCATTTTCCGCTCCAATTCGTAGGTGCGTTCCACGGCGCTGTTGTGTTTATCGACCTTTTTCTCCAGTTGCTCCAGGCGATAGGCTATGAGTGCTTGGTTCTCACTGTTCGCCTTATAGGTCCCGTACACGCTGCCAGCCAGAGCCAGCAGCGCCACGACGATATTTCCGATGATTGTTCCCATTGGTTTCGACCTCCTATTGGCCAGATTTTGAGATAAAGTGTCCTATAAGTTACAATCTAATGTTTTAATACGTTGTAATGTAATCAGATGAAACGCTATCCGCGCCCATTGCAAGATATGATTTTATATCGTTCACTGAATTAACTCCGCCAATATTAACATTTACCCCATTTGCGTGTAATGTAGAAATGATTTCTCTGGTCACAGTATATGAACCACTTTCAATTGTCGCATTTACGTTAAAATATCGTGACGGTCTTGATAGATCATTAGCATCAGTTGGGTCTATTATAAATATGCATGGGATTTTTTCATTTACGCACTGAACATAACCTATGCTGTACTGTGAACACAGAATAATACATTTCGCATCAAGCCCATACGAAACAATTGTGCTTATTAGCTTCGTCACCATCTCTTGGTTGTTAAACATATTTTTCAGTTCCATAACTGGAACACAATCATACGTTTTGCAGATTCCAAGAAATTGCTCTACAGTAGGCACTTTTAAATCTGGATGGTCTTTAATGCTTAATGCTTCGATTTCTGCAAATGTATGTTCTGCAACAGCACCAGTTCCAGTTGTAGTGCGGTCTAAGGTCGTGTCATGTATGCACACAAGATATCCGTCAGATGTTGCGTTTATATCAGTCTCAATTCCCCATGCGTCTCCAACTCCTGCCGCCTCAAACGCAGGGACAGTGTTTTCTGGGGCATTAGTTCTAGTGCCTCTGTGTGCGATAATCTTGCGTTTGCCATTTCCAAAAGACGAAAGGCGTTTTAATTCGTATTTGCGCATACTCTCCAAGTACGCACTTGACCAGATTTCAACCTTTTTTGAAGCAGTTGCTACCGATTCTACTGATGTCTCATCTCGCTTCCCGATAGAAATGGCATAATATTTCCCTACAATTAGCTTATACGTTCCGTAATACCGCCCATAATAGCTAATGAAATTATCAGCAGAAATTTCTGGGGCTGAATATTCACGGATTTCATAAAAATAATTCGAATCATTACAGCGTATAATGGTATCTTTGGCGAATGTTACATTAATTTTTGTTCTGATTACTGTACTGCTCGATACCTTTTGCCCACTTGACCCAAACGTTCCAAATTCGTACTCAAGGTAAGGCAAAAAGCCGTCCTGTAGAGCAGTAGCTTTATCATATGCGCTATCCCACTTTTCGGGAGAAACATCTGTTTTTTCGACATAGTTTTCATATTGGACAACGCAGTTCGTATAGGCAGTAGGGTCAATGTCTGTTGCATAATCAAGTACGATTTTGTAAAGATAAGTTTCCGGCATATTAAACATGACAATTTCTGCCGATGAAAATTGCGCTGATTTTACAAATGATGTTCCATCCCACATTCCCAAATAAGCGTTATTATTTTGTGTATCGTATGCCGCTAATTCAAGTCTGTAACTGCCTAACGGAGCGATTGAATAAATGTCTCCCTTCTCAAACGCATTTGTACGGATTCTTTTCGAGTTGGCTTGCGTTCCTCCACCAGAGCCGTTAATATTCCCCTGTTCCCATACTATCGGGCTTTTAGTCGTTCCAACAACAAAAACTGTCGAGTTTAAAGAACTCTTCAAATCATCAATTGCCCCATTCACAACTTTGTTCTGAACTGCATTGGTAGACGTATCACTCAGCGCATCATCGCACCCAGCCGCATTGAATGCCCCGCCAGACACCCAGGCTGAGCCATCGTAGTAATACCAGTTGCCATTGGTATATCCGGTCTCACTGCCGGTGTACACATAGATCTTGCTGGTGTCAGTCATCGCTGCCGCTGTAGATGCTGCCGTGGTGGAAGCATTCGCAGCAGCAGCACTTGCAGCCGCCTCACGTGCGCTAGTCTCCGCCGCACTGGCGCTCGTAGCCGATGCACTGGCGCTCGTAGCCGCCGTACTGGCGCTAGTCTCCGCCGCGCTGGCGCTAGTCTCCGCCGCGCTGGCGCTCGTCGCGGATGCGCTGGCGCTCGTCGCTGCCGCCGCAGCATTATCCGCCGCGGTTCCGGCTTTTGCCAGGGACTCGCAGAACTCTTCATACGTCCCGGTATATCCGCCTTCCTTGGCGCTTCCGTAAGCAGTTACCGTGCCAAGGTTATATGTCAAACTATCTGCCATAGTTTCCCCTCCCAGACCTATCATCCATTGACAGTAACCACTAAATCCGAGTCATCCTCAATGGTGAATCCGTATTTGTTCGCAAACGCCTGTGTAGTCGTCGCCACCAGTTCTCCGTCATCATTGATCGAGAATGTAACGCCGTCAACGGTCTCGTCTGCATCGAAGTATTCATCGTTCAGTGTCATCTCGTCTGCGTCCGTTGCAAACTTGAACACTGGAGATTTCACCGCGCCAACGTCCGTAATAATCGCACGGATCTGCACCAACACCGGACCCTCTGTGGCATCCAGGCTCAGCGTCGCACTCTGTCCGATGGTGAACGTCATCGTCTCGTCCGCAATGGTTACGTCTACCTTCTCATATTCCGCAATCACGTTGCCCGCCTGGGCCACCGTGACCTTCACGCTCTCCGTCACATCGTCCTCATACGGAAACGGCAGTTTGATCTCCACGTCGCAGCCGCGGGGAACCAACCTTGGAGCCTTACACATCCAATGACCCATGTCCCACGGGCCAGCCGGTGCCGGAGAATTGCTCAGCGGAATATCGCGCGGATTATAATGATTCATTCGGTTATCCCTCCCTATGACGCTGTGCCATGTACATGGAAATGCACCGTCACTGCGGTATTATTGAATGCAGCGTATCGCATAATGAAGAATCTCAGTTTTGTAGCGCTATACCGATCCGCTGACACAAAGCACCCTGCATCGGCACCCGTTGTAATGGTGCATCCACTGAGACTCAGACCACCTGGCAATGTCACATACAGTTGTGCTGTAAAATAGAGTTGCGATCCGCTCATTAGCGTGCTGACCCACGATCCATATGTACTGTCAACGGTCAGCGTAAAGTACATCCAGAGATCCACGTCGCCGCTGGCATATTCCCTGGCTCGCCAGGAACCTCCGCTGGATACGCTGGACCCAGTCACACCAATCGTAACCTCTGCTGTTCCGCCAGATGCAATTCCGGTAATATGATCGGCCACCAGGTTCCCGCCAATGTACAGATTCCCTCCGACAGAATAATTTCCATCGGTTCCTGCGCCGCCGGATGTGACATAGATTTGGTGCCCGCCAGCCGTCATTCTTGCGCCCGCCGTCGTAACAATCACATAGTTGCTCGTATTGCTGGACATGAGCATGGCTCCGCGGGTGGTCGCGCCACTTTCGGTCTGACCTTGCCCATATCCGATATACGCGGCTGGCGTTGTACCAGTAGCAGAATTATAAATAGACAACAGCCCATACAACTTCAGATCATCTGTTGTCACAGTCAGGGATCGGAGATAGTTTGCATTGATGTAAAGCTGCCCGTTCAACAGATACAGCCCCTGGTTGACATCTGTGCTGACGCTGCTGTCCGGGTTCGTAATCGCATCGATGATCTCTTCCGCCGTCATATCTCCACCCTCTCCGGTGGAAATCGTGATGGTGTTTCCCTCCAGGCTGATCCCGTCGCCATTCAAAGAAATGGACGCCCTCCCAGACTCTTCCTGTACGCTGAGCGTAATAGAATTTGCAAATTGCTCGATCAAACTCTGTGCTTCTGCACTCGTGACCCGCAGGCTGATCTCCTCCGCCGTCTGCCGGATTTCGCTCTCCTGCTGCGTCATGCCGCCCACAATGGCGTTGACGCGGGACGTAATGCTGCTGGCCGTCTGCTCGATGCTGGACCGCTGCTCCGTTACCACGCCATCAATCCGATTGATTTCGTCCACGATGCTCTGGATCTTGTCGCTGGTCTGCGTGATCTCGCTGTACTTCTCTGCCATCTCGTCGCTCATGTCATCCAGTCTGCTGGTCAAGGCATTGAGCTCTTCGTCATAGGAGATACCGTTGATCTTCGCGGTCAGGTCGTTTTCCAGTTTGGTCAGCTCCGCACAGGGATACACCTTCAAGTTCTCAATCTTTCGTCCGTTGCTGAGGACGCCGCTGGAACGCTCTGTATCCTGCGTATGGTGTCCCATCAGGATCTCCCCTCCAGCTCCGCAATCCTGGCTTCCAGCGCCTCCACGGTTTTCTCAAGGCGCTTAATCGCCGCCGTGTTCATGGCGATAATCTCAGGATACGCCAGCATCATCCGGCCTTCCTTGGCTACACCGGCCCAATCCAGCCCCTGCTTCTCCATTGCGGCGCAAACGTCCTGCGCGATAAAGCCCGTGTGATCCCGCTGTTCTCCGAAGTTAAACTTGAAGTGGACTGGCCGCAGCTCATCGAACGCATCCAGATACTGGCTCATGTCATCCGAGACATCATGCTTAAAGCGTGCGTCGGATGTACTGAGAACACTCCCGGAGATATAGGCATTGCGGAACATGTTGCTGCTCCGGCCCAGGTCCACCGGATACCATGTCCCGTAGCTGGTGGAACCACTGGCGCCCATGGGATGAAATGCCGCGGACTCGCCGCCCGTGTCCGGCTGAATCTGTACGCCTGTCCAGTGGTTTGCACCACTGACCTGTGTGCTGACCTGCATGGCAACGGCATTGGACCCGGCATAGAACTGCGTGAAATAAGATGTGGAGGAACCAATATTCTTGTGGCTCATTCTGGCGCCGGCATTGGTCGCAATAAACTCAGAGTTGCCCGTGGAATCCGTCATGTGAATACCGACGGTGTTTTCCACGCCCGTAGAGCCCATGCCATATCCTATCGTACCGCCGGATACCGTCGCAGCGGAGTTTTGCCAAACCGTCATATCACCGATCAACTTCGTCTCGCTGCCTGCATCCAGCGTGATGGTCTGTGCCGTTGCCGATATATCAGCTCCTGTGATATTCAGCGTTGCTGTACTGCCGTTCTCTGTGACAGTCAGCGCAATGGAGTCTGCGAACTCCTGGATCATGGATTTGACCCCGGCTCTGGTCACATAAGACGTGATGCTGTCTGCCGTCTGGGTGATGTTGGACTCCGCCGTGGTCATTCTGGTTCCCAGATCGTCATACAGCGTCTCTGTGGCAGACACCGTACTGGAGATCCGTTCAGCGGTCTGCTCAAGCGTGCTCATCCTGTTCTCCAGGGATTGCACAGAGGTTCCATCAGCCTTGGTATTCAGCGTTGAAGTCACGTTGCTTACCGTGGTTTGAAAGCCATCCACCGTCTGCTCCAGGTTGGAGCATCTGGTGTTAATGGAAACCATATCCGCGTCGTATTCATCACGAAGGGTTTGCAGATCCTCTTCCCAGATCTTGTTGTCAACAGCCGTCTGAATCCCATCCACTGTCAGCACCGTCTGTTCATATCTGGTCGTGAGAGCATCCTGGTCTGCCTGGATGTGATTGGTGAGGTTGGTCAGCGCCGTATAGTTGTTGTTGACCGTAGTCTCCAGGGATGCAAGGGTATCCGCCTGCTCTGCCTGCGTATCTGCCAGCTCCGCATGCGCAGACTCCAGCGTATCCATCCGAAGCTCCAGCGCATTAGCCTGGGCGTCCGTCACCGTAAACATATCATCCAGGGACGGCTCCACTCTGGTAGAGTATGTGTCCGTGCGCACAATAACGCCGTCCACCTCATACTGGAACTGACAGGTCCCGATACCGGGATACTTCAGCTCCATGACCGTGATGTCCCAGTTAATTTTGCCTGCTCCGAATGTGACGCCGGACGCATAGTAACTCTGCTCTGTCCCGTACCTCCGGTTCAGAACCCGCGCCACACCACCAGAGCCAAATTCGTCAATCCAGTCCTGAATATCCAGCACAATCCGTCTGGCCTGGACCTCTCCGCTGACGCCCAGCTCGATTGCCTGGTTGTGGTCAGGATATATCGTGATCATCTGCTCTCACCTCATTTCGTCAGGCCCGCCGCCGTATAGAGAACCTGTAAATGCAGCAGAGCCAGGTCCGTCTCATCGGCCACGTCGTCCTTGTCGTGATCGTCAAAACTTTCGATCTGCAACCACCAGTGATGCAGATGCAGCCCCCTGGGACGCAGGATCAGCGGGAACGGCATATCCTCTGCGGTATCCTGCACCACCGCTCGATATGTATTCCCGGTCTGGCCTTCGCCGCCAAAGGATATTTTTAATCGGCACCCGGTCTTACTCAGCATGCCGATAATGCACTTGTTAATATTCCACTTCCGGTAATATCCGCCCATGTTCATCGTGGGTGTCCGGTAATAACAGTGGATCGGAACTCCGTCGTCAGACTGGATACTTTCGTGGAATCGTGCGATGGAACCATTCCGCCGCATCAGGAAGAAACCGTTTGGCTCATTCTCAAAAGCAGCCTGCACATGGAACGTCTCATGTCTGGACCAGCTTAGATTCCGAATCCCTTCGCTGACCGGACTCAGAGAGAAGTCCCAGCACCACATAGAACCATCCACAAACAGATAGTATCGTTCCGCGTCTGTAACCGCCGTACACTGCCACACCGTGGAATCCTGTATTGTTTTCAGCATTCCATCGCGCAAGGCGTTGCCGTTCACGTACTCGGAAACCGTGACCACCATATTCTCATAGGCAGCACTGGCATCCTTCAAATATTGAACGCCATATTTGCTGTGGCTCCATACCAGATTGTTGCCGCACAAAGCGATGGTCCAGGGTCTGTCGCATCCTCGCTCCACATTGATGGTCTGATACGTCAGGTTGATATACTGCCGGCCCCCGATCTCATCCGTGATGGAATATGCCGCCTTTCCAATATGATGCTCCTGGAAAACAATCAGCCGGCTCTGCTGCTTTCCGAATCCGGTAATCGGATCCTGAAACGCACCGCAAAGATTGTATTGATCATATGGAAGATAGGTCGGGTCCACACCGTAGCTGCCGTTGCCGCTCCAGAAGATGGCGTTTGGCTGTGCCTCGCAGTTTCCGAACACCGCTGTGATGGCGTCGCTTCCGCCAAAGCTGGTTGCATACAAGCAGTCCGCAATCGCTTTGAGACCATTCTTCTCCTCGTCTGTCTCAGACTCATAGGTAACCCGGAGTTGGTTGCTCATCAGCGCAATATTGCTGACGTCTACCATACCGCTGTCCGTCTGATCCGTGAAACTCTCATGGATCCACCCTGTAGCCTTGAACTCTGAGGAGGCGTCATCGAAAGCCGTGATCTGCATCCCCGGTGCTGTCTCCAGATATACGCTTGTATACTTTCCGTCCTTACTTACGGCCACCGCATAGTTTCCCGTCAGGTTCGCATTGGGATAGTCCGTCATGGCCTTTGCCCTGGCCGCATCCACATACGGTTGATATTCCGCAGGCATATCTCCCTCAGACTTCTTGAGACCGCCGTGCGCGATGTAGGTCATCTGCTGCCCTACATAGATAATGTTCTTCGTGTAGTAAACGAAGTTTTCCTCCGGTGCCGTGTACAGCTTCGTGGTGTACTTATCAATGTCTCCCTTGTAGATCGTCACCTGATAGACGCCCTCTGCTCGGAATGTGCCCTTGTCCGCGTCATAGTCTGTGATGCGGAAATCCATGGTAGTGACCGGATAGTGGAATACCACATATTCGTCGTTGGCGGAGATCCAAAGCAGCGTATCAGCGTCGCAGATACTGAGCTGGGACGCAATATGCTTTGCATACTTCAGGAGGCTCCCATAAGTTAGAATCGTCGGGTATCCATCCTGCGGCGTGTTCGCCGCAATGTTGACGCCCGTGGGAGGATACAGCGGGAACGTGGAGTACACGATGTTCTTGACATAGTGCCAGCCCTGATCTTCCCGGTCTCCGCCATAGTCAGCCGTCTGCCAGGTCCAGTCCTGAATCCGCAGCGACACCAGGTAGTAGTTCCGCATGTGCATCTCCGTCGTATCGAAGTCATAGCCGCACAGCCACGTATCGGTCAGGGTGTCGTTCAGGAAGAACCAGTTGATATACTCACCATTGGCAGTGATGAAGTAATTGGTCTGACCCTTGATATAGTGCGGATCCATGCTGATAGCCGCCTGGGTTAAATCATCCGTGATGTCAACAGGAGGATTCCCCGCGGATACCGGAAGGATAAGCTGCGGATTGGTAATCGCACTGACATCCGGCAACTCTGCGTCAATGTTGCTGTACACGACGTTGTCCAGGTAATTCCAGCCGCTGCTTTCCGCGTTGCTCCAATCCGATCCAGTCCAATCGGAATTATTGATAAACAGCGGAGCATCAAACTTCAAATAAGTATGCTGTGTGGAGTCCGTTGGCAATTCCCCGTTTTCCACGGTGAATCCAAAGACGCCAACCTTGCCGCCATTCATAAACCCATCTGCGGAAACAACATAGTCATCTCCAAGCTGTACGCGCTTCACGGTGCAGCCGCTGACCGGCAGATAGTAGTTGTAGCTCTTGTCGTCAATGTCAAACCATACAATCTTGCTTCGATTGATCCGGTTCTCCGGCTGGTACAGATTCCCGCCGCTGCCGTCCGCCCGACGGTTCACCGCAATGATCGGAACGTAGGTGCTTCCAAGAAAATACCCGCCGTCTGGATTGGGCCAGATATATCTTGTCCCATACAGGTCTCCGGTTTCGTCATCCACTGCGATGCGGTAGTAGACACCCTTGGCCTTATAATATAGATACTCGCTGAACGGGAAGAAGCATCCATGGCCTACGCCGCTTGGAACCGTCAAACGCGGAATCGTGGTTACGGTCTCAGGATCATCTGGTCTGAAATACTGGATCGCCGTTCCGCGCTGCATCACGACATATCCGTTGAACAGTCTCTCATAGAACCATACCTGACCATCCTCATAGTCGCTCTCCGCGCCCTCGATTACGGTCTTATAGCCGCTGCGCCGGCGAAGCGCACCGTCACGATACCACATGTTCAGCATGTGTGGGCTCTGGCTTGCCAGCAATCCCGTTGGATCATCCCGATAGTTGATGCCGCCGGACAGGTTCGCCACGGTGTAGTTTTCTATATCATGGGGATCTGGCAGTTTGCTTAAATCCGTCCTCATGCCGTCCCTCCTCAGAAACTGTATGGATCGTAGTTCAGTGCATACGAATCACACACTGCGCCGGTGTCCGCTCTCAGTTTGGTTTTGATCTGTTTAAGCCGGTCCTCATATCCGCTCTCCAATACGGAGTACATATACGGGTTGTCCTCCAACACCAGCAGCGCCGCCACATGATATGCAGCCGCATAGTTGCACTCGTCCGGTCCGTCCAGGACCTCCGCACCAGTCGGCTCCTGCGGCTCCACATTCAGTTCCCTTGGCTTCCGGCAATACTCAATGAGTCCGTTGCGGAACAGCTCTGCGCTGAGAACCACACGTCCGTCCGCCATCACATGGTAGTCGTTGCTGCGGTACATCACGCCTGCCCGAACCACCGGGATGCCGGCGCCGGTCATTCTCATGTAATCTTCTGGAGGCGTTACCGCGATCCAACCGGGACGCACCAGATTCTTGGGTAGGACACTCACATCCATGACACCTGTGAACTCGTCCGTCTGAGAGGCGATCTCGCTCATGGCATCGTTGTATAACCGCGGAATCCGGTTCACATAGTCCGCCTGGTCATTGTAGTCTCTGACAACTTGCTTGTCGTTGGCAGAGTATTGATTGATCAGAGACAGAACAAAGTCCCGGAACTGTCCATATGTCACGTTCGTCCCTCCTTAACAAGAGAGCCCCGGCAAACGCCGGGGCTCTCAGAATGATTAGCCGATGTTCAGCACAGCAGTGCCAACGCCGACAACCTTGCTGTCGGCATCCAGCTCTGCCACCTGAATGATGGTGTGGCTGCTGGTAGGAGTGATCTCCGTTCCGCTGGTAGCCATAGCAGTCCAGCCGGTCAGGGTGTCGCCGTATGCAACAGTAGTCAGGCTGGTGCCGGTCTTGTAGACCCAGGTGTGGCCGCTGTCTTTCTCAGGCTGCACCGTCACAACGGACTTGCCGCTGGTCACGGAGGGAGAAGTCACGACCTGGAGGGTCCGCAGAACGCCGGACTCACCGATGTACCAGATACCGTTGGCCTTGTTGTTCAGGACGAACACGTCGTAGATCATGCGGCCTTCGACCACATAGCCGCTGACGCCCACGGGGTTGTCGTGGATCTTGTAGTCCTGGAGCTGCTTGGGACCGACGGTGGCATAGGGATGGGTGATGATGCAGGAGCAGCCATTGGGCAGGCGGCTGGAAGGTACGGCACGAACAGTCACGCCGTCCACCATGCCGATGTCACCCTTGTGCTTGATCTGCATACCGGCCTCAGATGCCAGCACGAAGCTGGGATCCTGCTTCAGCAGGTTTGCGAACCGATAGGAGCACAGCGCAATCCGGCCATCATCGGGAGCCATGTGGTCGCCCAGGAACTCCTGGCCCTGGAGGAACAGCTCGTAAGCGTTGGACTTGGTGGCCGCAGTGGTGTTGATGTTGCCCAGCGCAGTGGCCTTAGCAGCCAGAGTGTTGAAGGCATAGGTGTCGAACTCAGGAATGATGACCTCGTTGATCTGACGAGACAGCGCCTTGTTCGCTTCCATGACCATCATGCTCTGGTTCAGGTCGCCACGATCAATCACGAAGCTGAAGGACCGATCCTTTGTCAGCTCCATGATCTGGGTGCTGGCCTGAAGATCAATGGCCGCGCCGTAGCGGTTGATCTGAATGGGGTTGTTGGTGTAGTCCGAAGGATGACGGGTGTAGTCATTCATCGGGGCAGTGGGTACGGAGTAAACGGTAACGGTCTTCACACCGTTGAAGTCATAGGCGTTGCCAAGGACGCCCTCAGAGAAGGACTCTCTGGTAAATCTTTCGTCTACCTTATCCGAAAACTTGGCAGCAAGGTTCATAGCCATAGTAATATCTCTCCTTTAAAAATCAGGAGCATCGGCTGTGCCTCGCGCTTGATTGAAATTATGACCAGTAGTCGTCGTCAAAGCCGGCTGTGTACGGATCCTCAGCCTGCTGGCCGGAGGCCGCGCCTCCTCCGCTTGATACGCCTCTTACTGGAGCGCGCTGCGCCGATGCTTGGTTTTGCTGGAGGATCTTGAGCTGCTTTGCAAGCTCTGCATTTCTTTCCTCCAGTTCAGCATTCTTCGCAGCGGTGCTGGTTGTTTCCCAACGAAAATAGGCATCTTTCAAGTTGGCCCCGCCCATATATGCCTGAAGGACTTCATCCGGGAACTGCGTCCCAGGGTTCTTCAGTTCGGGCTTCAGTTCCAGCAGTTCCTGCAAGTCTTTGCTGAACTGCTCTGGAGACGGCACACCGCTTTCATCGGGAGCAGACGGAACGGCCTGCTGTTTCGCCTGAGCCGCTTCTTTGATCCGCTGGTCCGCAATGTATTCCGCCACCTGTTGACTTGTGCCTTCGCCCACCATGGCGTCGATCTGAGATTTCCTGGCGCCGTCTGTCAGGCCCTCCCGCATCGCCGCAATCACCGCCTCGTCTGTGTCGCCCTCAAAGTTCAACACTCTGGCCAGTGATGCAATGTCAGAAAGTCTGCCCTGTAATTCTGCCACCTGATTCTCAATGTCTGTGGCTCGCTTGACCGCCCGGTCCATGTTGGCAGCTTTCTGATAAATCGTAGGAAGTTCCTTGGGATCCAGGTCAATCTCCTGCTCCTGGTGGTCTATCTTCGCTGTGAAATGTAGTTTCCCGTTGTCCTCGGGTCCCTGCTCTGTGGTGGGAGCGGACTCCGATGTTTCGGAGGGGTTCGCTTCTTCCGCGGGTGCCGGTTCCTCCGTGCCCGTCTCAGGCGTGGTGTCGCCCTCTGTCGGGTTTTCGGTTACAGCAGTATCTTCGCTCCCGGTGGAATCAAATCCAGCCGTGAAGTCAAAGTCGTCCGCGAAGGTGCTCTGAGCACCGCTTAAATCAGAGTCGTTTGCGAATACCTTATCATCCATGGTTCATGTCTCCTTTCATGGTGAGAAAGATTTGAAGTATATATAGAAAGAGCTGAGGCGTCCCCCAGCTCTCACTATCCATTATCTCTGCGACGTCTTCGCCGCCATTGCTTTGTTCAGTTGATTCTTCGCTCTGGTAGGCAAGGAATCATACTGTGCCTGCACGTTGCTCGGCAGGGTGGAGCGCATCGCGCTCTCACTCAATTTCCCGCTGAGGTCCACGTTGGCGCCTCCGGGTTTGTTCGTGTTGATCTGCTTCTGGATAGGCTCCGTCAGAGCATCCATCTGTGCATCCGGGATGGCGCTGCCTGCGGGAACGCCGCTGACCGTAGCCTGCTGCGCTTTCATCTTATCAATGAGCTCCTGCTTCCGAGGAACCAGCTTGTCCGGGATGCGCTCCAGGTAGTCCACCATGTCAATCAGGCCGGCCAGTCTCAGGTTGTCCAGCGTCTGCGTCATGGCTACTTCGCTATACGCCGTGGAACTGCCAACGTCTACGCTGACGCCGAACCACAGATGCTTGAGTTTCGAGAAGTCGAAGCTCTCCAGGACTCTGCGGTTCTGACTGACCATCTCCATCAGGCCGGTGTTCTGGTTCAGCACAGCCTGAGAACTCGACGGGTCCATTACCGGCTCCTGGAAGGTCCGGTTCTTCACGATGGGACGCTCTCCGTAGTATGTCCCCATCATGTCCAGCAGGATCTTCGCAATGTCCTCCATCCACTCGTACAGCCCGCTGCGGATGTTCTCCAAGGGAACCTCAGCGTTGGCCTGCATGACCATGATGGCAGATGTGTTCTCGCTCTTGATGTTGCCCATCTGCGCATCTGTGACGCCCAGTGTCTCTCTGGTATAGGTCACAATCTGGTCAATCGCGTTGGTGATCTGGTTGCTCATGTCCGCCGGGTTCATGTTTGCGGCAACCTGGTTGATTGCCAGACCCGGAGTCAGTCCATGTACGCCGATGGCCTGTCCGACCTCGTTGCTCCACTGGCCGATCAGGTCCGCGTTATATATCGTCTTGGGAAACGCCACCAACTGAAGATGGCGCATTACCATAGCAAACGTCGTATTGATGAAGATCTGGTTCGGGATCACGCCGGTCACCAGCGCCCTGCCGTGATAGCAGTTCTTCTGCTTCTCCCAGTTCCCCCATGCGATGGGGTAGTTCTCCAGGCCGGTGTCCACGTCCTCGAAGATCGTCTGCGTCCGTGTGTACTTCGACACATGGACCCGCGTAACCTTCGCCTTGACCTTCTTCCTTTTCGGCACCGGCGCACCGTAGGCGTCCGTCAGCACTCTGCCGTCTTCGCCCTTCTCGTATGCCGCCTCGCCGTTCTTGTAGATGTAGTCCTCGTAGATCGGGTTTCCGGCCTCGTCCAGCATGTCCTCTTCTGTCGTGACCTTCTCATACAGGTACGCGTACATGCACTTCATGTTCGAGCAGTCCCCGTGCAGTTCGATCTTCCCGCCCGTGGCAATCTGTTCGCTCCACTCCGCGTCAGCCTGGATCTGGGCGGCGCCAACCTCGTCTCCCGGATGCTGCGCCAGGTACTCCTCGCGCATCTCCGCAACCGTCGCACGCCCAAGCAGCAGGATGTACGGCTGGCACTGCGCGTCCGCCACGTTCGGGTTTCCGAACATCACGTTTACGCCGTCCACCAGCTCCATCTTGATCTCGCCGCGATACGGACCGGAGGCCCCGCCGTATGGCATCGCATCCGGGTCCCACCAGAAGTGCGCACAGTAGTCGCCGGTCTGTGCCCCGTCGAACATCGCGTCCCGCACCCGGTAGTTGATCTTCATCTTCTCTAAGAGGTTGTTCAGCTCCGCCTGCGCAAACTCAGTGGGGCTCACGTCCTCGCCTTCACCGCTGCCGTAGTAGCTCAGTGGCTCCAGGTTGATGCTGACGCCACCGCTGGTGATCTGAGACACCAGGATGTTCGTGATGCGCTTAATAAAGTTGAACGTGGGCTTCGGGAGCCGGCGCATCGCCGGAGTCTGCGGCAGGTGTACCCACTGGTTCCCCGCGTAAAACTCCGTGTTCGTATCCACCAGAGAGTAGTAGTTCGGAGTCAGGCTGTTGTTGTAGCTGCGCCCCTCCTCGTATAGTCTCCACGCTCTGGTGAACTGGTCCTTCTTTGGCTTCTTCAGCCCCAGGTTCCTACTCATTGATCTCACCGCCTATGCCGTATGCCATGTCCACGTTGTAGTTCATCGTCTGCTCCAGCGCGTCCATCATGGCCTCATGCTCACGCTTCGCCTTCTTCAGCGCCTCCGCCTGCTCCTTTGTCATCGTCTGACCCTTGGGACCCGGTGTACCGAACAGTCCCTTGTATCCAACGACTACGCCGCACACGAAAACGCCAAGGGTCATCATCGCCCCCAGCAGACCGTATAGGTAGCTAGCTAACAAATCATCACCACCATCCCATCGAATCGTCGTACACGTCGTACATGTTCTCAGAAAGCAGATACTCGTCTGCCTCCCGTTCCATGCGCTCCACGTCCGTCTCCCCCGGCTGCTCCGCTACATCGTAGGCATACCACATGTTGCTGATGGCCTGCGACGTTGCGTCAACCTCATCGTCGTGTTTCCCGTTGGGAAACTCGCTCCACTCTTTCAGATATTCCTCAAGCCACGGCGCATCCTTCGGCAGGAACACATGCCCCGTCTCAATGGCTGGGCTGATGGCGTTCACACGCGCCACTTTCCCGCCCTTCGGGTTCACCGGAATCACGCCGATCATCGTCTTCTGAAGCACCTGGATGATCGCGCTGCCGTTGGCCTTGTCCTCTATGTAGACTCTCGTCGCGTTGGGGAACAGCGTCCGGCACTGCTGAATCTTGGCTACCGTGCTTGGGAAGTTCAGGTGCTCCTTCACCCTGTATCTAAGGTAGTAGTTCCCGTTCAGCTTCCCCCACACCTGGATCGCCACGAAGTCGCTGTCGTCTTTGTCCTTGAACGTCGCGTCTACGCTGATGGCCTCTGTACCGAACGTCCGGATCTCCTTCACGTCGTAATACTGCCACCAACTCCGCAGCACCATGTTCCCGCCCTCGATCACAGGGTTGCACTGGTACAGCGCCTGCCAGGACCGTTGGCCTCCCTCCGGGTCGTTCATGTATGCCGCCTTGAACTGCTGGAGCCACGCCGCGTCCTTCCCAATCTCAGGGCACAGCGGATCGCCTGGGGCGCGGCCCATCGGGTCGTTCTCCTCCGCCTCGCAGGGGAGCCGGATCAGCGTCACGTTCTGCTCTGTGTTCAGGATCCGGGCGCGGATGTCATCCTCGTGCCACGGGGTCATGATCAGGATTACCTTCGCCCCGGCGCTGAGTCGGGACTTCATGGAGTCTCGCCACTCTGCCCACACCGCGTTCCGCGTCGTCTCGGAATCCGCTTCCTGGCGGTTCTTGATCGGGTCGTCTATGATCAGCAGGTCCGCAGGGTTGCCCGTGATGCCGGCCATGACACCCCTGGACAGGATGCTCCCGCCGCTCGCCAGCTCGAACCGGTCTGAACGGTCTACGCCGCCCAGCTTCAATCCAAAGACTGTGCTGCCATAGTCCTTTACCTTTCGCTTGTTCGCCTTCAGGAACCGCGTCGCACTGTCCTCGTTGTAGCTGACCTCAATCACGCGCTTCCGCGGGTTCCGGCCTAAGTACCAGCTTGGCAGGCTTTCCGTGATCGTCATCGTCTTGCCGTGCTGCGGAGGACAACTGATCACCATGATGTCATACGCATTGCCCGTGTCTGCCTCTATGAACGCCTGCACCCGGTCCGCCAGATACTCCGAGAATCGGCTCCTGACCCAGATGGGCCTGTTCACATACGCCAGATACTCTTTGTAGTATCGCCGCGCCAGCTCTCTGGACGCAAGCTCCGCCAGGATCTTCTGGCTGTTCGTTGTGGACATTGGCGCCTCCCTCTCAGGGCATGGAAAAAGCCCACCAAATCGGCGGGCTCGTCGTGGGCTGAGAATTATTTAGAACATCGAACTTTGTCGAATTTCGAAAATTTTTGATACATTGGCGGCGGGGTATCGCGCGGCGGGGGGCGGCTCGACCCACAGCGGGGACCCGGCACCCAGGGGGGGCGGGGGGTCTCCGACATAGGGTAGGTGGTTTCCGTTTCAGGTTCGGACCAGACCCCCACCCCAGCAGCGCCGATGGGAAGTTCATCCTTCCGCCACCACCCATGCCACCCCAGCAGCTAGGAGACAATGTATCTATTATAAGTCCTAATAGTTACATCATCCTCAGATCCTTTGCGCCGCAACGGAACCAGCGTTTCCTCGATCCTCTGGGTACAACATAGTTACAACATCATCGTGTCATTCGTTACCATTATCTTCCTGTTTCTCCAGGAGCTGGGCGAGTTGTTCGTCCGTCAGCTCTGCCAGATTGATGGTTTCAAAGGGTCTGCCATCCAGGTTGCCAACCTCCAACTGTGTGCCAAGGCTCCTGTCCACCTTGGCCACAAACGTCGCCGAGTTGATGTCGCCGGCAATGGCCTTATCTAAATGGGTAGACATCATGCGCTGTCCCTTGCTCTGCCCGGACCCGTCGATCTCCTGGAGCATTTCATGAGTGATCTCATACAGGCTGCGCCGATCCCGCCGAGCCTGCGCCGAAGCCAGGCCAGCCTTGCGCGCCGCCTCTTTGCGCTCCTCTGGTGTCCTGCTAGCGTTTAGCCGCATGATGGTGTCCCTCTGTCCGTCGTTGGCCTTGCCCATGATCTAGCCCCCTCCCGTAGTTTCTCATGCTACGATTCTAGCACATTCCCGAAATCAATGCGTCTATTGCGTCAACCGTTTTCGGCGGAGAAAGGCTCAATACTCAAAATCTCCAAAGGGTTTTTGCAAAATCTCCAAAGTCAAAAAGAAAAAACCGTTGCGCTGCAACGGTTTCAGAGGCAAAATACTCAAAATACTCAAAATCTCCAGTTTTTTTTAATAACACTGTAAGTTCTACGCACACATAGTTATGAGTTAACCTATCTAATGTTTGTGTGTGCAACTTACATATATATATATTTTTTTTGGAGATTTTGAGTATTTTGAGTATTTTGAGTAAAAAGTCGTTGTGCCGCAACGGTTTCAGAGATTCCAAAAAATCTCCAGATGGTTTTTGGTTTGGAGATTTGGAGTATTGAATCCTCCCACCCTCACAAAAATCACCACCAGTTTTTGTTAATATTGCATAAAAACATGAGATAACTCACTTAGATCATGAGTTATCTCATGTTCCGGTAGACCTTATCAGCATGAGTTAACTCATGCCCCCGTCGTGCTCCTTGATATAACGTTCCATTGCCTCCCGGAGTACCGTGTTGACCCGGTCCCCGTTGCGCTTGCATGCCTCCCGGAACGCATCCAGCAGATCCTTGCGAACCTTGACCGTCTGGTATGCCATGTTTGCAGCGTCCCATTTATCCCGTGCTTGTGTCTGCGACTTAGATACTGCCATCTGGTCACCCCCTCTCATACTATACTATATTATATATCGCGCCGCCCTCCGTTGCAACGTAGCATATTAACCTAAAAGTTGCAACGTATTTTGTGGAATCTGCCTATTGCATTATACGTTGTAACGTAGTATAATGTAGCCATCAAAACCAAGGAGGACAACACAATGAAAACCATGAGATACAATATCAACCTGATGGACGGCAACATGGGAGTGAGTTGGGACATCGACGCAGGCGACACCCTGACCATTGAGGACCATCGGTTCATCCAGGACTTCTTCCCGCCACTCTACTGCAACGACCTCACCGGAGAGCTCTGGGCCTTTGATACGAAGCTCCCCAGCGGCAAGTGGTTGGAGAACATCCGTTTCACCAATGACCTGCACCAAGCCTCCGCCTACATCGCGTAAGGAGGACCCCATGGAAGTCTTAGAGATCATCTGGATTGCAGCAGCCCTGCTCCTGCTGTCCAAGCTCCCCTGAAACCACAGCAACCAACGGTCCTGGAGGGTCCACCCGTTAAAGGCCCTTCTCCAGCCGAAAGGCATAAACTTTGAAGGAGGACAACACAATGCAAATCATGACAGGAACTAGGCGGGAAATCACCATCATGCAGTGGAGAGAACAGATTGAAAAGCACATGAAACGGGCGAATGATTCCATGGAGTGCTTCAGACGGTTTTCCGAGGCTGACGATTTGGCCCATTTGATTGAAGATTGTGAGAAGATTATTGAGAACGCCAAACACGCAAAGCAGGCGATCGAACACATGGATTCGATTGGGATTAAGTAAGAACAGCGGTCCTGGAGGGTCCACCCGGCAAAGGCCCTTCTCCATCAAATCAAAACAAGGAGGACAACACCATGTATCAAACATTTGACCAGGCCATCGCGGCAGCTCGCTGCGTGATTGCTAAGACCTACGGCGGCAACAAACTAGGCTGCTGTGTTACGGAGTGCAGCGCATCCGGCCTAACATGGTATGGATTCCGGTTCCACTCCGCCGAGTTGGACGGCAAGACCATCCAGTGCAATGACGGAACCACCGTTAAATTTACCGCGATCTAGTTCAAAGGAGGACAATATCATGTTAGACGGATACAAGAAATACCTGCTGATCAATTATGCCTGGGACTGTGGTTCCGACGATGGCCCGGACTTTGACAAACTGGAGGACGCGAGGCGCTATGCCAAGCGGTGTCTGGCGGATGGTTGGGAGACTGTGTACTGTGTCAACACGCAGCGCAAGGCCGTGTCGTTTGTCCTGGGAGACCAGATGAACAGCATTGACAAGATCTTCCGGCCCGAAGTATGCGCGGTCCTGCGGGCTAACAGCCGGATGCAGTTGATTTAAGCTCCCCTGACCTTGACCCTGGGCTCCACTCGATGGAGCCCAGCAGTGAGGGCCAGAGCCCCCAATGAGTCTTGCAACCCAATGAGATCCATGGTACAATGGGTCCAACACAAACCCAGAAAACGGAGGTAAACACAATGAAAACCTACTACTTTATCAACGATGACATCAACCCCGATACCATCTATGGCAGCGCGTATCCGTACTGCATGGAGCAGTCAGAGGTTGACCAGCTTAGCCGGGAGTGGAGTGTGGACCTTTATGAGCAGATGCACGAGGCCAGCGCCGACGAGATCGCCGAATATGGCACGGGAGAGGAATAACGAAGGCTACCGTCAGCCAACACCCCGGACACAATGTGTCCGGGGTTCCCTTTATCCCTTGTTGATCTCGTCGTAGAGCTTCTGCGCTTCCACGAGCCCCCGGTGCCGCAGCCGGTTGACGGTCTCGAAGGTGACCCCGGACTCCCAGCCGTGCCGGATCTGCCTGGGCCGGAGCTCTGGGGCAATGTCCCGGATGCTCATGCAGGCCACGTAGTATTGGTGCAGCACGTGGCGTATGCGCACGCCGTCCGGGTGATCCAGCGCCACATCTTGAATAAACCGATCTATGTCCGCCTGGACCTGCCGTGCCTCCTCCACCCGCCGCGCCTGCCGTGCCATGAGATCCGCAAGCCTGGCCTCCTGGTCTGCTCTGGTAGTGCCTCCCCTGCCCCCGATGCGGTCATAGCGTGTGGAGGCGCCCTGCAAAGCGCTCTCTGCCTGGGCGATCTGGTAGTCCAGACTTTCCATGTCCTCCAGCGCCCTGCGATACCCCAGGAGATAGTCTTCACAGTTCATTGTCTGTATACTCCTTCCCATAATAAGCCCGCCACACAGCGCCCAGCGCCTCGTCAGGGTACGTCACAACCAGAGCGACGCCCCCGGCCTCGTTGATCTGCCGGATTGCCAGTGTCTGGAGGTCCGACACCCGGCCCAACAATGGGCGCTTGACCTCGAAGGCATAGAACCGTCCCTCCAGGACCCCGTCGATGTCAGGCTCGCCGGCGGACTGGCCGATGCCGGCAGCGTTCTTCCTCCAGCGTCCCTGTGGCCATCGTGCCCGCAGCGCCTCCAGGATCTTCCGCTGGTAGTATGACTCTTTGGGGATCATCTCGTGCGCCTTGCGTCTGGCGCTGTCTGCGTCCCGGGCCTTCCCGGAGTCAATGAGACTCCGGGTCAGCGCCCCGATGGTCTTGTACTTAGAGTAGTCCGCCTGTGCGGACACGCCGTGGTGCTTCATGCCGCGTCCTCCATGTTGCAATAAAACTCTAACATCCCGTAGTAGAACGTGCCCTCGGCCAGCGCCACCATGCAGAGCACCATGCTACCGACGCGCCCGATGAACTGCGTGAGCCACAGGAAGTCGCCCTGCCTTAGACGGTTCATGGCCTCCGCAGCCTCCAGCTTATACTCGGTGCTCTCCCGCCACCGGGCCAGCCGCCGCTTGTAGGTCTCCGTGGCCCCCGTCGGGATAACGGCATCCGGGTGCAGCGCGGCCTGGAGCCTCCGCCGCAGCACAGCCTTACCGCGCTCCACGTGGTCCTCCCCGGCGCGGATCCGCCGGCAGATCTCCTGGAGCTCCTGCATGTCCCGGTCCAATGCCTCAACCGGGTTAATCTCTGTTTTCATGGTACACCTCCCAAACTACGCCAATGATGAATCCGATGTACAGCCCCACGATCAGGGGCATGAGCAGGTCAATCATGGGGTATCACCTCCCACAACGGGCAGTTGACTCGTGTATCTTCTCCCAGCCCAGGTAAATATTCACACGAGCGCGTAACGCTCTTCATGCAGTCGTTGCAATCGTGCTGCCGTGCCTTTCGATCAATGTAATCAATGGCGTTAATCACGACCTCGCACCAGTCTATATGCTCCTGTAACTGCTTGCGAATGTCCCATAGATTAGCCATCCCCGTCACCTCCATCCGCAGGGCTTTGGAGCCAGTCGGGACGGGCGTACACTTGCTGGATTCGTTTTCCTTCCCTTGCTGGGCAAGCGAATCCGAATCGAATATCACAAGAATAGCAGTTCTCCGGCATCTCCATGCCCTTTATGATTACGTCAGCCATCGTGGTCACCGTCCTTTAACATTTTCGTGGCGTCACGAAAATGGTCTCGTATAATTTCCGGCACTATCGCATCTGCCAGAAATTGCCCGGATTTCAGGTGGATTACAGGCGCTCCGTCATTCTCAATCTCGTCCAGCCATTCGTTCCAATGGTCGTAGACCCGCTCAATCAACTGGATGTCGCTTCCTCTGGCAACATACCGCAACAGGTATTCATCTCTAAGGCTCTTTTCTGGCA
>Ga0326511_10000757_pt1 | contig 28177 bp, 52 predicted proteins | sample 0_2496_0518_D_FD_203701 | JGI IMG/M metagenome (GOLD analysis project Ga0326511, IMG submission 203701) | Bovine rumen microbial communities from UC Davis, California, United States - 0_2496_0518 | ecosystem: Host-associated > Mammals > Digestive system > Stomach > Rumen | place: USA...
TCCTCCGTTCGCAGAAGTCGATGAAGTTGCCGTCGCTGTCCATCTCACTGCGCATCTCCAGCCATCGGTCGAGCTTCGCGAAGTCGAACGCCTTCTCACGGAACTCATCCGCCATCCACCGTTCAATGCCATCCTTCAGGTCGAACAGCTGCCTGTTGAGCCTCGGCGACTCCAGCGAGTTCACCACCCATTTCCTGTCATCCCACTGGTCGGAATACACCTTCACGCCCGTAGAGACAAACTTTCTCTTCCGCTCGTACAGCACTTCCAGCTGCACAAGTCCCGTCTTTTTCCGTGTCGCCACTTTCTTGCGGTCGAACACAAACCTTGTCTTTGGTATCATACTTTTTGTTATTTAGGTATCACAGGTCGGAGCTGCGGTATCACGTTGGTATCACATTTTGGGAACTTGTTGGCAAAAGTCGGGAAATTCCGTGATACTGAATTGTACCCATTTTACCCCCGTTTGCCGTGGTCGAATCCCATAAATGCCTGAAAACCAAAGAAAAACCCCACCGTGAAGTGGGGTCTTAAAGTACACCCGCAGGGGTTCCCACCTATGACTGTTTATCAATTACTTACGTCAAAATATTTTTATTTGGTATCACTTTGGTATCTTTTTCAGTTGTGCCTTCATATCGTCTGCAAGGTCGATAAGCCTCTGAAACGCCGCAAGTTCCCTCTTCAGTTCCTCGCGCCTGGCTATCAGTTCGAAAATCTGGTCTTCCATGTTTCCGATCTCGGCTTTCAGTCCTGCTGCCCGTTCCGCATCGGCGGGAATCATTTCACCGTCACCGGTGACGACCCATGTCAGGTTGATGGTCGGGAACTGGCGGTACACTTTTTCCAGCACCTCTGACCCCACGCTACCCTTTGGCGATTGAAGCGTGTTAGACAGGTATTTCATGCCGAGTCCGCAAGTCGCCTCAAACTCGTTCAGCGTCTTCACCCGCTTCTTCTCCTTGCACCATGCTGCAAACTTGTACAGGCGGTCGATGCTCCGTTGGCCTTCAGTCCTTACCTTCTTCGTCGCCATGTCATTCGTGGTTAAGTTCGTAGACAGTACACATAAGACGAGCTGCCGATGAAGCCAGTTCCCCGCTCTCCATATCCCATGTTTGAGGGTATTTGTCCTTGTTGTGATTGTAGACTTCAGCCATAGCCATGATAAACTTATAATTGTTATTCTGGGAATAGTCGAATACTGCATGACGCATTATCCCGTTATCATTTATATATACATAAGTTATCTTCCCGTCGGTGATGCCGCCGAACTCATTCTGGTATCTCATATTAAACTGTTCAACGTAGGTCGAATCGTCATTAATCAATACCTCCACCTCCGACACGACAGGCTGGTTCTGCAAATCGTGCGGGAAACATTCATCTATAGCCGTAGAGCGGTAGGCAACGGCCTTCTCCTGAAACGTCTGAACCTTTACCACCGGAGCATCCTTCTTCTGCTGGCAAGCAGTTATCAGGACGGCAAACAATATAAATACAAACTTCTTCATATCATCCGATTCTAAAAGAACTGACCACAAGTCCGATGCTATACACCTCGCTTTTCGGAATCATGAACGGAGGATATTTCTCGTTCACGGATACGCACTTTAGGAAATCACCATCATCATACACTTTTTTAATGATAACGCCCTGCGACGTGTTAAGCAGAAACGCCCTTCCCCATTGAAGGAAGGTAGAGCGCGTGACGTCCAGGCAAGCTACCACATCGCCGCTCTTGTATTCTGGAACCATAGAGTCCCCTCTCACTTCCACCGTATAGTCGTACTTTGGAAACTGGGCGATGACAGGCTGCATTTCATAGTCCTGTCCCTGCTCGGCAGTCAGCAGACCGGCCTTGGCAATCGAGAAGAAGTGACGGCGTTCGTTTTCGCCATTCTTTTGCAATCGCGTAAAATAGTCATCGTCAAGTTCGAACTTTTCTATCAGGAATTTCGTGACCCGTTGAATATTCCTTTTTCCGTTTACCATTTCCGAGATAACGGAACGCGACAACCTCATTTCATCTGCCAGAGCCTCCTGGGTGATGTTGTGCGATTTCAAAAACTCATTTACAAGTTTTCCAAGCTCTTTGTCCTTCATAATGCAAAAATATGTATAATTCGCTACTAATGTCGCAAATATTTGTTAAATGTCGCACGTATTTGCGACAACTTTGCGAACGTTTTTCTATCTTTGCACTCGAAAGTTAATTGACTAACTTTTCAGTGCATAGGAATAGCCGTAGAACGTTTTAAACGCCCTTTGCTTAGTGACATTTGCAAATATACGGCTTTCCTTTCACTTTACCAAGAAAATAGGTTTATATTTAATTGATTTTAGAAAAACGAAATGAAAGTTAAGACAGAAACCCTCAGTAAGGTCACACTTGACTCAATGGGAGTCGGTGATGAGATTACGCTTATCCTTCCTGACTATTCGAAGGTAGGTTCTTCCCGATCCTCACTCTCTACCTACCTCAAGACATTCCCTCAAAAGGTTTACACAACCTCCGAGGGTGAAGACAATCCTTGCGAACTCACAATCAAACGCCTGAAGTAGTATGTTTACGATTTTCCTTTTAGCCTGTCTGGTGGTCATTATCGCCGACGGCATCACCCACTGCGAAGAAAACCATATTGAAGTAGAAGAATGACCGCCTACGAGATGAACAAGATTGCAGACCTCGCTGCCCGTAAGGTAGTCGAGATGCTGAAGGCCGAGCGTCTGCTGGCCGAAGACCGCACGCTCTCCGCCAAGGAAGCAGCCGAAGTCCTCCGTTGCAGCGTGAAGACGGTTTACAACCTTGTCAGCCTCGGTGAAATCCCATACCGAAAGTCCGGACGTAGGCTGATATTCTCTCAGCAGGCACTACTTCACCATCTTCATAGATAACAAGGCGCAGCCGCGGCATCCCATAGGCCATAATAAGTAAATAATGTTGATCCCACGCCGCCGCCAGCGGGACGGCAACCCGCCTGCGCCACTGCTTAAATTCTTTCATTTATGATGCCTAAAATTGAACTAAGCCCGTGAGGGTGCTATCATGGATTTTTAATTAAGCATAAGCATTATTATTAAAATCGGCCCCTAAGCGTAGGGGCAACCTGGGGATGGGATTCCCAAAGTACAAGGGAGTCCGATTGGTTAAACCACTTGTCAGTCCCCGCCACTGACATACTGGAGTAATGGGTTCGAATCCTGTCTTCCCCACCACTATCGCTCTTTGAAATATTGAGAACAAGGACACCGCAGCAGCAGACGGCACGGAAGAAGGAAAAGACCCAGTCTATATCACTATGCGCAAGTGCATCGCATAGGTATTTCGGAGTTAAGGCGACCGATACACCTTCCAGCAGCCGGGGTTGCGGAATGCACATATCTCAGGTAGCTCAGTTGGTCAGAGCATCCTCACTTGCAGGATTCGTCCTGCATACTGGGGAAGGTCGGCGGTTCGAGTCCGCCCCTGAGTCCTACTTTTAGTTTTATTCATATAAACAGGAAAAGGAGCACCACCCGCGAGGGCCGTGCCTCCTTGCTTATCAGAAATCAGCAAAACCCCATAAAAACATGAAACTCATCACCGTAACAAAAGCAGCAGAACGCCTCGGCGTACACCGCCAGACAGTCGAGAACTGGGCAAAGCGAGGCATCCTGCAAGTAAAGGCAGTCGGAAGAGCCCACTTCGTCCTCGAAGAAGAAGTCAGCGCCATCGCCGACATCGCACCCGATGTAGAGCGCGCCCGCCAGTCAATCACCAAGGAACTTGACGACATCAAGGCCATGCAGCAGGAGCAGGAGGCAAACCGCCGCGCAGTCCGCCGCGAGCTCCAGATAGAAGGAATCCTCGCCCGCGCACTCACCCGACGCGAGTTCTACTACGCCATCCCCGCCATGCTCTGCGAGCTCGACATCATCCCCGACCGCGTGGCCGAAGTCATGCGCCTCGTCATTCAGGGCGAAACGTTCGAAGACATCGCATCCCGCTTTGGCCTCTCGAAAGAGCGCGTCCGCCAGCTCTTCACCAAAGGATGCCGCAAGGCCACCCTCCTCTCCGAAGTCAAGGACAAGCTCCTCCAGCTCGAAGACGTCCGCCTCCAGAACGCGGAACTGAAGCAGCAGGTCAAAATCCTCTCCTCCGAACTGAAGACCCAGCGCGAATACGAAGAAGCCCTCCGCGCCAAGAACGAGGCCGAGCGCATCAAGGCCATCGAAGAGACCGACAGCCTCATCTCGCTCTTCAACACACCCGTCACCGACCCCAGCCTCAACCTCTCCGTGCGAACCCTCAACTGCTGCAAGTCCAGCGACATCGAGACACTTGGCGACATCTGCCGCCACTGCAAGACCGACTTCCTGAAGATGCGCAACTTCGGCCGCAAATCCCTCTCTGAGCTCGACGATTTGCTCGACAGTCTCAACCTCTCCTTCTTAATGGACGTAGATGCCATCTACCGCCAGCGAATCGCACAGCGCATCGCAGAAATCAAAGAACAGCAGGCCGAATGACGAGGAAGAGATACAGGAAATATCCAGTCCTCGACCTTTCAGGACGTTGCATCGGCTATGAAGTCCCCGAAAAGCAAATCAAGATAATCGAATGCGAAAAGGCACAGGCCGACCGCATCATACGCCTCCACCACTACTCCCATAAGGTCACGAAAAACTCCTTCGTGTCCCTGCTCGTCCTCTATCAGGGGGGGGTAGAAGGAGCACTACAGTGCGGCTACGGCATACGCCCGAAAATCAAGGGCGACTACAAACCCGATGAAGTCCGCGAGTTCGACCGCATGTGGCTTTCCGACGTGATGCCCAAATACAGCGAGACAATAACCCTCTCGTTGTTCCATCACTATATGCGTATGGCCCACCCCGAAGTGAAGGTGCTTATCAGCTATGCCGACACCACGGCAGGAAACAATGGCACCATCTACCGCGCAGCCAACTACAAACTCGTTGACCGCCTCCGCGCTGATTTCTACCTCTTGCCTTCAGGAGAACGCATACATCCCGTCACTATGTGGCATCGCCATAAGACAAGGGCATGGGCGTTCCTTCAACGCCAATATCCAGGCATCGTCAGAGTCCGAGACGGAGAGCAGTTGAAATTCGTAAAATACCTATAGTTTTTATTCCTTCAAAAAAATGACAAAATCCCCAAAGACAACAGACCGCGCTGAAGTGGCCAACATCCACATCATACTCACCAGCGCATTCAATGCCGCGGCCCTCAAAACACTCTCCCAAGACCAACTCCGCGACTTCATCGAGAAAGACGTCACCGAACGCCTCGACAGCTGGCTGTCACTCCATTTCCCCACAGCCGACGAGCATTACACGGGAAGCATAGTCGTGCAATCCGTCTATGTCATACTCGACAGCCACTACAACCATCAGGGCCGCTACCGCTGCAACCTCATCGCAAATGTCGCCAGCAACGTCGTCCTGAACCTCCAGAACATCAAAATCAACCGCGAAGACTCATGACCCAAGAAGAATACAAATCCCTCCCCGTAACAGACATCGACAAAGTAGTCCAGTTCCTCCTCGACTACCGGGAGAAACACCCCATACACTATAACTTCACAACGTAATGCGATACACCAAGCAAAACCCCTTAAAAGTCGTGACGCTATGTTCCGGCTATGACTCTCAATGCCTTGCCCTGAACCGCCTCAGAGAACATTTCCCCGAATTTGACTACACGCTGATTGCGTGGAGCGAGTTCGACCCCGAAAGCAACACGCCGCTCGACAAGCAGCCTGCGGTGGTGGCTCACAAGGCTCTCTTCCCGCAATGGGCAGACGGCAACCTTGGGGATATGACGAAGATTGATTGGGAGAAAGTGCCCGATTTCGATTTGCTCTTCTACTCTACCCCGTGCCAAAGCATCAGCCAAGCGGGATTGCAACACGGATTCACGGAGGGCAGCGGCACACGTTCAAGCATCATCTGGAATGTCCGCGATGCGGTAAAGGTGAAGCGACCGAAGTTCCTCTGCCTGGAGAACGTGAAAGCGATGGTGACGGAGAAGTTTGTCGGTATGTTCAACTTGTGGCAGCTTGAACTTGAACGGCTCGGCTATGCCAACTTTGCGCAGGTGTTGAACGCCAAGGATTACGGCGTACCGCAGAACCGCGAGCGCATCTTCCTCGTCAGCATCCGAATGGACGGCTTAGAGGGATTGGCGGGCGGTGTGCGCTACTACTTCCCGAAGCCGTTCCCATTGGAGCGCAGACTGAAAGACGTGCTGGAGGAGAACGTGGACGAGAGGTATTATTTGAGTGACAAGGCGATTGATGGATTTCAAGAACGTACCGATAGAGCCATAGAAAGAGGCAACGGCTTTCGATTCAGCCCGAAAACCAAAGATGATGTAACGGCACAAGCCATTCAGACATCATCAGGGACAAGGGCAGACGATAACTTTATCAAGGAAGATGAATGACAAAGTGATAGTCGTGGGGCAAGTATGGCGGTCAAGCCAGAACGGACAAGTGTACGACCCTCGCGGAGTATCGCCCACCATCTGCGTAGGACATCACGCAGGAGTCGAACCGAAGATAATTGTGTACGAAGATGAGCAAGATAATTGCAGTGAGGGCAGTAGGCCGTGAGCGCACCGAAGAGGAGAAACTTCGCCGACACCTTCACGGCGACAAGGGCGCAAAGTTCAGCAAGGGCAAACGAATGTGCATCCTTGGCGACGTTTGCGGCTGCGTCACCACCTTTGCAACGAAAGACAATTTAGTGGCAGAGTTTTATGAAGACGAATGACTACAAAATCGAGCACATCGAAAAGCCGTCGGGCATCACGAACAGCCCATACAATATGATACCGCATTTGCCCGACATCGAGTTATTCTTTGACAGCAGGCATTGGACGTATGGCACGGACATCCTGCCATTCTCGCTTACTACCCGAATATCGGCAAACAATCAGCAATTTCTAAAAGTAAATATGGCAGACCAGAACGCAATCGAACTGCCCTCGGAGTTGAAGGGCAAGAAATTCCGCATCCGCAAGCTGACACCCCGCGAGTGCTTCCGCCTCATGGGAGTGGACGACAAGGACATCGACAAGATGCAAGCCGCTGGCATCAGTCAGAGCGGACAGTATAAACTCGCAGGCAACAGCATCGTCGTTGACGTGCTCTTCCACATCTTCCGCAAGATGTTCATCGAGACCGACAACGAAAGCCAGCAGCTGACACTCTTCTAAAGAAGACACCCTATATACATAAATACAATACAGCACTATGACAGAACAGAAACAATGGAAGCGACCGCAGGACGTGGTGACTTTCCGCACAAAAGACCCAAAGGAAATGCTCGGCAAGTATCTTCCCAAACACGCATTGAAAACATGGACTGAGGACTTCCTCGACAAAGACACCGGCGAGGTGGTCAGCATCGAGCGCAGCCAGATAGTCGTGGAGCGCGGCTACATCTCGCAGGAGAAACTCCAGCAGATTCAGTTCGCCATACAAGCGGGCGACATTCAGGATGTGGAGGTGAGCGAGGACGATGTTCAAGACATGACCCTCTACACCCCTGCCTACTACACTAACTACATGGTCGAGATTCCCATCCTCGGTGATGGAGGCATTGAGAAGAACCACTTCGCCGTGCGTGCACAGACCATCCCCCAGGCCATACAGATAGCCGCAGAGTTCGGGCAGATGTACCGGGGCTTCGACGGTTGCATCCGTGCCACACGCTGTGTGACGCTGGACGCTGGCATCGTGCCCGACGATCACGCTTGCATACCAGAAGCCGACCGCACGCCTGCCGACCAGCGCAAGGACTACTTCAAGGTGCAAGTGCGCAAGGAGTGGGTGGAGAACATGAAGCTGAAGAAGCTGGACACCTACTACATCGTAGCCGCCGAGGACGTAGGCCAGGCAAAGGAGCGCATCGCCCGCCTGCTCGACATCATGAAGGCAGAGCGTGAGCGCGAGGGCAACCCCGACGATCCCGACACGACGCGCACCATCCGCAAGGCCATACCCTTCGAGGTTGACTGCATCGTCCCCAAGGAGTTCAGCGACCTATTCCACGAAGAGTCTACAAAGATGTGACCGAAAAGCGAAACATATTCACTAACCCCAATGCCGCTGCAAAGGACAGCGTGAGGTGAAAGCCCTCGTTTTTAGTTGCTTTTATAACAAAACCCGATTAAGGTTAGACAGGCCAACGGACAAGGCATCGTGCCGGTGACAGGCGGCAATAGACCGCCACCCCATAACCCTCCGCGAGAAGGGCAGCAGTCCGCGAGGATAGCAACGATGAATTGTAATGCGAGAAGAGGCATACGCCTCAACTCAGGTAAAAAAAACATTTTGCGATTAGACAGAGGCAAGCATGGCTTTTAATGGGCAGGTAGCGCTGCCCGCCTCGCTTTTTCATTAGAACTTCGTTTTTTCTATTATAAGTATTATCTCTTGATTTGCACAAAGCCCGTGAGGGTATCCATTTTTTCATGTTGGTTTGATTAATTATTTTCTATGTCAGCCCGTGAGGGCAAGTGTAATTGTGTTAGAATTTTTTGAATTTCAGCCCCTCGGCGGAGGGGCACACGGACGGGAACTTCGTCGGATGAAGATGCGCTTACCGAAAGGCGTAAATCGGGGGTTCGACTCCCTCCCCGCCCACGTTAACCCACAAAACCATCATCAATGAAGAAAAGAATCATAGCCATCGACCCCGGCAAGAACGGAGCCATCTGCATCCGCGAGTGGTCCGAAATCATCAGCGTCGCCAAGATGCCCGACACCTGTGCAGACCTCCGCGACTTCATCTGCGAAGCCACCGCCGCCAGCGAGGCGGAAGTCGTCGCCTACCTCGAACTCGTCTCAGCCATGCCCGGACAGGGAGTCACCTCCATGTTCACCTTCGGCAACGGCTTCGGACACCTCGAACAAGTCCTCGCCGACTTCCGCATCCGAACCGTCAAAGTCCGCCCACAGGCATGGCAGAAAGCCCTCTCCCTCAACTCCGTAAAAGACCGCTCCAAGGCCGACCACAAGCGACGCCTGCGCGACTACGCCCAGCAACTCTTCCCATCCATCAAGGTGACAGCCGTCAATCAGGACGCCCTCCTCATCTCAGAATACGCCATACGACAAGAGCGATGAGTTACAAAGACCAAAAGAAGAAGTGGCTCTCCAGCCACCCCAAGGCCACGCCCGACGAAGCCTACGAGGCAGGCTACCAGCAAGCAACACGCAACTGGTGCAACCACACCCGTTAGTCCATAACCATTTAAATCATAAACCCATGCAAATAACAACAAAATTCAACGTCGGCGACACCGTATGGTCAGTCACCGACACTTGTCACGCCACACACGGAGAAATCTATCAGATAGCCGTCAGCAGGAACCCCGGCGACCCCGTCGGGGCAACCACCGTCGAATACTGGTGCCGTGACATGAAGGACATCATCTACCGCGAGGAGCAGCTCTGCGCCTCCTACGAGGAACTACTGCAACGAATCTCTAAACCCGAAGCCGAGAATGAAGAAGACTGACACCCGACCACGCCACCTGGATTCCGCAGGATGCCTCATCGTAGAGTGCTGCGCGTCCTGCATCTACAAGAAGTACAAGACCGAGAACACCCGAAAGTGCTCGCGTCGCGACACCATCATCATGCCCTCCGATCCGCCGTGCGACGGCTACCGCCCCATCTCCATCCTCCGCGACGGATGCCGCATCGGCCAAGGTCAAGTCCGCCGCAAGGCATACCTCGACTTCTTCTGCAAGAACTCCGGGCGCATCGAAGCCGAAGTCAAGGAAGAACTCGGAGCCCATGCAGGCATCACCGAGATTATCCTCCGCGCAAGGGCTGAGTTCAAGCGAACCACAGGCATAAGTCCATTTTATAAATTCTAAACAGTATGAAAGAGTTAATCGAAATCCAGTCAAGGCTCAAAGCCCCGAAGAATCAGCGCAACAACTTCGGAAAGTACAACTACCGCTCTGCCGAGGACATCCTCGAAGCCGTCAAGCCGCTCCTGAAGGAGCAGTCATGCACACTCACAATCGAAGACGAAATCCTCCTTGTCGGAGACCGCTACTACGTCAAGGCCACGGCAACGCTCCGCAACAAGGACGGACACACCGTTCAGACACACGCCTTCGCCCGTGAGGCCGAGACAAAGGCAGGCATGGACGTAAGCCAAATCACAGGGGCCACCTCGTCCTACGCACGCAAGTACGCCCTCAACGGCCTCTTCGCCATCGACGACAACAAGGACACCGACACCCCCGAATACCAGCAGCAGCCCGCCGCCGCACCATACCTCGCTGCCGTCAAGGCCGCTCAGACCACCGACCAGCTACAGGCCGTATGGGAGTCCTTCAAGACCCTCCAGAAAGACCAGACATTCATCGACGTTGTTTCACTCCGTAAAAAAGAAATAGAAAATGCAAACAGTAAATCTTAAACAGTCACCCGTCAAGTTCGAGGCTCTCACCCACACCTATTGGCTCGACGGAAAGCAGCTCAAAGGAATCACGTCAGGCTCACTCATCGAACGCCTCAACCCAGGCAAGTACGACGGAGTGTCCGAAGAGAAGCTCGCAGAGCGCGCAGCCTACGGCTCCGCAGTCCACGCCATCATCGGCCTCTACGAAGACTCAGGCATCATCTCCGACGATGAAGACCTCCGCCACTACATCGAGCTGAAGGAGGCCAACCGCCTATCCCACGTCGCCACCGAGTATCTCGTCTCCGACTGCGAGCGCTACGCATCCTCCATCGACCACGTGTTCCTCGATCCCGACGGCGGCATCGTCCTCGTCGATGTCAAGCGCACCTACAAGCTCGACCGCGAGGCAGTCCGCTACCAGCTCTCCATCTACCGGCGCTTCTTCGAGATGCAGAACCCCGACTTGAAAGTCAAGTCCATAGCAGCCATCTGGCTCCACGGCCCTGAATACGCCTACGTGCCCCTACAGCCAGTCTCCGACGACCTCATCGACTACCTCATCGAGTGCGACGTCAACGACGCTCCCTTCGAGCCAGCGGCACGCTTCTCCAACCTCCCCGCCCTGGTCGCCGACAAGGAACTGGCCATCGCCGCCATCATCGCCAACATGGACGAAGAGAAGGCCCACCTCGAACAGCTCCGCAAGGGACTCTACGACATCATGGAAGCCCACGACATCAAGTCCTTCTCCGGTCAGCACATCACCCTCACCCGCATCCTTCCCACCAAGCGCACGTCTTTCGACTCAGCAGCCTTCAAGAAGGACTATCCCAATATGTTCAAGGAATACTCCAAGGAATCCACCGTAAAAGGTTCACTTAAAATCACTTTAAAGAAATAGTTAAACATGGAATTTACAGGAAAAATCATCTACGTAAGCCCCATCAAGAGAGGCGTGTCGGAGCACACTGACAAAGCCTGGGCTAAAATCTCATTCGTCGTCGAACAGCAGAACGTGCAGTTCCCCAAGAAAGCCCTCTTCGAGGTATTCGGAGAAGACAGAATCAACCAGATGCCAATCGTCGCCGGAAACGAAGTCACCGTGTCCTTCGACATCGACGCAAGCCAGTACAACGCCCGTTGGTACAACACCCTCCGCGCATGGCGCGTGGTCGCCGCCGCCCAGCAGCAGACCGCCGCCGCACCAGCCGCACCCGCTCCCCCCGTTCCGCCAACGCCCCAAGCACAAGACGGACTCCCGTTCTAAGCCACACTATGTACTACGACCTATCAAACCCCTTCCACGCCCAGAAGCTCCGACTCAAACTCGAAGCCGACATCGCGCGTGGAAGGGTCATTCAATACACCGAGAAGAAGATGGAGCGCACACGCCAGCAGAACGCCTACGCCCACGTCGCCATAGCCTACTTCGCCCTACAGGTCGGAGTCACTGCCGACTACTGCAAGCGTCACTACTTCAAGCACATGGCCAACCCCGACATCTTCGACTCCCTTGAAACCGATCCCGTCACCGGCCAGCCCGTCCTCCGCCAGCGTTCCATCGCATCGCTGTCAAAGGAAGAGCTATCCCTCTGCATCGACCGCTTCATCCGATGGGCATGGGACGTCATGGAAATCTACATCCCCTCGCCCGAAGACAACGCAATGGTCAGCCGCATGGAGATGGAGGTGGAAAATAACCGTCGCTACCTATGAGGCCCAAATACCATGTCTGCTACGGCCAGTACCCGCTCGAAGGAGGTCTCTTGCAGACCATCCGCTGCGACTGGCGCGAACAGTGCCAGTATTACCCCCTCAACCCACGGTGGCTCGCCGAGCATTACGCCGAGACCGAGACCTTCGGCGACGGAAGGGTAGGGGAGATCCATCCGCCACCATGCCCGCCGCCACGCAACCGCAAGGAGAAGACCGACGCCCGCACATGGACGCCCGAACCATGTCCCTGCCCCTGGTTCCTACCACGACCGGGCAAAAAAGAACGTAAAACCATATCAACACCTTTCGACTGATGCAAAAAGGATTCGTTAAGATACCGCGTCATTTCTTCGAAACCTCTTTTTGGAACGAAAAACGGAAATTCAGTAAGACCGATGCCCTTCTCGATATACTTCAGAACACCGATTATAAGCATGGCGTATTGAGAACTTCGTATAGGGCGTTAGCGGACAGATGGCAATGGAACCTTCCGGCAGTCCAGAGATACGTCAAAAGTATCGTCAAGGAAGGTTTCGTGTTTGTTCATTCTGATACTGGTGGCATCACGTTTAAAAGCAAGTGTGATACGCCAAGTGATACACCAAGTGATACACCAAAACAGCCTAAAACAAAGGCGGTTTCAGAGATTGATGATACACCAAGTGATACACCAAGTGATACACCTCGCGCATATAAGAATAATATATTTAATCATTCTATAGAAGAAGAAAAAGAAAAGAGAAATAATTTTTCTAACGAAAAATTTAAAGAGAATTTCGGCAAGTTCGATTTCTCGTTCATCAGCGATGATATGGCCGAGACCTATTTCCGATGGCTCTCCTTCAGGAAGCAGCTCAAAAAACCATTCAACACGCAGATGTCCATCGAACAGAACTACCGAAAGCTCCTCAAATACGCCGGCAACTCTCCCGTACAGGCCCGCCTCATCGTTGACCAGTCCATCGAGTACCAGTGGCAGGGACTTTTCCCCCTGAAAGAAAAGAAGCAAGACCCGATGCAAATCGGAGTGAAGCTCGAAGACGATAACCCCGAAAAATACAAAAAGTCATGGTAGAAGAAGATTTCTCACAAACAGCACGGAAACTTGCCAGCATAGGCATGTACCCCGACGACAAAAGAGTGTTCCTGCAAATCCCCGACGCCGAAGACGTCCTCCGGCGCGGACTCAGGTGGAAGTTCGGCGATAACGCCAAGTGGCTCCCCGAATACCAAAGTATTGCCTCCTGGCTCACAGACAACCAAGGCCGCGGACTCCTGATGTTCGGACAGTGCGGACGGGGGAAGACCGTCATGGGACGCCTGCTGCTGCCGCTCATACTCAACGGCATGTGTCGCAAGATCGTCTCTTGCTTCACGTCGCAGGAGATGAACAAGAACCCCGAAGAGGTGCTCAATGCCCACATCATCTACCTCGACGACATCGGCATCGAAAACCAGTCAGTCGAGTTCGGCAACAGGCGCATCATCTTCCCGGAGGTCGTTGACGCAGCCGAGCGAAAAGGCAAGATGCTCATCATCTCAACGAACCTCTCCCTCTCAGAAATCAAGGACAAGTACGGCATCCGTACCGCCGACCGTCTGAAAGCCATCACCACGCAAGTCCCATTCATCGGCGAATCCCTCCGCCGTTAGTCAAGCAAAAACATGAAAGAAAAGATTAAATCCGAAATCCAAAGGCTCATCAAAGCCTACAGCCCCATTCAGTCAGCAGAGGGCAAGTACAAGGTTGAAGCATACGAAGACCTGCTCACCTTCATCGACACCCTTAAAGAAGACCAGGTAAGCAATGACTTGGAAGAAGCAGCAACAAAGTATGCAAGAAAACAGCTCTCAAATCCTGACTATCCTATTTATAATGATGAGTATGAGATGGAATGTGCTTTTGAAGCAGGTGCTCAATGGCAGAAAGAGAGAGACCAGTCCACCATAGAACTTGCAGAAGATCATGCCATGCTTGCAGGTATGGAGAAGATGAGACAGGAGATGATTGACAAAGTTTGTAAGTGGTTGGTTAAACATTGGCGTGAATATGTTTGGCTGACTGATAATGACGTTATACACTTTGGACATTGGGAACACGACTTTAAAAAAGCAATGGAAGAATAAGCTATGGAAATAATTAAATATCTGTGTGAGTTTTTCTTTTGTGACATTTGGCACTATCTTGGGCTATTATTACTCATTGGAGTTGCCTTTGGCCGTGAGATTATAAATATAAAATAGAATTATGAAAACAAATAGAAACTTAGAAGACATACACAGAAATACCATCAATGACTGTTACTATTGCACGAATGATGGTAAGGACTGCTGCGTATGTGTATGGAGGAATAGACCATGACACAAGAAGAAAAATTATCAAAGGCAGTTAGATTGGCAGATGCAATGTACTATGCTGCCCAGCAACTAACCACTGATGCTTCCCATCTTAATAAAGCAATGAAGGATTGGTGGAATTTTAAGAATGTTGAACTTAACAAAGAATAAATTATGAAATTAGCAATTTATATATGGTTAGCTTTTGTATTAATGTCACTAGGTATCACACTAGCAAGACACGGAGAACCTAAAGAAGGTTACTATAATTTTTGGGTAGACCTCATTGCGACAATAGTAAGTATAGGATTACTATGGATCGGAGGTGCATTTAACAATTTATAAAAATTTGATTTGATTATGAAAGGACTTAGTATTGAAGAAAAAGCAAAAGCCTATGACGAGGCTATTGAAAAGGCGAGAAAACTTGCCACTGACTTGCCTAATGGCAGAAATGATAGGCTTTATCATGTTTGGGATTTAGAAAGCATCTTCCCTGAACTTGTAGAGTCAGAGGATGAGAAGATAAGGAAAAAAATAATCGATTACTTTAGAGGTAGTGTTGGATTAGGAGTTGCAATTGGTGGAGTTTCGGTAAAAGATATGGTATCTTGGCTTGAAAAGCAAGGTGAACAGAATCTTGTTAATTTTGAGGAGGCGGAAAAGGAGAAAAGTGATTTTGTAAGTGGTAAATTCATTCAGTGTAGAAAATCTTTTAATGAATTCAAAGAAGATAATTCATACTGGCTTGAGTATATAGGTGATGATACATATATTGGAAGGAGTGATAACATTCTTAATCAGAAATTTCATATCACACCAAGACAATTATATAGACTCTTCTCACAAGAACATTGTATAAAAAATAATAATGAAGAAAAAGGAGAACAACTATGAAACAGTACATTGACAAATCCGCTTTAGTGGCGGAGATAGAAAGAATAACGGATGTTCAACAAGAAATATGTAAAGCAGATGTTGCTCTCGGTAAAGCCCCTGACTCTAAGAATATTGAAGTCATTTATCAATTTCAACAGTTTACAAAATTTCTTGACACTCTTGAAGTGAAAGAAATTGGTGTTGATATAGACTCTCCTGAAGGTGATTATAATAGTAAAACTGTACAATTCATTGATGCAGATGGTAACATTAAGGAAATAAAATTTAATAAAGCACAGAATGGAAAGTCAGCACTTGAAGCAATTAAAAAAGAAAAGATTAACAATCAGAATTGTGTAAAGCCTGCTGATAAAGTTGAACCAAAGTTTCATGAAAATGATTGGATTATTGGGGCAAATAATGTATTTAAAATAATTTCATTAAATGATAAATTAAATTGTTACATAGCAGTTACTCCAAGCAATGAGGAAGTAAAAATACCTTATCAGTTTGATGATGGGCAAGGTCATATGTGTTCTTATCATCTTTGGACAATCCAAGATGCAAAGGCTGGTGATGTGCTTTGTGGTTATCCTGAAGCTGACTATCCTTGGATTGGTATTTTCTGCCAATTGAATGCTGACTATACTTTTAATTCATATTGCTATCTACAGGCAGGACTACATGGTAAATTTTGCCTTCCAAGTGGAGAAAATATTTTTGGTAAAAGGAATGTAGATAATCACTCATTAAAGAATATAGTTCCTGCAACCAAAGAACAGCGTGACCTCTTATTCTCCAAGATGAAAGAAGCAGGATATGAATGGGATGCCGAGAATAAAGAATTGAAGAAAATTGAGCAGAAGCATGCTTGTAGTGATGATAAAAAACTTACTGATGTTAATCATGAATATTTCAATGAATTATTAGAAAATAATAATAGCAAGGATATTAATGATTATGTGTATCAAGTAGCATATTGTATGAGTCATGATTGGATAGAGGAAACTGCAACATGGGATGACGTTCAGAAGGCCTGTAAACTTGGTGCTGAATGGAAGGAAAAACATTGTAATAATAGTTCAACTGCTTGGAGTGAGGAGGATGAAAAAATGCTTAATCAAATTATAAAAGATTATGAAAGAGGTAATGAAAGTTGGTTAAAGGGTCAAGGCAGTTTACCTTTTGGCAATAGAATTACTTGGCTCAAATCCCTCAGACCTCAGAACACTTGGAAGCCGAGTGATGAGCAGTTGAATAACTTAAAACAAGCAATAAATGCATTTCCTTATGAAACTGATTACCTTGAATTATTATATGATGATTTAAAGAAACTAAAAGGAGAATAAAATTATGAAAGCAAATTTGACGCAACGCTGCTTATGTGATGTAATCTTTAATCAAGTAGGATTTTGGAAGAACAGCAACGACATCACTTCTCTTACACATCCTTCCGATATTGCTGATGAATGCTTTGCTCAACTTGACAACTTGATTTCTGATGATGATAGATTGGAGTTTGAGGAAAAGTTGCAAGACTTATATTGGTTTGTTAGAAGGTTTGACAATAAAGAATAAAGTTATGAAAGTAAAATACGAAAGCCCAGATATTAATATAATTGAAGCTCCATGCTATATACTTGTTTCCTCGGCAGAGAAAGACCATCCTTGCAGTAATTACTGTAAGTTTTGGCATATATGTCGTGATAGAGAATTAGGAAAGATTTGTGCAGATTTTCAATATAAATTATGAAAGCCCCAGAGAAGATTTATATCAATGATTTTGGTTCAGAGCTTAGTTATGATTGGTATACTGAACATTGTTATGAAAAAGATATTGAATATATACGTACAGATGCCTTTATTGAGAAGGCTGTAAAATTCCTTGATGGGTGCATTCCTGATTATATGGAGTTGAAACATGCTAATATCGATACATTTATGGATATTGATAATGAAAGATTTATTGAAGACTTCAAAAACTATATGAAAGGAGAGTAAGTTATGAAAGACAAAGAGAAAATTGCGGAGAACATCAGAATGGCCGAATGTTTCATCTCAGAGGCAAAACGGTGTATGAGTGAAGAGTATGACAATTATGCTGACGTTCAAAGGTGGATGAACAAAGCGGAGGATTTAAGGATGCTAACTACAATCCTTCTAAGTAAACATTTAAACGGGAAATTGGAATAATAGACAATGAACAGAAATACATTATAGAAGGAGACTGAACTATGAAACTAATAGACAAATCCGCTTTAGTAGCGGAGATAGAGAGAAGACGAGATTACTATAAGAGAAATCCGTTACTGGTAAATGCAAAATATTGTATAGATGAAGATAATGCAATATTGAAGTTGCTCGACACCCTTGAAGTGGAAGAGGTTGATTTTGAAAAAGAATTTGATAACTACGCAAACGGAATTTTGGCTTGTGACGTACAATTCGAGCCATTTACTCATTTACATAAGTGTGCGAAGTATTTCTTTGAACTTGGAATGGCAGCAAGAAATAAAGCACAGAAAGGAGAATAAGTTATGAAAGTTGTAAGAATTGACTGGATAGATAGCTGTGCATCAAATCTTAATTGGGTGTTTCCAGAAGACTTTAAAGAGAACGTTGAACCCATAACAATAACAACGTATGGTGTAGTTTTTCAGGAGACAGATAAAGTTATCACAGTTGCACAAAATTATGGATGTAACCCTGAACAAGTATGCTCATTGATGACGATACCAAAAGGATGTATTCAATCTATAAAAGAAATAGACCATATTGAGCAATCAACATAGAAAAGAGAATAAGTTATGAATAATCAAATAGACTATTGGTACAAAAAGTACCTAAATGAAAAACAAAAGAATGAATTTATGATAGAAGCCCTCCGTACTGAATATGAGAAAGGTAGGGCTGATGTTATCCAAGCCACCGAACAATGGCTTGCTAATAGTTGGCCTAAGTATTGTGATAACCCGAATATCATTAAGGCATTTGAGGAAAACGTAATAAAAGATTAAGATTATGATACAGAACGTACAGATAGAAATCGAACAATTCGATAATGGAATCACCCTCCGCTGGCACGATCTCGACGGAGAAGCTGATGACACTTCGGAAGTTGTAACCGAAAATGAAGAAGCCGAAGCTATCGGCAGTAATATTTGGGGAGATGTTCAAAACGTAATGGATTTCTCCCGCACGAACAAAGTCCGTCTGACAATTAAATACGAAGCTATATGACAAACAAAGAAGCCGTAGAACGCTGGGCCAGACATATCATCCCAGCAGTATTCCGAGCCGAGGACGCCTTGCAGAAGGCACGACCCGAATGGAAAGAGAGACTAAAGAACGTCACCGATGATAATGTAAGCCAGATTGCGGAGCAATACTGCACCGAGATCGCTACCATCATCGTGAAGTACGGAAGTGATTATGAACCCGATGGAACACTTGACGAATAACACTATGATTACATTCCTGTTAGGAGCAGCCCTCGGCTTCATCATCGCCGTATTAGGTTTCATATTTGTGACATTCACCGACAAAGAAGACAAAGAAAATGAGACGTGGTATGTATGTGTAAATAACTACGCTGGTTTTGTAAAAGGCCGCTTATACAAAGCAGACAAACAAGGTAAGATATATGATGGAAATGGTAATGGCGTTTGTCCTGGAGAGGCTTTAGCAAGGCTTGCAGATTCTAACGAGATTGAGACATGGAAGCTAATAAATCACATAAAATGAGTTATCCACTTTTCAGTAACGGAACAGAGTTTATGATGTGGACGGCACGTAACTGCGAGAAATGTGTCAAGGCTGTGTTCTATGACGAGAAGAGAGATATCTACCCGAAATATAGATGTGCCATCCAAAGGCATATTGAAGAGGCGTGTATAGGCTACGGGTATGGGAATAAGAGAGATTATGAGGCAACACACGCCTACGATTGTCCTTACAAGCGTACAGAGCGGAAACTGTACAAAAGAAAAGGTAAGATAGATGAACGCGATTTGTTTTACAAGGGAGGCCAATAACCTCCCTTTTTTCGTATCTACCAACAACCGCCCATCCTCACGGACAGACGGCCATTTAATTTAATTTTTAATCCAATGAAAAAAAACTAATCTACTAAAACAAATCAATCTCTAACATTATTACACTTATGTTGCAAATCAAGAAATGGCTTCAAGAAAGCCCGCCTATTCTCCCGAACCAGCGGGGACAAATACAAATTCCTAACTATAAAACAAACAATTTAACCCTTAAATTTAATAACTAACTACTCATTACTACTTATGAAAAAACTACCTATTCTTTTCGCTTAACAAATGTATTATATCGGATGGTGGCATGAGGATTGAAGTTCATCACCTTCACCTCATATCCCTTCACGCCCCACTTCCACCATAGAAACCTATGTTTGAACTCCTTCTTCACCGCCACGGCCAGCGAGTCCTTGACCGAGTATTTCAGCCGCTTATTATGAAACTCAAATTCCGCCCACGCATCCTTATAGAAAAAGATGGAGTCTTCTTCCGAATTATTCTGCTGTGCCACAGCAGACATAACAACCGAATCCCTCGTTTCCATCCCTGTCTTCTGGAGGCCCACAAGTTCCTTGACGGCTATCCCTGCATCCTTCAGCAGCCTGCGGTCTTCATCCGTCAGCACCTCTTTAATCTTCTCCACCTCCACCACTTTCTGCGTGACGATCTCCACCGAGTCGCGTATGGTATCACGCTGTAGCGGAACATACTGCTGCTGCTTGGCCAGTTCCTCCCGAAGCTGCTCTATCTCCCGCTTCAATCCCCTATTACACGAGGTGAGCATTCCGAGGATAATCAGCCCCAACAGCAACGCCCACATCAAATACCTGTCCTTGTTCATTACGAAGTTCTTATTAAGTTATTGCTAAGTTATTGCTAAGTTCTTACTAAGTCCACTTCAAATCATTAACCCGATTCAGCCACCCCTTTAGGAACTTCACCTGTCTGCCCTTCGCAATCCGCTGATAGAAAGCCCTACGCGCATCACGAATCGCCTTCCAGAGTTCATGCTGACCTCTCCGATAGCCGTTGAGAGCCGCCAGTGACTTAGCTCCGAATAAACCGTCAGCAGCCACACCGAGCACCTTCTGCGTGTTCGTGATGGCATATCGGCCTGAACCCCAGTACCAATCCACTACCATCACCGCCACGTCCTCGCTCTTGAAGGCATCGGCGTTCACCTTATCCCAGAATAGCGTCTTCAGCACAGCCCGCCATTCCTCATACGAGATATTCCGCAAGTCGCTCACCGTAGGCGTAGGCTTACCGACGGACTTCCTGTAGGCCTTGTACGTCCCGAAGGTCACGCCCGTCTGCGTAGCACCGCCACGGTCATCAGGATCGTTCACCCATCCCTTTTGTCGTGCCCGCTCAAACAGCCTTTCCAGGCTCTCACCATACAGCCGTGAAACCCCGGCTTCCCATTTGATGATATGCGGTATCAAATTGTCAATATGTGCCATTTAGAACTCCTTTCTCTTTCGTGGTTTATACGCCCGTTTCCGTGCAGACTTCACCTGCTCATCCGTAGCAGAAGATGTCCCGTTATTTACATGTTGCGATTGCATCGCAACCTCCCCGCCAGCAAGCACCTTCTCCACCTCTTCCGGCTCCACTCCCAGCTTCGAAGCAATCTCCCCGGTAAGAGCCTTCCTAAGAAGTTTCAAAAACAGAAAGTTCGGAAACAGTATCAGCATAGAAGCCGATGCCGACCAAAGCTCCACCAGCGTAATAGCCGCACCGACCACGCTCGCCGTCAGCGTCATCCCGATCAGCCTGTCCAGCCCGATAAACACCAGCATCGCGCACCCATACACCGCCAGCTTCCCAATCGTCAGCCGCGCCAGCTCCGAGAGCGCAAACTTCCGCCGGTGGATGCTCACCGTAATCCCCCACGCTGCATCCATCAGCGTCACAGCCACCACCAGCCCCACCGCCAGCTCATGCCCCGCGATGAAGTCCAGCAGGAACAGCAGTCCAGCCACCACCCATCCCTGCACCGTCTGCAATATCCCCAGCAGCTTCAATCCAATATGTTTTATTAGCAATAAGTATTTCATGATTCAGTCACTAAATAAAGAGTGTTAGGGTCAGGAGACTCTGGTAGTGCAGAAACCACCTGAATGTTATTCACAGTAACAGTTCCTCCTGTAGAAGTCACAGTACCTGTATTCTTTGTAAATCCCCATCCACTTACCGTACTATCAGTTATAGCAGAAGGGATGGTAGGTTTGTTAGACAAGTCATCATAATCCCCAGATGTTGCAACTGTAGCAAGATTTGGCTTTCCTGTCAAATCAGCATAGTCACCACTAAAGATAGTAGGCTTATCCGTCAAGTCATTATAGCTGCCACTAAAAGTGCTCTTTCCGTTCCAGGCAGTAATATCAGCAGAAGTAATTGTTGCAGCAGGACTTGCACTAAACACAGGGTCAGTCTCTGTGTAAGAGGTAATAAAACCACTGTCATTGGTCAAATCAGAAACCTTCGTAGGAACACTAATGGTCACTGCACCAGTATTTCCGTTTACACTTGCTACAGGAGCAGAATAGGTAATAGCAGCATTCTTATTTGAATCCACAGGAATAGCACTGCCATTGAAAGTAATGCTCTCAATTACATTGGCATCACCACCACCACCTTGAATAGTAATGTTTCCATTACCAAGCAGATTCTGGTTATTGACCGTCTTAATGTTTACACCGCTCTCCAAGGCTGCCTGTGCCCCATCAATCTCACTGACAGTATATGAAGGCTTGGTAGAAGACATGGCCCACTGGGGAACATCAGGAATAATTGGAGTATTCTCCAAGTCTTTATAGTCACCGCTTGTAGCCACATCTGCCAATGTAGGTAATACAGGAATCTCGGGCTTATTCTTGATAAAGTCCTTTGCTGAAGTATTATTCTGGTTCCAATCAGATTGAATCTGCTCCGCAGGAATGTTAGGTTTATTTGTGAGGTCATTATATGACCCACTTGTAGCCACCGTAGATAAAGTAGGCTTTCCCGTAATCTCACTATAACTATAAGAAGGCTTCTGAGCTTCTTTAGCCCAAGCTGGAACAGTGGGGTCACTCTCTGTTTGAACAGCAGTAGCACCTAATGCAGCACCACTCCTGATAGTAGCAAGGTCACTGATGACATCCTGCTTACCTTCAAGAGCCGTATCCACATCTTCATTGATATGTTCTTTAAGTACACCAACAGTCACAACCTCAGGCACATCAGCACCTGTTGAGATAGGAAGTACATTGTTGTCATTGATGTTTTGAACCTTGTTCTCTACATCTTTTATACTGATTCCTCTGGCCATAGCACTTTCAAGTTTTTGTTCCACAACATCCTCCACTGGTCACACCACCAAACCTCCAAATCATCAGAGACAGTAGTGGTATATACCAGTCCCACATTCACCGTAGGCTGCCTTTTCATGGCAGCACCTACAGTGGAAATGGGCTTATATCCAACAGTAATCACAGCCTTGTCATCAATCCCAGCAGAGACATGGGCAGCAGGAAGAAGCCTCACCTCTCCCTGTCCAGTATGTTGCGATTCTATCACAACTCCCATTCCTCTCAGTGTCTTAGTCTCAACTACAGTGCTGCTCATACGATCTTAATCTTAGTAGGAATATCAATTATCTCATGCCTGAATCCGTCTGCAAAGGCTTCATCAGGAATGTCTGTTTCATATCTGATGGTCAAGGCTCCTTTACCCAATTCAGCAGAGTCCAGTGGAGCAAGATAGTTATCTGCATCCACCTTTATCATGCTGCTCTTCTGAACAGTTACCGCCTTGCCTCCAGCCTTGAAGGCGCAGAGAAAATCCACATCCTCCATGTGATACTCATCAATGGTATCCATGCTGATGTTCAGCTTAAACTCACTTCCCCTGATGATTGTATCATCCTGTTTATTCTTATACGTTGCCATATCCTTATATTTTTAAATGTAAATCCTTGACGGACAAACTGCCTTTTATTATTATGTTACATCTGGTCCCAAAACAAAATCTCCTGTACCAGCATTGCCAAATAACTGTTTAGATACTTTATCATACATATATCCTACTTGCCCAACTCTTACTGGAATCATATCAATAAGAAGATTATTGTTAGCATCTCTAAATATCACCCTTTTGCACTTTATTGAGCTATAATAAACTCCTTGATACCCTCCATAAATCCGAATAGTACTATTAGCAGAATACGTCGCACCTTCCTTGCTATACGAGATTCCATTAACCATGAGTGTCCTGTTGCCATCTTTAAATTCATATTCAATATGAAGTTCTGTTTTTTTTACTTCAAGTCTTTCTGTATCAATTCTTGAATTAGGTCTGTTATATCCGAACACAAAATAATTATAAAATCCAACAACCATACCCCCATTGCCAATTCTTGTGGCGATAAAATCTGATTCAACTTTTGTTGGGGTAGCTATTATATCTATTGCATAACTCTGCCCTTCATTATGATATACACCAGTATCAATCCACTGCGTGCCAGTACTCTCAAGATATTCAATCTCCGCATCATAAAATGGCATAGGGGAATTCTTCTCCCACACAAGCTGACTGCCTATGTATGCCTCTACTATCTTAGTAGAGCTTACATATATCTCATCTATATTGTTTTCAATATTAATCATTATTCCTATTCCTATACGTTGTCATAAATAAAACAATTAAGTTGTTGCATAAGGAATGCTCATGTAGTCTCGCTTGGTGAGGACAATAGTCATGTTAGCACCCACCTTGGCAATCTTAACCAGCTTATTGCGTCTGTCTATGCAATACACATCCATTCCATTACAAACTTCTTAGAAAGTTTTCAATAAGATAACTTTGCCATTCATGGCAAGTACTATTTGGGTGCATATTACTGCTTGATGGGTCTGTTGAAAAAACAGTGTTTCTTAGTGCTTTTGCTTCTGCACACACTTCCACATATCCAAGCGGCGCAATGGATGTATTATGTGTGTATCGCGTTGCACCTCTCGTTCTTATCATAGGAATAGTTGGGTCATATAGGTCAAGATAAGGTATGCCCCACTTCTGACAACATGCCATAATTGCTTCCCGTCTATCTTGTGCTGTAAAATCAGTAATGATAACACCGATATGAGCAAGTGGTCTGTTGGTAAGCAGCCATTTAAAGAACCAATTAAATCCACCACATGTACTTGTTGATGTTTCTGATGTCACACTTTCTGGTTGGTCATCAACAGTTCCAATGCTTATCCCATGTCCTAGGTCATTGATACCATACCATATAGTAATATAATCAACGTCTTCTGGTATCGCGTTATATTTACTTGTAGAAATATACCAATTAAGCACAGTTCCGCTTGCTCCTTGGTTAAGCACTGTCATGTTATTTCGATTTGCTATAATGTACGGATAAACTTTACTCATGCCTGCAAGCGGTCCTTCTTCAATAACTTCACTACCTCTTGGTGCTGTAAAAGAATCTCCTATTGCAACATAACTCTTACGGCTTAAACAGTTCGACAAATCACTGCCATTACTACTACCTCCAACAGGAATTGTTGGGTTATCAAAATACGCTGAGCATGCTCCAGAATAACTCGACAAACGATAGTATATAGCACCACTTGGTATAATAACTTCTGCGTTAGTTACAGGCGTAGCACTTGAACCAACAGCTACTGCCTTAATCATGTTCTTGTACTTATCATAGAACAATACGCCTGCGGCAGTATTAAAGGATACTCCATTGTAGTATATCTTTGTCGCTGTCGGCGGAACAAGGTAGTACTCAGATGTGTAACGTCCATTGCTTCTTTCTTTAGGTATGTTGCTCATAGATAAGTAATACCCCGTCACATCTGCTTTTGGTTCAACGTAATACATGTCCGTTATCATCTTGGCATAAGCAGGTGAACCGGAACCATATACTTCATAATAATTATTTAAGATTTCAGTCTCTGTTTCTTCTACTTCAATCACAACAAATATTTTACCACTATATTTTGTTGTGCCTGAACCTAAATCATTTGAAACTGATAGATATTTGGCTGTCGGATATTTAGCAAGGTCAACACTTTCCCCGATACCTTTATATGATAACAAGATATTATAATCTTCATCAAGCAAAATGTTCCTCATTGATGATTGTTTAGCATCACACATAATTAGCAGCTTTTTGCCAGAATACTCAGATATGTCAATATCCTTAGCATAATAGCAATTGGCGATAGATGCTACGCTGTTGCTTGTATTAATATATCCACCGTAGGTAAGTGAAATTGGCATTTCTTGTAGCATTGTAATACTTTCTGATTCACCTCCAAGCACAACTTGTGGCATACTATCAAAATAGTAAGAAAGTTTGCTTTGCATGCTACTACATTTATAATATACCGTTCCTGATGGAATAGAAAATTCTTTATCGGTAACATAGGCATTAGAACCTCCATTAACCGCGCTTATTAAATTTTTATATTTATCGTAGAATAAAACACCTGCGATTGTACCATAAGACCACCCTGTATAATATATCTTTGTAGCACCAATAGGAACAACACCAAACTCTGTACTTTTCCCATTTGGATAATTTGAATTTGCGGTATTTGATGTGTTAATCGTAATACCTGTATTTATTTTAGGTAATATGAGTATTTCTTTCCCGACTGACCGAATATAATTTTCTTCAGGTGTTCCAAATTCCAAATAGTCAGCAAACGAATCTCGAATACTTATATCTTCTTGTTTTAATCCGTATATGATGCCGCTATATGTATAACCGTGATTTGTGAAACTCATATATTTTGCCGTTGGATAATTGGCAAGGTCTATCTGAGGCAGTGTTTTCGTTTCTGCTTTTAGAATAGTATAGTTCTCGTCAAGTATGACATACTTGGCCGAGGTGCCAGCCAGTATTTTAATACTGGCAATAATTTTTTTATACCCAGAAATATCTACATTTTGAGCAGCCCTATATTCACCGTTCGCTACTAAATTATTAGACGCATTAACATAATACCCACTAACCCATGAAACTGGAATTTGCTCGTATTTACTGCTTTTAATATTTCCGCCACCTCCTTGTGCATTGGAAGCCTGATAGTTAGTTCCATCAAAATAGACAGATATAACCTCATTTGCCTCCCAAGTATTGGAAGCAGAAACAACCTCACCGTTATACAGCAGTGCTGCAGACGTCTCGCTGCCGATTTGCAGTGTAACCCCAGAAGCAGCCGTGTTCTTATTCGTCATCTTCACTTTGAAGTGACCGCCCAACGTACGCTTGTACAGGTTTCCGCTCTCCACCGTCACTACCTTTGCAGCAGTCCCAGCAGCAGTACCGCAAGTATAATACCCCGTCTGGGCAGAGATAGCCTTCGTGGTAGCATCCTGGCTCATGGCACCCTCGGAAGAACCGCCTTGCGCATTGTACAAGGTATAGTCCGTGGCAGTCACCGTATCACCCTTCGGTCCCTGAGCACCCTGGGCACCCGTATTGCCGGTATCGCCCTTGTCACCTTTGGCACCCTTCGGGATAGCCACGCTCTGCGTCCGTCCGTCCGAGAACACAAGGTTATACACCGTGTTCGTCTCAGTCTCACCCGTCTGGGTGAAACCAATCACCGACACACCCTGCACACCCTGTGCGCCCCTGATGCTCGGCGTCGTATATGAAGTGCCGTCCGTATAGTTCACGGTCAGCGTGTAGTCGCTGTTCAGCGTAGTGGATGCAATGCCGTTGCCCGTGTCGCCCTTCGCATAGAAAAACAGGTCAGCCTCGATGGCATACATCTCGCCAAGCTGCGCGTCCGACGTGTTCTCGTACACACGCACCTGACGGGTCTCCTGCCAGCGGCCACGCGCACCGTCGCCGCGCACAATCGTCACCTCCACCGTGTACGTGCCCGCAGCCAGCTCGCCGTTGTCCGTCACCAGCACCTTGTTGCCCTCCGTCGTGAAGGGCATCTCCACCTGACGGAAGCCACTCTTCATCACCACCGTCACCGTGTCAGCGGCCTGTATCTCATACGGCACGCGCTCCATCTTGTTATGCACCAGAGAGCCTTCACCCTCCTGTGTCACCACGTCCTCATACACGCAGATCACCAGCGGAAGCCTGTTGCCTCTCACCCAGGGTATCACGGCCCTGTCGTTATTGTTGCAGTTGCATTCCATAGTCTTTATTTGTTATCGTTATCGTTAACGTTATCGTTTAATCACATCACGCAGAGCCACCGCCCACATCGCAGGCAGCGTCGTCGTAAGGCTCTCAATCACTCTGCCTTCCTTCTCGTCATAGACGGTCTCGCCGTCGTCCTTGTACACCTTTTCCGCAAGAACGTAGGCCGCAATGCCCTGCCCCTGCTGCAAAATAGCGTTCGCCACCTGCTCCTGAGGATTCTCCACAGGTATCTCCTGTCTCTTTGCGATGTCGCTATACACATGAAAATTTTTCCAATTTACTTTCATAGTTCTTTGATATTTTTATTTAAAAAATTAAGCATCGGGTGCGGGACCTTCGGATACAGCTGCCAACATAGTATAGCTTCGCTTGAATACAGCCTGGTCGAGTGTGGCATTGAGAGATGTGGTTAGTCGCAACTGAGCGACCGATTTGTACACATCTGTCCCTCCGCTCTTGGCATCAATGCTGCCATCATATTGCATAGAGCCAGGCTGGAGAGTAACCGTGCGAGTTGTTGATTTACCGATTACGGTACCAGAACTATTCAGCATCTCTACCTTGACATCAACAGATCTTGTCACGTCTG
>Ga0326511_10000758_pt1 | contig 28170 bp, 30 predicted proteins | sample 0_2496_0518_D_FD_203701 | JGI IMG/M metagenome (GOLD analysis project Ga0326511, IMG submission 203701) | Bovine rumen microbial communities from UC Davis, California, United States - 0_2496_0518 | ecosystem: Host-associated > Mammals > Digestive system > Stomach > Rumen | place: USA...
ACTTTTACTCTCAGCATCCCGACCTGTATTTATTTTGTCGAGTCTGTTTTCAATTTCCTTGCTTAAAAGTGTCTTTAATGAGTCGTCTTTTACAATTAATGAGAGGTTCTCAATATCAGTTTCCTTAAGTTTGCCGGCATCCTTATTCCCAAAAACAAAATCATAATATCTCTTGAATATAGGGTTTTCATTCACCGCCAATGGTTTTAGGAGCTCTTTTGACTCGTCTCCAAATTTTATGGAAGCGTACTTAAAGAAGTCAGGGGTCTTTATATCTCTGTCACTGAACAACTTAATGGCATCATCAGATTTTCCGGCTTTTAATGCATCTGCCACAGCTTCATACTTTCTCAAAAGTTCGGAGGTAGCTACTTCTGCCTGTGCAAGAGCATCTCTTTTTGAAGAAATGTCGTTTTGTGTAACTGTTGTTACGAACCCTTTATCTTTGTTTTTGAAAATCTCGGCTCTGGCCGTTTTTAAGTCTGCTTTCGCTCCTTTTTCCAAAGAGCCTTTGACTGAAGATGCGAACGCTCCTATTATATCAGGCGATTTTGCGTTTTCGAGCTGTTCTTTTATGGAATCTGCCTGTTCCTCACTGAGTTCAATCTGCTTTCCCCCCTGTTCGACCAGCATTTCTACGCCCATTACGAGCTGCCCGATAGACTTTGCCGTAAAGACGGAAGATTCGGACGTCTCTACACCCGGGATACCGGCGAGAACTCCTTTCTCAATTCTGTTGTTTTGAGGCAGGAGTTCGGTCAGGGAAATATCCTTTAGATTTATTTTCTGGACATCCTTATCAAAGTTATTGAATGACTCTGAGTCGAAAGTCAGGCTTTTTTCTTTTTTCTGTGCGTTTTTTTCTAATGATTTCCTTGTTTCATTCTTCAAGGACTGCGGGATTTTTTCTCCGTTTGCAGAGGCTATTACGGCCATCGTGTTGCGGTCCATAGCATCAGCCAGATTGTTTGTTGAGTCTATCAGCTCTCTTTGAGGATCCTCAATTGCCATTTCCTCAAGTTTTGAGGTATCCATCCCGTACTTGGCGGTAAAATCCAGTGCGTCTGTAAGAGTATTGTCAGATTTTCCGTTGTAGTTGACACTATTCAGGGCATCCGTTAATGATGAGAGCCATATTTCCTGGGCATCAAAATCCATGTTGTCAAAAGTTTTATCCCCGATAGCCCGGAATCGACCTGCTTTTTCTGCCTCCTGTTTTGTTATGTCTGCATTATTGGTCCTTACTTTGGCATTGATTGTATCAATAGCCTCTTTCATGGCAACCATACTTGAAGTAAGTTCTTTTCTTCTTTGAGTCTCCTCGTAAAGGGCGTTCATTGCCTCTGTTGCGTAGTCGGTGAATTTTACAATTTCTTTTCCGCTTGAATCGACGGTCTTTACGATTCCGTTATAAGCCTGCTTCAGGAGGTCGGCCTCTTTTCCGGTGTAGCCGTACTGCTTATAATTCTCGTCTTTCAGCTTGTCGAAATCTTCAATTGTGGTGAATCCCTTCGTAAAGAAATCCTGCATCTGAGCAATCTGTTGTTCCTGAGACTGGAGCAAAGCCTGAGTAACAGATACATCGGCCGCTGAGCTTAGGGCGAAGTTGGAAAAGTTTGCGTCTGTCCCGTCTTTTCCACCCCATTTTAGCTGAGCGACATTGTATTTTGCCCTTCCTCCGTCGATTTTAGAGTCCACCTTTCCGCTGTACCTGTACATGGACATCATGTCTGATATAGACATACCTTTCTGAAGTGCAGCTAAGGCAATATTCTGTGTCTGTCCCCTTCTGGATATGACATCATAAGTAGAAGCAACGCTTTTTCCGGTTCTGAGCATATCAATAGGAACGCCCAGAGTGCTCTGTGCTATCCTTTTCCATAAAGGTGAGGTTTCTACGGCCTTTCCGGCTTTTGAACCTAAAGATTTTACATTCCAGTCAGAAATATCCTTGAGCTTTGTTCCGGTTGCCAGGGCCGAAAGAGCTGGAATATCTGATGACGAGGAATCTATTTCTTTTACTTCTTTTATTTTCTCATTGAATGTTGCCCAGATGGAACTTATGGCATTTAGCTGAGTTTCGGATAAAACTTTGGAACCGTCTCTGAAGCTTTCGATGGTTTTATTATTCCCGTTTATGAGCTGGGTAATAAAATCTCTGACCTGTTCATCTGTCATTGAACTGGCTTCTTTTATAACTTCTTCTACGGCTGCATTATAAACACGCAACCGTAACTCATCGTCTTCTCCAAATGTGCGGCCTGCTTCAATCCCTCTGTCTGAGGAGTGAGAGTTTACCGGAGTATTTAAGACTTGTCCAACGGGGGTTGGGGTTCCGGATTTTGAATCTGTGACGGAACGAGTTGTCATACTAGACGGATTCCATAGGAACCCGGTTTTTGTAGTTTCTTCTTTTAATCCAACATTGACATCCTCAAAATTCGTCATCAGTATTTTATACATTGAGGCAATAAAGGTATTAGCCGCCTCTTTTGCTTGAGGACTTGAAAATTCCATGTCAAGGAACATCTGCATTTGGTCAAGAGAGTCATTTATGAAATTTTGCCCGGACTTCTCTTTTATGACATCAGAACTCTGGTCTTTATAGAAGTCGTAATTTTGGTATTGAACAGGGGTTATCTCCTTGTCTACTTCATAATTTCCCCACCATTTTTTATTAAAATCTTTTATTATCTGCAACTGGTCGGCATTATCTGATGAATAATAACCCTTTTCATTTTTATAATCCTTTAATGCCTGTTCATAACCATGCCCACTGTCGTCCATTTGATATTTTAGCTGGAAGTCCTTGGCGGCCTGCAGCTCCTGGATTTTCTTTTCGTTTTCACGTTCCTGAAGCTGTTGATACTCAGTGGTTGACTTGTATAATTCATCGAAAGCCTGGGAAAGAGACCCTATATTTCCCTCAAGAGCTGAGTTCTTTGTAATCATGTCAGCAGAGGTGGAAGCCAGATCTTTTGCCTGTACGTACCTGTAGGCGGTTCCTTCCCGGCTCCACTTCATGTAGTTTAATTTGGTTTTCTCTTCCTGTAATTCACGAGTATATTTATTATTATCTCTATACTTTTGTCCGAAATACCCATAGACAGCCCCCAGCCCACCGGTTATAGCCCCCACTGCCCCCACTCCAGCTGCGGGGATTGCAGATATTCCAAGTGTGGCTGGAGCTGCCATGGCCATGCCCGTTGCTCCTGCAGCAAGTCCCAATCCAACACCATTAAGCGCAGCTGCGGTGTCCAGAAGAGATTGTCCCAATTCGGCGTTATAGCCATACTCCTTCTGTAGTTTTTCCGTAATGTTATTTATGAGGGTGTAATCAGCATTTGCTTTGTTTTTTTCGTTGTTATATGCAGACAGGAGGTCGTTGAATTCCTCGCTTCGTTTTTCTGCATCCTGTACTTTCTGGTATTGATTCTGATACAGATTCGAGTAGTCATTGGTAAGTTTATCCTGACTGAAATTTGCTTCGGCCCGCTCAAGAAGTCTTGCTAAGCGTTCTTTTTCCTCCGGGGATTCAGCCCTCAGAAGGGCTTTTTGAAGCGACTGTATATAGGCAAGTGTCTTTTCGCCGTTTTCTGCACCTTTTTCAAGGTTTATCTCCGAGAAGTATTCGTCTACCGTTCCATAAATGTTTTCCAGAACATCTAATACTTTTTTGAAATACGAGGTTGTTTCTCCACCGGCGGTGGAATCTCCTATTCCAAGGTTGTAAATCCACTCACCAGCCGTAGCAAGACCGATCTGTTTTTTATCTGCCAGGTTCTGTATTTTAGCCTTGTAGGTTTGGGCCCCGAGATTAACGGCGTTAAAGAAGGAACCTCCCTCTGAGGTCATATTTTTGAAAACCTTTTCAATAAGAGAGGCTGACACGAGACCTTTTTGTGTCATTTCCCTTACTTCTTTCTGAGAAACCCCCAGCTCTTTCCTGATTTCCTGATAAATAGGCAGCCCTGCATTTGCAAACTGTCTCAAGTCCATAGAAGTAGCTTTTCCTGCTGCTACTATCTGAGCATAGTTATTTGCAATTCTGCTGAATTTTTCCTGGTTACCGCCAGCCACATCTCCTATCATCCCAAGGGTGTCCAGAAGGTCTGATGAGTATACCCCGGATTGTTTTAACAGTACGGCAAATTCTGCTACCTGTTGAACCCCAAAAGGAGATTTTACGGAGTACTGTGCAATATCATTGAATACCATATCTGACTGGGACCTTGAACCGTAAACTACACCCAAATTTGTCTTTATGGATTCAATTTCTCCGTATGCAGCCATAGACTGCTTTCCCAGATCTACGATTGCAGAACCCAGCTTTTTCAGGGCCATGAAAGTTGCCGCGGCTCCCAGACCTCCTGCCGTTGAGCCGAAGAGGTCCGTTCCTATAGCACCGACAACAGAATCGTCATTGGTCCTGTATTTCAGGTTCTGAAGATATTTTTTTGCTCCTTTTTTTAAGGCACCTGAAAGGGTTCTTGAGTATTGGTCCGTCTTTTTTGTAGTATCTTTTAACTGATTGCCCAGTCTTCGCAACGAGCTGTTGGCTCCATCGAGTTGTTTCTGTGTTGAAGAAACTCTCTTGTTAGAGTCGTTCATATTCTGGGAAATTTTATTCAGGGAACCTGCAAATTCATTGCTTTCCCTGATTACTTCTTTTTCATCCGCCCCAAAGGAAAGCGAAGCTATTTTTTTTGAGGAATCTGTTATTTTTTCCTCTGCTTCTTTTGTTATCGAAAGAAGGGTGTCCATTAACCCAAGAATAGAAGATTCCGTTATATTCGTAGCTTCCGAAAGTTTCTGGGCCGATTCGTCAATGGCAGATACGGATGTTGAATCCAAAGTCAGCTCATGTTGCTTAAAGCTTTCTACACTTCCAGAGTTATCGATATATCCCTGAAGCCCTTTCTGTTCAGTCACATGACCGAGGCTTGTGAGGGCCCTTTTTATAATTACCCCCAGCTTTGATATCAGCGGGCTGATTTGCTCCTGATTTCCATAGCGTTCTTTCACGGCTCCCTGAAAAAGAGATGCTTTTGCCAGAATGTTGTACATCTTTGACACGGTGGCCGAAACATCTTTCCCTGCAACACTTTTGGCCTCGTCGCTGGATACAATCCTTTCAGCTCTCTGCTGCTTGTTCTGGATAGCATCCTGAAGCTCCTGCTGGAGTTTTCCTACTATATCCTGCTGTGCTTCATAAAGTTCTTTTACTGTTCTGGATTCATAATCATCCGCCTCGGACTTTTCTTCACTTTCATGGGTTATATCTTTCTGGATAGACGAGAGATCTTTTATTGCTTCTGTAAGACTCTCTGCACCGAGATTTATATCAGAATTTGAAAAATCTTCGGTTTTAGACTGAGATAAAGCAAGGTCCAGTTCAGACTTCTTATTCTGAATCTGCTCTCTTGTCAGTGGGCCGGATGTGTTAAAATCCCTTAAAAGCTGGTCTACTACATCATCTCCCAGTTGACCGACTCTTTTTTTTATGTTGTTAGCAAGTGTCTGGGCCTGATTAGAAAGGGTATTCTGTTTTACAGATTCTATTGCACTTAATTCAATTTCTACCGCTTCTTGAAAAGCTTTATGAATGTCGGTTAACTCCGCTTCTGTTGTTTTTTCGTTCAGATTGCCCAGTAAATGACTTTTTATATTTTCCGGGAGTACTGTATTATTTGATATTTTCTCCCTTTCCTGAGTTACTCTTGTCTTTCGCTGGTCCTCGCTTTTTATAAATTCCGCAACTGATTTTGCTTCATTTACGATTTCCTTTATCGCAGAAATTGAATCTGTCTGCCCCGGTTCTAGTTTTGAAAGAAGTCTTCCCTGTTCATTTTCCGGTAGTCCAAGCTTCTCAATCGTGCTTTTTGCTTTATTTACCTGCTGGAGGTAGAGGTTTATATTTTTTGCAGTCTGTAAGATTTCTCTGAAAGATTCATCCTGCAGCATTGTTCCTACTGACTTGCTTTTATTCAGATAATCCTCATTGGATTTGTAAGTTGGAACCGTCAGGCCTTTTGGATTAAAATCGGCTCCCCCGACGGATATTCTTGCATTGTCAAAGGTGATGCCAGCCTGGTCCTGAAGTTTCTGTTTTAACTCAGCTTCAGGTATTTCTGTCTTGGCTGAAAGTTTTGATACGAGGTTTTTTAATGAACCTGATGATATGTTTTTTGCAAGTGCATCTTCTATAAAAGAAATTACACTTGTCGGATCATTAATCCATGCAAGAATATCTTTTTTGTCACCGAGAATAAGTTCTCCTTTCCCGGTCATTGTCAGGGCCCCGTTTCCGTATCCCTTGATAGCATCTTCTACGTGGGTTATGTTGAACCCACCGTATTCAATGCCGTTCTTTTTTCCGTTTTTTTGGCCCCCTCCCAATATCTCCTTACCGGAAAGGTAAACAGTCTGGGCCTCAACTTTCATTTGAGTAATCTTATCAAGAACGGTTTTAATCCCTTCATCACTACTTTTACTTAGTGTCTTCAGACTGTCTATTTGTTCTGTAATGTCACGGAGGCTTTCACGGGAGACAGAGCCTTTGGAATTATCCCCAAGTCCCGCCTTTGATAAAGAGTCAATCTGGTCTGGTGAAAGTTTCTCCTTTTTAAGTTTTCCAGATGCCAGTTTTTCTAAAACACTAATAGTGTCTACAAAACCGGATTTTCTTTCCGTTGCGAGTCCGTCACCGCTTTCGAATGCAGCTTTTAAGGCTTTTATATCATCGTCCGAAAACGATGATTGTTTTAATTCCTGATAGCCGTTTTTACTGGCAAGTGTATTTATTTTTTGAGCTATAAAGAACTGACGGAATAGTGTCTGAAAATCTGTATATTTTTCCGCGGTGTTCCCGGTGGTCCCGCCGTCCCTAAGTGATCTGGCGAGTTCCAGTTTTTTATCAAAGTCGGAATTCTTTATATTTTCTATAATATTGTTGAAGTCAGAATTTTCTTTTTTCTTTAGTTCCCGAAGAATTTTATCTTCAATTCCTTTGGAGTCGAGAGGGTCAATTTTGTCGTCCCTGCCTTGACCCTTTGCCTTTTTCTTTGTCCTTGTCTCATTCAGTGAATTTTTAAGTTCAGCAATACTTGCACTGAGCTGCTGCAATCTGTTGAAAGCGTTTACAATTGAGGATATTTCTTTATTCAGCTGTTCGTTTTTTACAATGCTGGAATCAGCTTTTTTCTCAGACTCTTCAACTTTAAGTCTCTTATTATCAACAGCCTTTTTCTGTCTTTCTGTTTTTACTTCTTTCGCTATTGCTGAATCATATGAGTTTCTTGCTTTAAGAAATGCTTTTATCGCTTTTCCGTCTGCCTCATATCTGGAAAGAACCCCCTCAAGTCCCTTTAAGAGACTGTCGTCAGAAGGTATTTCGCTTACGGAGGAAATACTGGGTTTATCTTTGTGTGATACTGAACCCGCTTTTTTTGAAACTTTATTCTTTAAGGCCTGATTGTTCTTTAAGGCTGTCGTAAACTCTTTTAAGGTAGCTGTTGTCTGTTCAAGACCAGATACCTGAACCTGTATCCCATTTAGAATATCTACGCCCTGCTTAAAGTTGTTTACGATTTCTGGAGCAGCATTTATAACTGTTAAAAAATCAAGAATTTCCTGGGTTGCATCATTAAAATTTACGTTTCCGCTTCCTGTTTCTGCCATAACACACTACCTTCATTAAGTTAAGTTTTCCTGCGAATGAGTGTATATGAGGTGGCGGTCGGCGTTAATTTTCAGAATCGTCGTTCTTTTGAGAGTTTATACCAAATCTTGCCCAATCTTTCATTCTGAGCATAAGTTTCCTTTCATAATAAGAAATATAAATACCCGTGCATTCACAGTAGTCCACAATATCTCTGGGACGAAAAAGAACATTCCCCGCAAAATCTACTTCGCAGGAATACCATATCTCAAGGAAATGATTAAACAGCCATATAGAACCGTCTGGAAACGGGGAGTCACGGAGTCTTTTCCAGTTGTCATCAACCTCGCTGATTTTATCAAATTCTTCCCGTCCGAATTTTTTAATAAACGCATTTCGTTTGTCTATGTATCGGACATATTTAGGTTTTTGTTTTTTCTTTTTGTCTTTTTCTTTCACTTTTGGCTGGGGAACCTCATGGTAAGAATAAAGGAAAAAATACTGCTTAACGGCCGCTTCCAGTTCCGATTCCCACTGACTGATGTTTTTAACACGAGATGTCATAAAGGTGCTTATACTGGAAATTATGCTGGGTGATGAGTACAAAATATCAAATATGGAATCTTTATTCAGCTCAAAGGAAGACCCTAGTTTTATTTTCTTTCCGTTTTTCCCTCTTATAGCAGAAATGCATTCTGTGTAACGGTCGGCAGCAGCCTTTTGAATAAAATCCGCCCTTTCAGAACTGTCTTTAAGACGGGCCGCATACCCCCTCATCCTAAGATACTTTTCTTCGGCTATAAGTACTTTGTCGGAAAGCGGGCCGTGTACTTTTACTTCAAAACCGACCCCTGTGCCATTGACAATCGGTTCAAACCATACACCGTCATCCTCGGAAGTCCTTGCATTTGTGTTATACATATCTTAAATCCTCTTTAGCTGATAAAAAACAAAAACCTCTTTCCTGACAAAAAAGTCAGGAGAGAGGCCGCGTTAACTTTTTCCTTTTTTTAAGGATTATGCTTCAAGGAAATTGTCCTGACGGACGGCAAACCTTGAAATATCCAAAGCAAGAACAGGACTTCCGTAAATAATATCGTAGGCGTCATCCCCGGTTACTTCCTTGCCCTTATAGACAAGTTTTTTTCCATCTTTACTACGAATATCTGCGATGTAGGCAGCAAATCTTTTTGCTACAAGAATTTCCAGCTCATTTGCCTTTTTTTCAGGATCTGTAATTGAATTCAGGGCTTCCCTCGCCTTTGTAAATTCTTCATCGGCTACAGTTACCGGTGTGGAATTCGGCCCGTAAATCTTAAATTCAATTCCTGTTGGAACTCCCTTCACAACGGCTTCATGCCAGACTCCTTCTTCTTCATTTTTTCGCGAAAAGAATTTTCCGATATCAAGAACTTCTTCAGATTCAGTTTGTATTTCTTTTCCGTTTTTTGCTTCTTTCATTAGGGCTCCTTTAATTGATTATGTCTAAAACAATACTTTTCTTCTAATCCGTAGTTAAAAGTCTGAACTTTCGGCGAAAACAAAAAAAACCACCTACTTTTTTTTGTAGGTGGCTTTAGGGGGGAACTGGTCTTACAGTACGCTGTAAGAAATAGATCCGTCCTTTGCTACTGTAACAGAAATTGTTGCGGTAGCTCCTTTGCTGTCCGTTACCGAAATATTTCCGGTTCCTGGAGATACAGATGTTACCGAAATTGTATGTTCTGTTGACTCAACTGTGAATACAGATGTATCACTTGAGGTTGCAGAAGCAAAATCTGAAACTGAAGCCCCAGAAGTATCCAGGTTTATAGTTTTAGTCTGGGCTGTAAAGCTGCCATTAGTAGAGTCTCCAGTAGAATCTCCAGTAGAATCTCCATCTTTCGTGTAGAAGATAAGCATAGGGTCTCCGTCTTCATCCGCGAATACGAGATCCGAAGGAAGAGCTTCCGTTACCAAAGTGAACGATGGAGCATCATCTGTACTGTCCGGGTTCTTGCGATAATAAGCAGTACCTTCAACAGGGCTGCCTGTTGCAATGGTAAAGGTTGGAATTGCAGCCTCTTCACCTTCTACTTCAGCAGCTTCAATTACAGCCGAGGCTGTAGCTGTTTCACCATTACGATAGGTGATTTTTAATGTTGCTTTCTGCTCTTCTGTTCCAGGGACAACACCGCCGTAACTGATTGTGATATCATTCTTAGCTTCGTCATATTCCCAGAGAACGTCATCTCTCTTGACGCCATTTACAGTAACTTCTATTTCAAAGTCTTCTCTTGATACGTTTTCGCCCTTACTTGAGAGTTTTGCATATGCCCACGCAATTCCATCTTTTGCAACTTTTGGAGAGAAGTCGTAAATGACTGGTTTTCGCTTGCGGATTCGGAGAAGTCTGACAGCCTGTTCTTCAAAGCTTGTGTAAGGCATTGAAATTTCAAGATTTTCTGAACCTGAGCTGATATCAGGATCAGTAAGTTTGTTCTTAAAAATCTGAACTACATACAGAGCTTCAGGGTCTTCTTCTTTATCCTGGAAACAGAAGAGAATTTCTACATCTTTGTCTTTTGTGGCAAGGTTGTGAAGTTTTTCAGAATATCCATGAATCAGATAAACACTCAGAGTTCCCGAAATTCCCAGTTTAAGAGGTGAAAGAGCAATTGCATCTTTTTCAAAAATTGCAAATGTTTTGTTCAGCCCGTTTGTCAGTTCAAAAGAGAGGTTTGAACCATAACGAACTCTCTCTCCGTTGATGTAGAGGAAACCTTCGCGTGCTGTGTACTGGTCTGTTGAAGTTCCTTTTTCAGGAAGATCTCCAATCCATTTATCAACTTCAGCAGGGGTCATTACCTTTGCCCCTGCGAAACGCGATTCATGCTCGTCGTATTCTGCAAGCTTTGCAATAAGTCCTGTAGGTGAAGTTCTTGTGTAGAATGTACCCCCTGCAAAAGCTTCTGCATCGGCTACTGTTACTGCTGAATATTCAGCAGTTTTTTCATCCAGAGTATAATACTCCGCATTTTTGTCGAACTCTGTGGCCTTTGTATAAACATAGCCTTTTCCCCTCTGAACAAGGTCAGGGTTGTTTGAGCCGACAAAACTGAAGCTTCCTGTTACAATTTCTCCAGGTGTTACTTCCAGAGAAACGGAATCTACCGCCATGTGTTCAAATTCCTGGAAAAGGTCTGCATTTTTTACGCCACCGTACTGCTTGAGTACGGAATATCGAATATCTTTCTCGCCGCAGGTAAGTTCATGGACTTCAAGTTCCTTTGCGTCACTTACAATCAAAGGAAGCTTGTAAGAATTTTCACCTTCAGCTTCTTTAATTGCTTTATATTCAGCACTTGTGCCTACAAGACGCCTGAATTTTTTAATGCTTCTGTCGCCGATATCAACGTCGAGGTCTCCCGCTTTAGAGAAGAAACATCCGTCTTCGCATGAGTCATCTTCGAGATTTATACCTGAATTCTGGTCTGACTTCCATTCAGTCCATTTTCCTCGAAGAGTTGCCTCCATGATATCGTCATAAGTCTCCGGCGAAAATTCAAAATCCAGGCTTCCCTCAGATGACGAATTACCCTTTCTTGGAGCAGAGCTGGTTCTTCCCCGTCTCAGTTCGTTCGATTCGATTGTTTCGGTAGTTCCCTTAATCGAATCTCCAGTCCGTCTTACAAGGGTTGGATACTTAAAGTTGTCAGAACCGTTTGTGCTGTCATGATTTTTTATCTTTCCGAGTTCCTTTGAATCAGGAGTTATTCCTTCATCAGATGCGGTGTATTCTCGGGAAAAGAAAACCGATGAGTCAGCCCCTGTTTTTACGTTATACTGTGGTGTTGACATTAATGTCTCCTTTTTTGTTGTAAACAGATATTTCTATCTATCCAAATCCGACCACCATTCAATAGTGACCGGTAAAACACGAAAATCGCCGTCTTCCAGTGCGGAAGAACTGTAAGTACGACGGATTCTCACGCCTTCTATTATTAAGCCGCTTCGGAACAAAGCTGCGACAGCTTCAAATCTGTCATTCAGAGCTTCTCTCCCGCTGTTTCTTGGCACACATATGTTAACCTGGAAAATCCCTGCCCATCGGCTACGGGCCTCCGAACCTAATTCAATTTGAACAGGTTTCCCCGGGATTGGATTCAGTTCATACCAATACCCGTCTTCAGGTCTGGTGAAAGTTTCATTTGGAAGTGCAACCTCTGGATATGTATATTCTTCGCTTTCATCCTCGTCGTTAAGTTTTACCTTTGTTAACCCTTCTAATTCCAGAAATTTTTTAATCAGTAACTCCTGGGCATAAACGTCTGTCATCTTTTTTAACCTCCAAATTCGTCATCAGTGAAAAAGTGAGCCCCTATTAATGGGTTGTATTTTTTTAACTTTTCAAGAAGTTCCTTATCCATAGAGGCAAGGTCTGTCTGTTGTTTAGGAATCTCTTTAATAAAACGACCCCACTGGTTTCCACGGATATTCATGTTCCAGAACGCCTCCGTTAACCTGACAAATCCGTGTGGGGCCTGATATGTAAATCCCCCCCTTGTTCCATGGGCATAACGGCTTCCAGGCCGGTTTTCCTGGTCCATGTCTTTTGTAGTCCTTGTATATCCGCCTATTTCAAGAATTTTCCACCTTGGATTAATATTGTCGTAACTAAAGTTCAGAGGGGCTGCAATCTCAAGCTCGTTATAAACTGTATTTTTTTGAATTATTTTAGCTATTGCTAAAACAGAGCCTTCATCCCCCGGGGTGTAAAAATATTTTTCATTGAAAGTTATGCTGTAGGGTATCGATTGAGCTCCCTCTGGTTTTTTACTTTCAAACGCCTTGAAGCCTACTCCCCTATAGGTAAGAACCCAGTCTCCGCGGACTTTTTCCTTATCTGCATAATGAGTCTCTTCGACTATAGAAGAGCGAATAATTGCCCCCTGTTCGTCATACCCTACTTTTTCACGAGAGTAGTTGTAATCTTCATCCAGTGGAGTATTAGCAACAAGCTGTTGAAAAAAACTGGCCACATAATAACAGAGATATAGATCAAGGGACTTTGATACCCCTTTAGGGAAATTAAATCTTTTATACTTTTTTTTGGAAACCTTGAATTTTTTAAGCCTCTGAATCCTCTTTAACTCTTTTTTATCAAGAAAAAAAACATCCCTCATTTTAGGAGTTATTTTTTTTCCGAATTTTGACATAATTGTAGGAAGACCACGTTCTATAAGAGATGCAAGTTTTCCGGCTGATTTGCTTAAATCCGGGGTCTTTCCGATTGTCAGGTATCCGTCTAGGTTCTTTATAGACCCCCGCAGTCTTGTCGAAAAAGACTTTTGGTTAAAGCCTGCCTCCCCTACCCTTTTAACAGCTTTCTTTTCTTTCTCTCTAAGTTTTTTTCCCGCAGCAGAAAAATCCTTTTCGTAATCAAGGTCTTTTTCCCCACGTATATATAGCTCAACGTCATCCTCTGTAATTATTTTCTTATCCGAAGAAGTGACACTGGGGTCATAAACCGGGCACACAAATACGTCATCTCCCTTAATTTTCGCAAACAAAGCCCCTGCTACAAGCTCTGTTACATCTTCTTCGCCTTTTTTGTTCTGTTCTATGTATACTTTCTTTTTAATGACATCCTGGTCGTCGTAGACAGCTCCAATTAAAAAAGACCAGTTGTCACTGTCACCCCTTATTGAACCCACTCTGGCAAAACGGACTTTTACCAGGTCCTGCATTCCTTTTTTGTCATCATCAAGGAGAGAATTAAAGACCTCATCGGTCTTTTTTATATTAATCTCATAGAGGTAACCAGCCATATTTTTAAGTAGAGGCCCGCCTTAAATGCAGATAATGAATCATTATTTTAGAACCGTTGGGATTTAATGTTTTTACATCCAGCAGATTGTAGGTCACATCTCCATAGATAACCCTGTCATTGTTTTCTACTGGTATTATTGACTCATCATCCATCTGGCAGATAAACTGCAAATCCCCTGCCTTTATAATGTTCGCAAGGGCCCCAATCTGCTCAACTGAATAGGCCCGGCTTACTCCAACTCCTGAATAATCTGTGTAGGTTGTGACATTTTTTTTTGTACTTTTATCATAAACCGTACCCCCCTTCTTTTTGAGGATAAACGGATTTCCGAATTCTGCGGAGGACAGAAGATTTGCCGCCATTGTTTGCATTGACTTATAATCAAAGGACATTTTACATGCACCTCCAGCATACATGAGTATTTATGCTGCCCTTCCAATCCTTTGGAAAATACAGTCCTTTCAGAATCGCATCCAGTGCGGCATATTTTGAAATGTAATCGATTTCACTTTCAGAGGAAGAGAAATACTCTACTTCAAGGACATCAACTTTTTTTCTCTTAATGGCCCCGTTTTCATCATGGGTTGTAAAAAGTTCCCCCAGGTAACCATAATATGCAGCTTCCATAACGGCTGTTTTTAACCGTTTCGGAATCCCCACTACTTCAAATCCATCTGAGTCACGAAGCATGACCCGTGGGAAGTTTAATTCCTGCTCTGCAAATTTTCTCCGCCCTTTCCAATTGTAAATATTATCTACATATTGAGTTCCTTTTATGATGGTTGCGATCTGGGCGGATTCATCAAGTTCAAGCCAGTCTGTACGATTCCTTTTTGTCTGATATTCAATGGCCTCTTCTAGGGAAATGTAGGTATTAGCACCTGTTACACAGCTTCCGTCTTCAACGACCAATACCACAGATGCCGTTGTGTTTTCATTTTCTATAATATCACTCATGAATATCTCTCATGCATAAGTCGCTTTTTATAAAAAAAAGAGAGTAAAGAAGTTTTTTTACAGGACTCCTTTACTCACCCTGAGTTATTTTAGGAGAAAGTGCCTCATTCGCCTATGAAACCTTATTGTTCTTTTTCCCCGTTGCTGTTTTAGCGTCGGTCTTTCCTGATGAAGTCTTATCTGTCACAGGAGAAGTTTCTGCCGGGGCATCTTTTGTTTTACCGGCGTCCGCTGCTACTGGTTGTTTACCAGTGGTTTTAGCGTCGGTCTTTCCTGATGAAGTCTTATCTGTCACAGGAGAAGTTTCTTTCTTTTTGGAAATAACCACCCCATGATTAAGAAAATAATTTGTATCGAATCCCATATAAAAATCCTGTTATTTTTTTTACCGTCTAAAAGTTCCGCTCCTAAAAAATAAGGAGCGGAACTTTAACAATCGTTTTTTTTAGGCAACTTTTGCAATCAGTTTTGCAATTTTTACGTTCTTTCGGCTTTCAACAAGCTCCCAGTTTTTTGCTGATTCAATTTCTGCATCAGAAGGTGTCTGTCCGTCGGCAGGTGTACCTGTCCATTTTACGCCTCTCGGATGCATTGTGAACGCTCGGCGGCTGATAAGGAGGTTTGTTCCTGAAATCTTGATTCTGTCACCTTCGAGTTCAATGAGTCCTGGGTTCTCATTGTAGGCGATAGCTCCTTTACCGAAGAAGTAAATCGGATAGGCTCCTGTGTCATCCGGAACGATATCATCATCAACAATAACTCTTTTATTCATGTACAAATCATAAGAGTCTTCCAGCTCAGAAGGCTGAACGGTTTCGATAAGGTCAAGCTTTTTCATTTTACTGAGCACACGCGAGTGGCAGGCAAGCCCAGTGATTTTCTTGTAATTGTCTCCCAGGAGATACAGAGATTCTGCGAGCATGTCTCCTGTGAGGACATTTGCCGACTGGTCGTTAACAGATTCTGCCATTCCTTCCACGCCGAAGATACCTTTCAGTGTAAGAAGAATTATCTTTGTATATTCTTCGCTCCAGACATCCGACAGCTGTTCTGCGACTGCTTTAATCGGGTCACTGCCAGAAAAGAATGCAGACAGGTCTGTAGCCGCGTATGTCACACCACGTGCATGGATTGCTGCTACGTCCTTGTTGGTTGTGATTTTGTGGATTGTCATGGCTTCGGCATCCTTCAAAACTTCTACGCCGTTTGAAAGACGTTCATAAAACGGAATGTTTACCGTCATTCCGCCTTTCCCTATTTTTACTGCCGGATCGCTGGCAGCAATTCCTGAATTCAGGAAAGCGTTTTTTCGTACTGTTTCCTGAATAAAATAGTCATTGAAGACGTCAGGAACTACCATGTCTACAAGCTTGGTGATTTCATCTGCCATAAGTTATATTTCCTCTTTTTTTTTACTGAGCCTCTCGTTTCAAGGCGTCATAAAGTTCTTTGTTTTCAGAATAAAGCCTCATCTGTTCAGTGAGGTTTCCTGTCTTGAATGGGTTTGGGCCATTTACTCCAGACCACGTAGTACCTTCCGCATTACCACCGGAATTCTTCGAAATGACACAACGTTTTCCAAAACTTGTTGCAAGACCTGCAACAAGTGCCTGTTTTATTGTTGTTCCGTCTTTTGTGGCGAGGATAGATTTCCCCTCCCCAATAGGCCGATAATCGAACTTTTCACAATTCACGCCAAGTATATAATCTGCAAGGTCGTTAATTGCATCTGGGGCAACATTCTTTCCTTCCAATTCGGCATTAAACTCTTTCATACATTCCAGTTTCAACTGAGAACGTTCGAGTTCTGCAACTTTGTTTTTGTATCCGTCAAGGACTTTGTTAAGGTCATTGACTTTTTTTTCATGAATGTTACTCATCTCCGAAAGCTTCTGCTCGTAGATTTTTCCCATTTCGTCAGGTGAAGAATCTTTTAACTGCTTCTGCAGTTTTTCATTTTCGTTCTTTGCTGCGTTGAGTTCTTCCTCAAGAACTTTGCGTTTTGATTCAGAATCACGTTTTTCCTGGAGAATAGTTTCTTTATTCACCAGAACCGCATTGAGCTGGGCTTTTACATCTTCGTTGAAAAGATTAAGAAGAGATTCTGCCTTTGTGCTAATTTCTCCCTCTTTGCCTAAGATTTCTTCAATCTGTTTTGTTTCGATTGCCATACAATGGACTCCTGTCATCTAAAAAAAAGAAATTACTTACATTGCAAACTGCACGCCCAGTACTCCGGGAAAAAGTATTTGATTTCTATGACAAGGAAAACACTATAAATATTTCTTGTCGTTGTTAAAAAATCATTCCTTGAGCAGGTTTATTCCTCTCTCTGTCAGTTCCTGAAGAGTGAGCTTCTTTCCGCTGTCAACAAAACTGGATACTCCGACTCCTCTTTTATACAGCTCGTATCTTGTTTTCCCCAATATTTCTTTCTGTTCTTCAGGACTGAGCCCGTCGAAGAACTGTTCGTATGACGCTATACCCTCCCCGTCAATAAATTCGTCTGCTATAAGGGAACATCTGCAACGATCGTGAATCGGGAGCCGGGGAGCTTCTGATATCGGGAACCTCTGCCCGTGATACCCGCCGCAGACTGGACACGTACTTGTGTCTAGCGTTGCAATATACCGGACAAACTTGGTGTTATTTCTGAAAATTACGCTCTGTGTATTCCTGAATGTGGCCGAAGAAAACTCTTTCATCCCTTTCCCTATTTCTTTTGAAGCCGCGGTAACTTCCTGAACCCCGTCTCCAGGGGCTCCTCCGGTTACATAAGCCACCCGGAGGAGATTATCGAGTTTCGTTTTTAATTTCAGGGTGAACATATTCAACCGGCTTTTTAACGTCTGACCGGAGGCCGGTGTAAACAAAACCTGTGACGAAATAGTTTTCGGGAGCAAATACGAAAGACCGAAAATAGCGGCAAAATCCAGCATCCAGGAACTTTCATTTTTAATAATGGACTGGCTTTTTTTCTGCATCGATTCCTCCAGCCAGCTGATAAAATTATCAACAGATACGTATATCTGGCCGAGAATTTCTCTGTACTGTTTTTTTGTAGATATGCAGGTCTGTTTTTTTAGAATTTTCTCTATCTTTTCTGCAGCCTGCAGGAATTTATCTACAGTAAGTTCTTCAATTGAATTCCCATAGAATTCAATGTCGATGAGATGTTTTACCCATTTATTGAACGCTTTCTTACGCTCTCCGGCAGTTAATTCTTTCACTGTTTATTCTCTTCCGGTTCGTTATTTTCTTTCCCAGGGGCCTTAAACAGCCCTTCCAACAGCTTCGGGTTCTTCTGAAATTGAGAATAAAGCTCTGCCTCTGTCATCATGTCCACGCCTGCTGCCTCCATATTTAACAGGGCTATATACTCCTTAAGTGTCGCAGAATCCGGAGTGTATTCCCCGTTTTTCAGGTTGTGGAATACATATGGCAGCGGGAGCTTGCTCTGACTTGACAGGTTGGCCAGAGAGTTCAATGCATTAGGGTCAAATGTAAGCGTGTCATAATCAGTACAAAGTTCTATAGACACAACTCCTTTTATCCCCATCCAATCTGCAATAAGTGAAACTGCCTTGGTAACGGTTTCGCTGATATTTTTTGCAAATTTCGCAAGTTTTGCATTTTCCCCCGCCCTGTGTATTTTGGCAGAATCTGCGGACTCAGAGGTTCCCTTTTCAGGCGTCACTAAACGAGACCCCAGTATAGCCATGTCGGACATAGCTATACTGAGTGCGGTCTCACAGTGGGTCAAACCTTCACCAGCGTAATTCAATACGCCGACTTTTGCCCCCTCTTCCTTAAACATTAAGAACTGATCCCAACCGAGATAAACGGTCTCTTCTTCTTTTGTGTCGGGGTCTATATATTTGTCATGCCCCGTTACATACCCGGTAGGTATGGTTGTTAAGTGAAGCCCGTTCTCATAGTCTGCCGTCTTCTGATAATGGCCGACATTACATTTCGCTAAATCAAGGAACATCGGTATGTCCGGAGAATCTCCGGGAACCGTAAAAAACGGAATCGTGTCCATTGGCTGTCCGTTCTTTTTTGGAATAATATCCCTTACGGGTTTGTCAGAGTCTTCTGTGTAGAGAAACTGGTGGTAGACTCCGTCAATTATTGCCAGAACCCGATAAACAGTAGTGAAGTCATGCTCGAAAAGGTCTGTGTTCTTATCCCATTTCTCCACAAGGGTTACCATAACCAGCTGTTCCAGACCGTTAATAACTCCGTATCTCCAGTTTCTGATAGATTCAGCTTTATAATAGCGAAGATAAGGCCTGACATCCTGTTTTTCAGCAGTAAAGACGTCCAGGTCCGGTTCAGTTTCCGGATGGTCTGCGAGAAACCCTCCCCAGCCAGTAATCATAGTGTCATAAATGGAGTCTGATAAAAACTGATAGAGAGAATGCCCCCTCTTATCTATGTTTTTTAAGACCCTGGAAAACCATTCGTCTGATGGAGATTCGACAACGGGGTTACGTCTAAAGATTAATCCATGGAGCCCGTCCAGTGTCCTTTTGGTATAATTTATGAACCGTGCACGAAGCTTGTAGGCCTCGTACATTTCTTTTGAACTTCCTCCCGCCCTCGGAAGGTAGGCTTCCCCTGCTTTTTTAATGGTATCCTCTCCGTCAATACAATCCCTCATGTATTTCCATTGTGGACTTCTCTTTACAAAATCTGGGTGTAGAGTTGTAACCGGCATTGTTTTTTTTCTCCTGTTTGTTATATTCCTAAGACTTTTGGCTGTCGTACGCCTGTGTTTTCGTGGTATGGCAATCTGTAGCAAATTAAATAAGCCGCCGCGTCTGAGATGTGGTCCAATCCCGACCTCTTATTAGGGGCCCCGTTTTCGTCATATACGTATCCCTCCCATGCCATTTTCAACTGGGGGCAATTCTGGTCATCAATAAAGACATGTCGCTGATTTCTTGCATTACAGAGAGCTGTGTTTACCGTATTCCATTTATCTTTACTTGGATATGAATATCTTGGGGCACAGACAATGAATCCATTTTTTTTAAGAATTGAAAAGTCAGTTACCCCTACAGGGGCATTGGTTTGTCCCCTATGCCCGGTCGGATCCGGGTAAACAAATACGGTCGCCTTCGGATATCTCTTTTTAATGATGTCGCAGACTTCCTGCGTATTGGAACTGTGCTCGTAAACCTCATCAAATATATATATAGAACCATGCTCTATAACTGAAATTACTGCTGTCATAGGATTTATGTTGAAGTCCATCCCTACGTGAATATCTCCGGTTCCCCAGACTGGGTCCCTTTTACAGCTATTTAGACTACGGTCATATCCGTAATAAACCCTGTCGGCGATAGTCTCGAATGAGGCCAAATATTCCTGGGCGAACATCTTGGGGCTCATTGTCTTTTTATCTTCTTCAAGAACTTCCGGGTCAACATTCCCGCCTTCGAGGGTCGTAAACTGAAAACAATCCCAGTTTACAGGGTTTTTTAAGCCCTTTATGTAAAGCTGGTAAAACCAGTTGTATCCCTTTGGGGTTGAGATGTACAAAGCCCTTCCATCATGATGCTTATCCGCTAGTAAAGGCCTTACGACATCGTAAAACCCATCGTCTATCATTGCACATTCATCGACGATTAAAAGGTCCGCGGCAAGTCCTCTCAGTCTGTCAGGATGTTCTGCGGACAGACAGTAAAATCTCGACCTATTCTTAAAGGCCATGGTCATAAGCTGTTCGTTCTTTCTGGAAATATACTCATCTGGGACATGTTCCTTTATCCATGTGTCCCACATAATGTTCCTTGCCATTACGAGAGTGGGGGCTATATAAATAACGTCTTTCCCACCGTTGTTTATAGCCTCATCCATTATGAAGGTTCCTGCAAGCCATGATTTTCCGAAGCGTCGTCCCGCATTTACAACAATATTCTTTTTCTTTGACGAGAAAATTCTCGCTTGAGGTTCTGAAAGTCTGTAAATTATTGCACTCACGCAAGAACCTCCGAGCCGTCATCCATTTCAACGAGAATTCCAGCATCCGGCTCTTCATCTTCAGACTGACTTTGTGCGGCCAGATTTATCTGTTCTAATTGCGAGTCTTTTAATGCGAATATAACTTTTGGGATTTCTTTTGTCTCTTCAACCTTCTCTACCGCGGCTTTTCCGTAAATACGTTCATAGATAAGCTTCTGTGCGGCAATGCAGTCAGTATTTGACTCAGCGTACAATCCTATATTTACAAGCCTGTCCGCCATTGCCTGGGCAACATTCATTTGCCGGCCGTCTTCGAAACGTACGTTTTCCCTTAATTTAGAAACAAGGGCCGCCTTTAAGAACCCCGTATCTTTTTTAACTTCTTTTTTGTTTCCCGCCGAGGGAGGTGCTATTACCATGGTGAAAAAACCTTAAAAAGTAGTTTTTACGTTGTTAAATACTTGTATTTAAGTTACCAAAGCTGTATGATAAGTTATTCCATAACTTAAACAAGAGGTAATAAATGACTGTCTATATAGCAGGCCCTATATCATCTGACCCTGATTACGAAAAAAAATTTAAGGAAAGAGAGATGCTCCTGAAAAATGCAGGGCATCAGGTAATGAATCCCGCAACGATAGGAAAAGAAATTGAAAAATTTTATCGCGGGGTAAAAATCAAACACTCCACTTATATGAAATTCTTGCTTCCCTATCTTTGCCGGGCCGATGCCATATCAATGCTGGATGGCTGGGAAAAATCAGAGGGGGCAAAGTTTGAATTTGAGACTGCCAAGATATGCGAAATTCCTATTATTGAAATAAAACCGCTTCCCCTTAAAAAAAAGCACTGAAACAAGCGAGAAAGACAACTAATGGAATCAAGTATAAAACTCCCAAGAAAGGCCTCAGTTTTAGGGACTGAGTACACTTTTTTTTATTCTTCAGACAAAGAAGACCCTAAAATGGAGGGGGCTGACGGTTACATAGAACTCCTGGCAAAAGAGATTCATATAGAATCCGGGCTGTTTGAAAAAAAAGAATCGACTGTTCCGTTAACCTTAAAATGTCTTGAGGAACAGGGAAAGAAAGTTATAAGACATGAATTGATTCACGCCTTTATTACAGAAAGCGGACTCCACGAGTGCTGTTCATGGGCTGAAAATGAAGAAATGGTGGACTGGATGGCAAGACAGTTTCCAAAAATGGCATCACTTTTCACAATCTTGGGTGTCTTATGAGTGAAGAATTTTATGAGGCTCTTGAGCGTTTTTCGATTATGACAGAACAGTCCGACGTAGATTACATATCTGCACTGAAGTATATCCAGTCTAAGTACGGACGGACAACAGCAGTGAAAATCTGGACAGAATTTTGCGAGGAGTAAAAATATGGGGAAGTCATATGCGTGTAGAGATAAATCTGAGAATAAATTAAGGGAGGGGGATTTTTACCCTACTCCATGCAGCTGTGTTACTTGTGCAGAAACCCTGTTTAAGGAGGTCATCCCTTTGAACGAAGTAATAACAGACCCCTGCTGTGGCGATGGGGCTATTACTTATGCACTGCATCGTATCGGGTATGGTGCATGTGTTGAGAATGACTTTTTTAACGACAGGGAAAATATCCTCCATGAAGATGTCCTGAAAACAGACCTTGATGTCTGGACATCTCCCTATATAGTAACTAATTTTCCCTTTAGTAATTGGGATGACTGTGTTATGGCATTTCTTGCAAAGAAAGATCTGAAGGCCCTTATTACAATCGGCCGCCTGAACTATCTTTCTACACAGTCAAGACTTGAGGGACCTATGTGGAAGCATCTGAAAGAATTGTGGGTGTTTTCGAGGTACATAGATTATAGAACTGAAGAACGGTTTGACGGACAGTTTCATGTGGGAGCAATGGCAAGCGGCTGGTTTTATTTTACAAAAGAAGAGGTGGAAAACCCCGTTATCAAATTTGTCGATGTCCAGAAATACGCAACCCTCGGCATGTATAAAAAAAATATGGAGGAAACATGAGGTATGGAGGAAACATGAGGTGTGGAACCTGCTGTTACTGTGTAAAAAATGACGGGCATCCATACTGCGTGATGAAAGATTTATTTACAACCGTTGATTTAGACGACCTCTGTGACGAGGTTGATATTAAAGGGAAAAAATACTGGACAAAGGAGAACGAAATGTCAGAAGAAAAAAAATGCAACTGCGGATTAAAGTTTGTTGATTATCAGGTGAAAGCTCACGAGACGGCTGATTACCCGGATGGGTATATTTCGGACCATATGGACGTAGACGGGGCTCCTTTACTCAATCGTTTCGATTATATTTATCCTGCTTTAGGGCTGGCCGAAGAAGCCGGGGAAGTGGCCGGAAAATTTGCAAAAAGTGTCCGGGATGCCAAGGGTAAGATAGATGAAGAACGAAAAACGGCAATTGAAAAAGAGCTTGGTGATGTACTCTGGTTTATCGCTGAACTCTGTACAGTGCTTGGAGTGTCTCTTGAGGAAGTGGCCAAAATGAACCTTGCAAAACTTGATTCAAGAAAACGACGCAGCGTTATACATGGCAACGGGGATGACCGGTAGGTTTGTCATTATGAAAATTACAATACTAAATGGAACCACAGGAAACCCTTTACAGACTATAGGTGAGAGAGCCGGTATCTGCTGGGGTGGAGATGTTTCAAACAAAGAAAAGAACATCAGACGTGCCATCGACTGCATCAGATCCGGTCACGGACGCGTACTTGAGTATGTCGCTATTGAGTTTGTAGTTGAAGACATTTCGGCAAGGGCCGCCAGAGAAATCTACACCCACATAGCAGGAGGTCCGGCAAGACTCCAGGAGTCTACCCGATATGTAGATTGTGAAAATTTCAGAGCTTACTTACCTTCAAGCATTGCGAAGGATGCGGAGGGGTCTCAGGTCTATTTAGACTGTATGCAGAATATTAGAGAGACATATAAAAACTTGATTTCCTTGGGATTCCCAAAGGAAGACATTGCAAATATTCTTCCCCTGGGAATGAATACTAAGGTCGTAATGAAAGCAAACTTGAGAATGATTGAGAATCTTATGAACCAGCGATTATGCAAGAGGGCTTATAAGGAAATGCGTTCATTCGCCAGTTTGTTGGCTGATAGGCTGGCAGAAATAGACGATGAATGGAGTCAGATTGCAAAGAACTTGTTTGTGCCTAAGTGTAAGAAAATCGGCTACTGCACTGAAATAAAGTGCTGCGGATTATCAAAAAAGAAAGAGGTAATTTGGAATGTGTGATATTTTTGGTCTGGCAAAAAGGTTAGATGAAGAAAGCTCTGTCCCATGTCAATTTGATGCAGTAGATAAGTGTCTTTATTATCCTTCTAAAAGATCCCCTATTTGTACTATAGAAGAAACTCCACAACCTGGACAGTTTTACATAAAAACTCCATTTTCAACGAGGTCAGCTTCGGAAACTGATGTTATATCTACCCTGAAAAAGTCTTATGAAAAAATTAAAGATAAAATGGATTCCTCTATTATAGGGCTTGCCGCGTATGAAAAATCGGGATTCGCAGATAATTCTGTAGATAATCTGGATGGCAAGAAAATCTGGAGTGAAGAAGTATCATCTTCAAAAGAAGATATTGACCATCCGGAGTGTCACGGCAAAGATTCACAGGGGAAAATAAAAGAAATTACGGATGCAATGCAGGATCTGCTTTTGTACAAGAATGAGAAATACGGAGATTCCGTTTTGCATCCAATCGGCATTTTTACTAAGCATTTAAGAAATGTTCCGGAGAATACTGCATCAATCCTGGTGCGGTTGGATGATAAGCTGGGGCGGGTAAAGAATGCAGACGAACTCAGGACTAATGACGTGTCTGACATAATCGGTTACTGTACTCTCCTGCTTATAAGCATGGGAGTGTCAGCTAATGACATTGCAAAATTTAAGGACTAAAAAATGCGGTACAGAGTAGAACGTCAAAATGATACCGTTGAGGTTTTGTTGTTGCCCAACAAAGACGGCAGCGGGTATCAATATATCAATCTGACAAAAGGTCATATATGTCCTTGTAAGTTTAAGTCTGTATCTGATGCACTGTCAGATATGGAAGTCAGAGTGTCAGAGGGAACCATCAAAAGAATCATAACACTTCCGGAGGGTTTTTAGACAATGAAAAAAGAAACAGAAGAGATAATTGACTGGATTAAAAAACAAATGTCGCTTGCAAAAGACTGTCGTCCGGTATGGGGGGAGAATCACAAAGCATACAATAAGGACTTTGAAGCGGCGGTCGCTTTTCTTGATTCGTTTCCTGAAATTGAGAAGCGACTTTGCCTTGGAGGCTATATCCGTGACTTTAACGGGACACCCTGCTGCCATGGTGACAGGGTGACTTTCTTTTACGGTAACAACGAGTCAACGCATGGAATCCTTATATGGAACACAGATAAGAAAAGATTCATGATAGCATTGACTGAAAGTGCCGAAAAAACGTTCGATATGACTGTCATCAACCGGTTTTACAAGATATAAGGGGAGGGTTTATTTGTATCCATTTCAGATTAAAAACAGTAAGGAATTAAAGTACCATAACACGATAGTCGTTTGCGACGGAATTAAATTTCACTCAAAAAAAGAAGCCGAACGGTATAAGGAATTAAAACTCCTTGAACATACAGGCCACATTTCCGACCTTAAACTGCAGGTCAAATTTTCTATCTGCCCGAAATCAGGGGGCAATAAAAGAGAACGGTTCTATGTAGCAGACTTTGTTTATAATGAAGGACATCTTCAGATAATTGAAGATGTGAAGTCCTGGATAACGAAGAAAAATCCGCTCTACTCCCTAAAAAAAGCCCTCGTTCAATGGCAGTATCCTGAATACATATTCAGGGAAACGTGAACACACCGGGGGTTTTTATGTTGATCCGACAGGAAGAATTCACACCGCTTGGCGATTCTTTTCATGACCTGGGGCTTTCAAAGGCTTTCACAAAACTCTCAGTGGCAGTTGATGAATTTGAAGTTGACACGGAAGAAATTGAGGCCCTCTGTGATTTTCTTATCACCGGACTGAAGGTGATGAAAGCGAAAGCGAAAAAAGCAGCCGCTGAATATCAGAAATACAAATCACAGACTCATATCGAAGAGTCTAATCCTAACAGATATTTTTCTTAAAAAACAAAAATAAAAGGTCTTTTTCAATGCGGTAGTGTTATTTTATTACCAGAAAATCGGCAAGAAAGATGCCACCTTGAAAGGTGGCTTATGAATTGCCGTAATCTCCTATTGACAATCATTATATAACTATTTATTCTGAAGGATAGAATTTATGTCTGCGATTGTGGATATACAGAAGATAGAGATGTTCATGCTTCAAAAAATGTAAAACTGTTTGGTTCGACTAAAAGAACCGAGTGCTTGGAACAAGCCTCCGCTGAGGCATCAATCACTACATCTTCAATCGCTAGTCGATTGGTTATGCAAATTGAGCCGTTGAAGCGAGAACAAGAAGCCACCACTCTTTAGAGTGGTGCGTAGTTCACCAGATGCAAAAAGTCTTTTCTATGACAATCCTCGTGCGTCTTTTCATATCTAATATCAGTTATTAGTTATCTATTATCTGATATTAGATATGTTAGAAATCATCTAATACTGTATATCAGTTCTTTTCTAATATTTCTTCTAACATTGCTCATAAACTTCATTAAGTGTTTAATGTTTCTAACCGATATTCTAATGGTGATTCTGATGATTGACGTTAGAATCATTAGAAATCAAAAAAACATATTTTTTAGAGGGGATTTAGAATGAAACGAATTGCAGTTTCCCTGTTTGTCATACGAGTTATTTAGAACTTGATTCGTCTTCCCACAAGTTGATTGCTCCACAAATTGTACAACCAGTACACTGGCATATCCTACTATGAGGTTTCCAATCTTCGATGTTTACTTTGTTCTTGCAGTCTGTATCAGTAGTCTGAAAAGCAACATCACCTTTGATATAGCAGTATGTTAGACCCATATTGCATCTGTAACCAGTTGTGGGCAAGTATTTATTAGTCCCAAAGATGTCCTGTTTATTGTCATAAGGTACACCTTTGAAAATTACTCTTGGTTCTTTCATTAAACTTACAACTGGTACTGCTTTGTCTATTTGCAATCTATCATAGTCAACTATATACTTGAACCCGTCTTTATCCAATAATTTGATTAGTGCATTAACGTCCTCTTTAGTGTCATCATTATAAACCATTTCCACAAATTTATTCTTTACATTCAGTTGCTTGAATTTGTTATAGAAAGCCTCTGGTGTATTGTATTCATGATGATAAGAAGTACAAAGTTCCAAATCAGGTATAGAGTTATAGTATTCTATTGGTGCAGAAAAGTTGGTGGTTATGTGAATGTCTGGATTGGTAGTCCACTTGATTTCATTAAGAGGCAGTAAAGAAGCTTCACCACCTATCATCATAATCATTGGTTTCTTTGCTCCTACCCTCTTAATCAAATCATCTATCTTTTTTGCTGTTTCAATTAAATCAAAAGGTCTTTCAAAATTCTTATTACATCTTTCGTTTTGATAACAGTATGAACAATGATAATTGCAGGCATAAGTCACCCTCCATTTAACAATAAAGTCATATTTATCAAATAAGGTGTCATAGAGATAATTAGTAAATTTTGTATCCCGTTGTGCTGTAATCATATGATTTTGTTGTGTTTATTAAATAAGTAGTTGCTGTTGAATTGAGACTGGAAGGTCTGTTAAGACTATGCTCACTAGAAAAGGTCCAAGAATACATCGTTGTACTTCCACTTTTATAACCATCGTAATTCAGTGTATAAGTAAAGCCGTAACTACCTCCTACACCAATTGTGTAATCATTACCATAAGGCATAGTAGTAGAAAAATCTAAGGGGATTGTTAATACAACTTGAGAACCTGAAATATATGTTGTATCACTGTAGCCATTAAGGCCCCAAGGCTTGTAGTAAGTAACTGTCGAACCAGATGGTGGATTAAATAGAATACTTCCGCCATGCCCTTTATTATTCCTGATATTTATTTCAGTATCAAAGTTTCCATTCTTACTATTGAAAACACATCCACCTCTAAGCACTAAATTTCCATATACAGTATAACCCCCCACAGCTTTCAGATTCCATTCCGGTGAAGGTTAATTCACATCTTAGATAAGACCAAACAGTGGCTGTCAAAGTTTCATTAGCATACTTATGAATATAATCTATACCATTACCCTGCAGTCTATAATAAGGTGTTCCATTACCATAGACTGGTGCTGATACTGTAGTTCCATTAGCATTTATGTCTGTTGTGTATGTATAAGTTACAGCCATTTAATTACTCCTTACCAAGTCAAGTATAAAACTGAACCGCTGACTGATGCTGAAACACCACTGCCGCTTGCACTGATGGTGTTACCGTTGATTGTTATTCCGGTACCTGCTGTTAATGTATTCTGTTTTGTATTCATCGCATCATAAACAGCATTGCTTGTTACCGGACTCATGTTTCCGTTTTCTACTGCATCCACCGCATTATTGCTTGAACTAGATATGTCTTTCCATTCGCCATTTGTCTTATATAATACTGCCATATTCTACTCTCCTATTATGCCGCTATATAAGTAAATTGCACACGTGAGAAACCAGAAGTTCTTTCATACACTCTAAGTGTTTCAGCAAGGTAATATCCATTATAATAAATATTGCCATATATTTAATCCCTCGCTATATACATTCCGCTTA
>Ga0326511_10000759_pt1 | contig 28159 bp, 52 predicted proteins | sample 0_2496_0518_D_FD_203701 | JGI IMG/M metagenome (GOLD analysis project Ga0326511, IMG submission 203701) | Bovine rumen microbial communities from UC Davis, California, United States - 0_2496_0518 | ecosystem: Host-associated > Mammals > Digestive system > Stomach > Rumen | place: USA...
GTATCGCAGAGTTTATATATGACTCACAAAAGCAAAACGACTAAGTTATGGCAAGATTTGATTTTATTCAAAAAAACCTCATTAAGGTATGGGAAACAAGTGAAGTTTCCGTTGAGGCTGATTCTTTGGAAGATGCAAAGGAACTCATTAAGTCATATGGTAAGGATGCTTATTGTTTGGAAGATGGAGATATAGACTATTTTAATAGCGAAATAGAATATAATACTCTTACATTGGAACAACCTGAGAATAATGGTGGCATAGCCACTAACGAATGGTATGTTGATGGTGAAAGGAAACCATTTTTCACAAACAAGCCAGAGTAAAGTGTTAAAATAATGTTAAAACGAGGAAATTATTTGGTTTTCTCGTTTTTTCTTATTATCTTTGCATCAAGAAATAACAAGTTTAACAATTTAAAAACAATTCAGTTATGAAAATTGAAGAGTATATAAAACAAGTTGTAAATGCTTCGATTGATTATATTGTGGATAATAATGATAACCACACTATATTTTCAACTATAATTGCACCAGAGTATGATGCTGGTGGCTTTTGGCTTGACTTCGCTTTAGACAATATGGATTCGGATGATGAAACTCCTTATTACATAGCATTCCGAAAATATATTGCACAGCAGTTAAAGGAGGATTTCATCGGTTTTCCAAAACTTGCAAGGCACATTATGTTTGATGGTGACTTGTATTGTAAGTTAGTCGATACGGTGGAGTGTGGAGATAAGTGTGAGGACAGGTATATTGACCATATTGAATTTAATTGGGGTGAGCACAAAATCTCTGTTCCAATGGAAGGCTGTCCCATGACAGACATCTTCAGTTGTAAAGATGGCTATGAAGGCGATGTGTCTGGTGTGTATTCCGATAATCAGCGTTATCTTGTGTCGCTTTGGTATGACATAGACGATGAGAAAATCAATATTACCCTTACCCCCGAAGACCCAGACACTTATGAATGGGATGAGGACGAGGCAAATGTAATAAGGTCTGGTGAAGACTTTGACCCAACTAATTTGACTTTCTACCTCACAAATGGAGATAAGATAACTTACGAGTGTTAAAATTATGTTAAAATGGTGCAAAGATTTGGTGGTTTTAAGAAAATTGCATACCTTTGCATCAAGAAACCAAAACAACAAGTTTAATCAATTAAAAAATCAGAATTATGGAAAAAGTCTTTTTAGTTAATGTAAAGGTTGTCATTGGAAGTTGTCGTGATTTTGACTCTTGGTCAGATGAAGACATTTTGAAATTGGCATCAACTGCGAAGTCCAACAAGGTAATGGTGTTCAATGGTCTCCAAGCATTCTGTTATGCTTATGAAACCGAAGCTCTTCCATCACCAAAGAAGTGGTACGTCAGGATAATAGACACTCGTAAGGTCTATGTAGAGTGGGACACAGACGGCATACCAAATCATGACCTCCCAATAGAGGTTGAAGTACCTGCTAATGTGTTATCAGAAGACATGGCTGATTGGCTTTCAGACCATTATGACTATTGCGTGAATTGTTGGAAATTTTGTTAAATAAATGTTAAAGGTACGAAAAGATTTGGTGGATTCAGATTTTATTCGTACCTTTGCATCAACAAACAGAAAGTTTAACAATTTAAAATTAATTCAATTATGAAAAAATATGCAAGATATCAGTTGGTGGCTGAATACGGAGAAGTGAATGAAAACTTTGAGGACTATTCAGAGGCATTCCGCAAGTATCAGCGACAAGACGAGCCAAAAACCCTTTATGGCTTTGATTGGGAGGGTAAACCAAGTGTGATATTCTCTAATGGCTAATGACTATGGTAACAAAGGTAATTTGGAAATACGATGGTCAAGAAGAAAAAGTTAAGGACTTCGAGGACTATCAGAAAGCATTTGCTTTTCAGAGAAATATAGTAAAGCACAAGCAAGGTTTAGACTACGCTTACATTAAACAAATCTAAAAATCATCAGAATATGAATATAGTATTAATTGGCTTTATGACTGATTCTTATGACGATTCAGTTTATCAGCTTTCAGAGACAATGTGTGAAAAGCTTGTTTTCATGGACGATGACCACACTTTGAAAGTGTGTGTCGATTCTGAGAAGAGTTTGGAAACGGCTTTCATTCAGTTCGGTGAAGATTATCGTGTCCGAGTGTTTAACCATCAAAACGGATAAGGCTATGAACGAGGTGGTAAGAGAGTATGAGTTGGCGAATCCATATTACAATCTCCCAAGAACGGATGATATCATTTCTCGTTGGAGTACTCCAAAAGAGTTCGGACAGGGTTTGCTCAACAAGAAGAGGAAAAAGAAAAAGTAGTAATCAAAACATAAGCTATATAAATCAAAGAATTGTATTTTCTTATGCTCACTCAGTCTGTGAAGATAGGGTGAGCTTTTTTATTAAAAAGTGTGAAAATATTTGCAAGATTCGGATTTTATTCGTACCTTTGCATTGTAAAAAAATCATCAATATGAAAGTAGTGATTCACATACCATTTACCAAGATGTCTCTCAAATGGAGTTCTGTCTGGAGTTGCATTGCATTCTTTGTCGGCTTGCTCTGCATGGCTCTTGGTGTTTGGATGATATGTAACAATTAACAAAATAACATAACTATGGAGTACATTCAGAAAACAAGCAAAGTGCAAATCGGCTCACTTGTCTATGCCTCTGGGATTGGGTATGCCAAGGTAGAGAACATTATCAAGGGAAATATCATTCTTTCCAACAATGGTGACTTAAAGTTCTATATCTATGGATGCCGTTATGTAGATGATGCAATCGAGGGTGAGAACCCTAAGTTCACAGAAGCCGACTTGATTAAGATGGGTGTATCATCAGTCTATTGCAAGCCAAAGGAAAGATGTTCAGATATCTTCTGGGATGCGGTAAATCAAGATGATTGGCGTATCTATGACAATTTCGTGGATTTCATCAAGGATGTATATGCGCCTGGGGACAATGCCAAGGCTTACAGAATTGAGGACTTTGTGAACAAATCAATTAAACAGATGATTAAAGAAGTGGATGAAGTGTTTCCACTTGAACAGGAAAACAAGGAGGACAAAGAGTAATATGATGAAAAAAATTAGATATAACTCTGATTATTATCTTGGCTTTAGAGTCGAGAATTATTGGGATTCTGTAGTCCTAGGTATAATGCTTTTTATAGGCATTAGCATCTTAGAGAACAATCAGCATAAAATCATCAAACAGAATGAGAGGATTATTCACCAGAATGATTCTATCAAGAAAGAATTGGTTGAAGTAAGTAAAGTCATATTTGATTAGAAGTGTTAAACTAATGTTAAAATCGAGGATTCTTTTGGAGTTCTCGATTTTTCTTTGTACCTTTGCAACAGAATTAGTAAACAACAAGTTTAATCACTTAAAATAGATTCAATTATGAAAATAAAACATTTTGCAGGATATGGTTGTGTCAATGCAAAGAAAATCAGCACAGAGGTTGTTCATACCATCAACGAATGGGGTGAGCTGATTGATGCAACAAAGCTGAAAATCAAGGTCACAGGAGACCACGAATGGGGACTTGTGAGAGAAGCTTGGGACGTTTATGGCTTATGGTATTGGCTTGTAAAGAGATTCCATAAGGACTGCACAGATACGGACATTATGAAAATTGACATAGATTCAATTTCCTTTACGGAGTGTGACTATACGTTTTTCATCAAAAAGAACAATTAAAATAGATTCAATTATGAACAGAGCAAAATACATAGTAACATCCAACCGCCTCAACGAGGTGAGACATGAAATTGTGGATGGTATCAAGGATTTACTCCTCAAAGTCAAAAATGGACATTTGGAAATATCCTCAAACCGAGTTCCAAATCCGATTGTTGCTTTTCCGACAGGTATGCGCATAGTTCATGCAGTTTACCGTGAGCACAAAGGGACAGGAGATTTGGTTATCGAATGTCAGCCTGTCTTGGAAGCTGATAGTAAAGTCATTTTTATTAGGGAAGACAGGTTGGGCATTGTTTCCACAGATACCTTAATTGACATTTACGACAAGCTGATTCAATCCACAGAAATCAGTTTTTAAAATAGATTCAGTTACAAGGTCGAGGATTGTTAAAAAAGTGTTAAAGTGCAAAAAAGGTTTGGAGAATCCAAAATTTCTTCTTACCTTTGCACTCAGAAAGTTAAATCAATATAATTCAATTAAGAAATGAAAGGAATTAAAAGCATTAAAAACATATCAGTCCCAAGGTTTTCGAGGATTTTTCTCAAAGAGGTCAAAATGGTTATCAAGTCTCTCTATTACTATGACGAGATTGAAGTCAATGGTAAGACTATACGCAGGAAGCAGTCAAGACCTACGGATTTCTTTTGTATTGAAGTAGAACAGGTTGAAAACCATACATACCTTTGGATTGGTGACAACATCTGTGAAACCGCAGTTGTTTGGTCATTAGAAGATATTATGGAATGGCTCAATACATGGATGCAGGGTACTGACCACAAATATACAATCACCTACATAGAGAGTACGAAGAGTATCATCGTAAGGGTGTTTGCAGAGCCATGCAAGGAGTTCTTGATGCTTAATAAATATCTCAAGAAGTATGGTGGTTTTACTCTTGGTGATTGGGATTATTATAATGTAGCATGCATGAGAGACCCAGCAGCAGAGGGCGAATTTAAGGAATTGACTTACAGAGACTACCTTTGCAATTATCCACATGATTGTAAGGCAATACTCACTCGATTGAAGTCTGCAAGGAAGTCAAAGAACTATCTCAGTATTGAGGGAATCGACATTTTTGATAAGGGAACATATCGCAAGTCCTTTATGATTCATGTCAGCACACCGACAGGTGTCCCTAAAGAGACAATTCGTGCCGAGGACTTTTTCTGATACTTTAAAAAGTACCATAGGCATAATGTAACGCACAACTTTTGTAAATCTAAAAATATATTTTTTTCTTTTTTAGTCTGTGAAGATTAAAATAGAGTCATTATTAAAAATTTATTATATTCATTTTTTTAAAAATTTAAATTTCATAAGCACCCATTAGTCGTGAGACCAGTGGGTGTTTTTTTATGCATTACAGGCTCTGTGAGAGCTTTTAGCAATAAGCATTGAAGAAGATACCAGACAGAAAAAAACAACGCCTCAGAGAGCTTTTTTGTATTATATATAATATTAATAATATATTAATTTGAAATGTTAAAATTGTGTTAAAAACGAGAAATTATTTGGTAGATTCAAAAACTTGTTGTATCTTTGCACTCAGAAACCTACAATGGTGTAGGAGACAACTTTAAACAAATCGATTATGGACACAAAAACTATCGAATTAAAAGCAAGTAATCCTCGTGAGTTATGCGAGCTTAAACAGAAAGTTCAGGCAGAAATGCAAGACTTTGTATTCAAGTGGTTGGAAAACCATAGAGATGAGTATGAGTATAGCCGTCTTTGCTATTCTGCAACTTCAGACCTCAATCATCTTATGGAGATAGTCAAGACCGCCAAACCTTGTGTTATGAAACAAATCAAAGAGAAGTTTGTGGAAGAGGCGCAGAACCTAATCCTGTGGCATCACAAACTTTCTATGAAGTGTGGGGAGTATGATGAAAAATTCCAATTAGCAGATAACACAGAGGATGATGTCACTCCATTTATTGACCAGTATGTAAGCAACCCAGCGGATTTTTTTGACTATACTCTAATGAAATGGCTTAAAACGCCTAAAAAACAGAGAAAGGGAGGATGGAATGAAATTCTGTTATGTTCTGGTGATACAGATACAGAGCCAGAGATGACAGGCTCGTCTCTAGATATAGGCAAGGATAATGTTCTGAGAGTAATGCCATCATCAGAAATTGTCAAGATGGGATATAAGCCTATCTATCCTTTGGGTATTGATATGACACCCTGCATTGAAAAGGTAAAATGTCTTGCATAATGTTAAAAAAGTGTTAAAATGGGAAAATCTTTTGGCTTTCTCATTTTTTCTTTGTACCTTTGCACTCAGAAACCTACAATAGTGTGGGTGACAACAATTTAAATAAATTACAATTATGGCATATACATGGAAAAATTACATCATCAAAGGTGAGGAAAGCACAGATAATGTGTTAAAACTCATTGCTGAACAGATTGACAACTTCAAAGCGCAAGGTTTTGCATTTCTCAGTATAGACACTTATGGGAAGACAGAAGCAATAGAAAAGGACAGACATGTGTCTTCTGAGACCTATAAGGAGGAAATCACAAAAATCATCAAAGACACCGAGGTAACGGATTTCAACGTTAGTTTAAAAACAAGCAAAGGTGATGTCCTATACATGTTTGATTTTGGTTTTACCAAATTTGTAGGTTTGTTTTTTGATTTAGATGAATGTGAAAAGGCTTATAAAGCAGGTGGTGTCAAGAAAAGTTGGATGGACTATTCTTACTCAGAACCGACAGATGAGAGTGAAGAGTGGGATGATAATAAGTTCTATGAAGATTTTGATACATGGTGGTTAAATCTGCCTGAGACAAAACAAGCAGAAATAACTTCCCTTTTATTTCATTCAGAAGTAATATAAATTGAGTTACAATTATGATTAAGTATAATGATTTTTCAAAGGTCTGCTTATTCTATACATCAGATGAGATAGACGAAGCATACAAGTTGGGTGGTAAGGAAAATGTTTCATGGCTTGATTGTTTGATTGAAAAATACAAGTCTGACCCAGAAATAGGAGTAAATGAATGTATGGACGAATTTATGGATGCGTATCATGCTGACTTTGAGAAATGGTGGAAGAAACTCCCATCAGAGGAACAGAAGAGAATACATTTCGAGGTCAAGTGTAAGCACATCAAAATTCATTTGGATTGGAGTGTTCCAAAGGACTTTGACCCTGCTATTCATAATATGCCACCAACGGAGATTGAATACCCTAAGATGGCATTCCCTACCAAGGAGTTCAAAAGTCTGTCTCAGTATGTGTATTGGGTTGCTAACGGATATTCTTCAAAGAATGGTTTCCATTTGAATTCATACAAGTACGTAATGTGTTAAATAAGTGTTAAAATGGGGCAAAGGTTTGGAGATTACAAAAAATCTTCGTACCTTTGCACTCAGAAACCAAGAATAGTCTTGGTGACAACTTAAAAAGCAATTCAATTATGGCAAAGACAATAACACAGGAACAAAAGTCAGAGTTCATAAAGAAAATGAACGTATCTAAGGCAAAGTTGGAGGACAAGGAAACAAAACTCCGAAATGACATCTATAAGCAATTATGTAAGGCTACAAAGACTTATATGGCTTGTGGTAATGAGGTTTTGCCTTTGATGTATAATGTAAAGGTAGAAGCACCAGACAATGCAACTGAGAATGTTGAACTCGTAAACATACATTTCAATGAGTTTGATATGCTTGTTTTCAGATACAAGGAAATCAATTCTTGGGATGGTGGTGAAATGGAGTTTGATGATGTTAGCACAAGTGACTTGATGCTTGTACTTGACAATGCTATCGGACAACTTGATAAAGAATGGGAGACTAATTTATGGTAAGCGTAAGAAGAAACGTTAAATAAATGTTAAAGTCGCAAAAATATTTGGTAGGCTCAAAATAAATGCGTACCTTTGCAGTAGGAATAAGGCGGTGTGATTGAAAGATGGAGTGTCGCCCATCGCAAACGGAGGATAAGGCAGACGTTAAAGCAAACCCCTCCCTCCGTCTGTTCCTTATGTATAACAATTCAATAGAAATTCAATTATGAAGAAAGCAGAATATAACAAAACAGGCACAAGGATGATTATTGATACAGGTTGGAAGACGTTTGACAAACAAGTTAAACTTATCTCCACAGGCAATGTCTTTAGTGATACTCAGTTGAGCCTCTTTGTACGCCCTTATTCAATGACTGAATGTAATGGCTTTACATTTCCAGAGGGTTATCTAATGGAGGTTGATTTAAAGCCTTTCGGGAAAGTCCCATCAACTATATTAGCAAAGCTCAGAGATATCAACCGCAGGGATTATTATATTCTGTATGAGTTTAATATCTTTGACAAAAACCATCATTCGCAGGTCTGGTCTTATGTTTTGACGGACTATCATCATAACTTGATTGATTTCAGACTTGTGGGTAAGTACACAGAAAAGAGACGTAATGCTTTATTGAAATTATTACCATACGTTTCAGAACAAGGTTGTTTCTGTTAAAAAAGTGTTAAAAACAGAAAAATGTTTGGTGGTTTCAGACTTTTTTGGTAACTTTGCACTCAGAAATCAGCAATAGTGCTGAGGACAACACTTTAACTCAATTTACGTTATGGCAGGAAGACCAACAAAACTAATTATCACCCTTGAAGATGGGACACCGATAATACAACATTGCCCGTCTCGTGCAGAAGCAATCAGGCGTGAAAAGGCTTGGTATAATGGCGATGGGCGATATCATAAGTCAAAGACTGAAATCAAGCCGATGACTTCAACGGAGTCTTGCGTGTATCATGAAATGCGTAAGGAGGGTTATTACAAATAAACCAATTCAGCTATGAAACAGAAAATGATAACAAAGGAAATCGAGCAAGCCTTGCTCAAACATCCACTTTATTCCACAGACGGCACTCCTTTAAAGGACAGAACGGTAATTGTCAAGTTCTTTAACGTTTATAACGGTTGGACTTGGTTTGTCTTTGAGGGTAACAAGCTTGAAAACGGTGACTGGGAGTTCTATGGCATGGTACACGGTTTCGAGAAAGAGCCAGGATATTTTACTTTGTCAGAGCTTATGTCATCAGAGAAATACCCTACTGAAAGGGATATATACACAGAAAACGTACCATATAGTAAATTTATGGACAAAGATGAAGAAGAGTAACGTAATTGGATTAGTTATAAGTTGTTTTGTTGTTTCCTGTCATCCAGAAATGGGTGGCAGGATTCTTCACAAATACCACTCCAGACAATCATCAATGGAAATCTGGGAGAACGGTATTAAATCCATAGAGAAGATTCCAGAGAGCTATGATATCGTAGTGGAGTTCAAGGGAGACACAATGAGCATTCCTGTGGATGAGGCTACATATAACTCAATTCATATCAATGATTACTATCAATTAGATAGAAGTGTTAAATAAGTGTTAAAAGCTTAAAAATGTTTGGTGATGTCAAATATTTGTTATACTTTTGCATCAGTAAATATAACAATAACACTTTAAAATCAATTCAATTATGAATACAGAAGATAGAAAACAACAAGATAGAGTAGCCTTTATCCTATCTGAATTTAAGCAGTTAAAAAACATCTTGGATAACAAGATGGACTATTATGCACGTAAACTTGCTTCAAGGCAAGAACGACAGAGGTCTTTGGTAGGTGAATATAATGGCGTGTGTTACTTTAAGCCTCGAAAATTAACAAGTAAATATGGGGTGGATTTTTTCTATTCTGTTATTTGTCAGCTAGAGAAAGGTGATGCTCTTGGTCAAGTCTATGTAGAGCTTGATGATGGTTTTTTAGAGATTAAGAACGATGGAGCAGAGTCGGTCTTATATACCAAGCATTTCATGCAAAGGTTCTTGGAAAGAATGAATCTGCAAAGCTATTTGGAAGATTTTAGTATTGAAAGGTTCATGGTGGCGTTTTTGGGAAGTATCTCCTTATATAAGCCTATTGTGTTTGAAAAAAATTTGGGAGACTTCTCTATTACGCATAAAGATTGGTATGATGCTTGCGCTTGTAACTCTGAGGGAATGTATTGTATTAGATACGTCAATGAGATGTATTGTGTGTATAAGACTTTCATTAGCAAAAATGAATTTAAGCCAAGCCAAATGAAGAAATGGGAAAAATTGATGTCTGAAAGTATCCAAGATGAGTTTCAGGAGGGAATGAGTACATCATACAACCAAGTATTTGAAGCAAGAAAGACATTATAATTAGAAATGTTAAATAAGTGTTAAAAGCTTGAAAATGTTTGGCGGTTTCAAAATAAATCACTACCTTTGCATCAAGAAAACATTATTAATCACTTTAAAAACAATTCAATTATGCTAAACAGAAAGTTTTTCGAGACAGAAGAGAAGTTGGAAGACCTCATTAATGATTGTGGTTTCAGCGAGAAGAGATGTGCCTTTATATGGCAAATTATGCTCATCGTTATCTGCAACATAAGCTCTTCATCATTGCAATATTTTTCATTCAGCTCCTTGCAGAGAAATGTGAGAAAGGTCAGTATGACGGCAGAAATGAATATGCTTGCAAGAAATCAAAAGCTATCATAGATGCGCTCAAAGAAGATGGAGACTACTACCCAATGGATTTCTCCGACATGAATAACGAATAATATATTAAAACATCTTAATCATGGATAAAAGTAAATACAATTCAATTTCAAAGAATCTCAATCTGATACGCCACGAGATTCTTGATTCTATCAAGGCTTTGCTGAACGAAGTTCAAGGCAAGGAAGTGAAGATACCTGCAATGATACGACCAATGGTCTATTTGCCATCGGGTAAAAATTCTATTGATTCGGTCTGTCTTGATGAAGCTGGCTATGTAAGATTCGGTTGTGTGCTTGAAAGACCATCACGTGATACAATCCGTATATCATTACACGAGGGTGATATGTGCAAAATGGACACAGATGGCTTGTTGAGAGTTTACATGAAACTAATCGAAACATTAGAAGATTTTTCTTAAAAAGTGTAAAAAAAATTGGCAGTCTAAAATAAAATGCTTACCTTTGCACTCAGAAATTAATAACAATATCAATAACGCTTTAAAAACAATTCAATTATGAACAAGAAAATGCGCCACGCAGACAGAGTTCTTTCAGATGCAAGAAACTATTGTCAGACAATCAGTGAGAAACGTGAAGAGAATACTCTTCGTAAGGTCGTAACAAAGATGGCAGAACAGAAGCCTTCACAGGTTCAGTTCAATAGCAATGTCAAGCTGTATAAGGTTTTCAACATCGTTAAGATGGCTAAAGGTGATTTCCGAGTACAGGCAGACGGACAGGCAATCGAAAGACGATTCAAGTCCAAGACACAGGCAGAGGATTGGTGTTCAAAACATCATTCTTAACCTCCCCCAATAGGCTTTTCATCTTATTAATTATCAATTATAATATTGAGCACTCTCCGTCTGTGATAGATAGAGAGTGCTTTTTGTGTTAAAAAAGTGTTAAAAGCAAGAAAACATTTGGAGAATTGAAATTTTCTTTGTACCTTTGTATCAGAAACCAAGAATAGTCTTGGTGACAACTTAAAACAATTCAATTATGCTTTATTCATATCAAGTAGTAAGTTACATTCCTTTGAACACAATCGCCTATCTTCGTGAAAAGCAAGGCTGTATCAGAGAATGCAGATGCGTAGGTGTCGGGGATGAACATGACATTAAGTTGGATGCTCGTTGGGAAATTGCAGGATTTACAGAATCGGGCATTTTGCGTAGTGATAGTAGAATATATGTAGATGGTAAGGAAATTGGGTGTCTCTTTTGTACTGAGGCAGATGCACAATTCAACACATGGTGTACTCCAATAGATAAACTTTATAAAAAAATACCATTTTCAGATGTTTTGACAAAATGTTACCCATTAGTTCAAACATGGTGTGGTGGAGAGACTTATTGGGTTAAGGTTTGGAGTGTAGAAAATCAAGAACTAAGGCAAGAAGATGCCAATTTCAATTTCTATTTCAATGACAATGGCGAATTGAGAGTATATGTCAAAGAATTGGAAGAACTAACATGTTACGCTACCAAAGAGGAAGCAATCAATCATTTCCCTAAAGTAGATGTAATTCGTTTAAACGGAAAGGCAAAGAAAGACAACCAAAACGAGTTTGTCACTATCAAGGTTGATACAAAACGTTGGGAAGAATTTCAGAAGTTTGTAAGAAGTGTTAAATAAGTGTTAAAAGGGTACAAAGATTTGGTGGTTTCACTTTTTCTTTGTACCTTTGCATCAGAAACCTACAATGGTGTGGGTGACAACACTTTAACTCGATTCAATTATGGCACGATTAAATTATGACTACATTGAGAGTATTGAACTTGGCTTGACAAAGCAAGATGTCGTAGCAATAGCACAACCATGTTGTGACAATACAGATGCTTGCGAAATGGTCGCCAAAAAGAAATACATCCAAAGGCAGTTGAAAAACGTATCAACAGACAAGATTGCAGATGCAGTCAAAAGCTATGCGGTCACTCTTAATGGCAACGAAACAAGAGAGGATTTCATTGTAATTCTCCTATGGCTTATGGCTTGGAACATTGCAGATGAAAAAAGTTGGTAAACAATTAAAATACAATTCAATTATGAAACAGATTCCTTTTGTTAATTCAAGATTCGATACAGAGCGTGGTCTTCAACTTGAAGATGGCAGGGTTATCCCCATGTATGAGAACGGTAAGATGATTATCAATTTCGCAACACGGCTCGATTTGGTCAATGGCAGATATTGTGTCTATGGTGAAGATGCTCCTGATGGTGTTGAAACTACGACCTTTAATGACCTTATCGCAGATGGTAAGGGTAAGGAGGTTTTCTGTTATGACAAGGTGGAGTTTAACAGAGACATCTATCCGTCAAGTCTAAGGGACGAGAAAAAGCAGGAAAGCATTATCAATCAAGCTTTGCAGTTCTTCAAGGATAATAACGCAGAAGTCAGCAGGGATGCAATAGAGCATAATTTATATGCTTGGCTGGGTGACTTTAAGAGTGGTTATCGTGACGAGGCACATAATTGTCATTTGTTCACTCCTTGCGGATGCAATCCTCTTGCTTTTAGGAGAACACAACTTCGTGACCTTTGCGAGGATTGGCAGATAACATATTTCTGTTAGGTACTTTAAAAAGTACCATAGGCATTATATGTGTTAAAAGTGTTAAAAGATTTGGTGATATAAAATAAATTCACTAACTTTGCATCAAGAATTAATAAACAATAAGTATTATGGCAAATTTATATAAAGAATATTATGAGGCTTCACAACGTTCTGACGAATGGGCAGCATGTGACCTTGCTGAAATAAGCGAAAAAATTGAACGCCAACGAGAGATAAATAGTTGGAATAACTACCCCGAAGACTCTGGTATGGAAGACGACCCGTATCAATTTAGTGGTGGTGTATAAACAAACCAGTCTTCTGACGTTCTTCTTAAATGAGTTTCTTAGTATACAATTTATATTTTCATTTAAACAGGTCGCTTCTCCCTCCGTCTGTGACAGATAGAGGGGGATTTTTTGTTATTATATATAATATATTAATATTAAGCTGAAATGTTAAAATAACGTTAAAGCTAAAAAAAGATTTGGTAGTCTCAGAGATTATTTGTACCTTTGTACCAAGAAACCTGCAATGATGTAGGTGACAACACTTTAATTTAATTCAATTATGGAAAAAGAGTATTTCAAAATTGGCAAGAAGAAAGTCATTAATGGAGTGACCTATATCTGTCCCGACTATTTTAGTGACGGAATGAGTGAGGGTTGCTTCTACAAGGATGAAGAGGCTTTTGAGAACAATCCCAATGAAGTATGTTATGTCCCAGAGGCAGCATTTGGCGATAAGGATGCAGTTCGATTTGACGGAGAGGACTACTACAAGGTTGATGATAATATGCTTTATACTCGCAAGGACTTTGAGAAGTTGATAGGTGACTATATTGAACTTGGAGAACTTGACGTTGATGAAGACAATTATCCAACCGTAGAAGGATGTTTTCAGGAATGTCTTTGGCTATGTCCTGAAACTTGGTTGGAGGGATTTGACTATTAAATGTGTTAAATAAGTGTTAAAACTGAGGATTTATTTGGAGTTCTCAGTTTTTTTCCTTAACTTTGCATCAGAAATCAGTAATAATGCTGAGGACAACACTTTAAAAGCTTCAATTATGACTAAAGTAGTATTTCGCAAATTCAAGGATGGGCAGATAGTCGCTCTATTCCCCGATATTAAGGACGGACACTATATCATGTCCTATATGCACATCGGACAACACTCTAATACTGACAGAAGTATCGTGTATGATACCAAACCTGCAACGGAAGAGGAATACAAGGAATTGTACGATGAACTTGTGAATGTCTGTGAATATACAGACTTGAAAGTAATGAAGAAAATTATGAGATGATATGAAACAGAGAATAAAGAAAATAATCGGTGATTGGCTTATCAAGTATATTGATAATCATCGTTCCAACTTAAAGAAGAATTATGCAAGATACATTCTTGTTAGGCTGATTGCGGAACTCATTACAGACAAATGGGTAAACAAAAACCTTGCTTGGGATGTTGCATCTTTTCATTACAATCATGTATTTTTTCAAAAACATCCTCATTTGATGGCATTCACAGATATGTTTGTCGTTAATAACAGAGTGTTTCTTTTCTTGGAACGTCCTGGCATTTGGATTGGTAAGGGAGGGACAGATATAGATGCCCTGCAAAAGCATATCAATTCAGATATTGACGGAAACAAAGTCTCTGATTATAAAATCTCAATATTGGAGGATTGTTGTAGTACCCATGCCATGTATAGTTCACGGCTTAAAGTTGAAAACTTATGACAAGACAAGAATGTGAGACTTTTCTTGCGAAAAAGGGATTGAAGCTACAGAAATGCGGAAATCTCTATCAAGTAAGAGATAAGTCATTGAAGTCCATCTACCAAAGTCATGACTTTGATGATATTTGCCGTCATATCGGCTCTCTGAGCGGTTTTTACACGCAAGGTGGGGAGTTTGGTAAGGAAACAAGTAATAAGGCTTGTATGGTGGCTTATTCAAGAACGACAAGAAGACCATAGTTGGTTAGTTAAAGTGTTAAATAAGTGTTTGGACTCTCTCTTTATCCGTCAAGGATGGGGGAGAGTCTTTTTATTATTATATAATATATTAATTAAATCGAATTGTTAAAGTTTTGTTAAAATCAAAAAAACATTTGGAGATAAGGAAATTTCTTTGTACCTTTGCATCAGAAATCCAAAGCAATAGTGCGGAGGATAACAACTTTAAAAACAATTCAATTATGTTTTACAAATTAGCAGTATTAAATGCCAACATCGGTGACGTTCTTTACATGAGAAAAGATGGCAAAGTAGTTGCCGTTAAGTTGGTAAAACTCCTTTGCGGAACACCAACTCCATCTTGCGGTTATGGTGTATTTGGTTGGTTTTTGATTGCAAGTGAAGGAAATGAACCTCAAAGGATGTTTCTCGACAATAAGACCATGAAGTTCTACCGCACAATCGAGGATTGTATCAAAGATTCCAACTCTGTTGATAGAAGTATTATGACAGAAAAAGACCTTGCCGAACGTTGTGGCATGAAAGTCGAATCGATATGTAATGCTATCGGTATGGGATATTGGGGGTGTTGGAAGTTCATATGGGACGGATATCAACCAAAGCGCATCAGTTTGGCTGCATTCGAGTTTAACTTTATTTGTGACGAGAACGGATGGCATTGCGATTTGAAGAGTTCGACCAAGAAAGAAACCCGAAAGTATTACGATACCTACGAGGAATGTATTGCAGACAATGAAGTTAAAGTTGTTGTGTTTTAACTCTTGGAAGTGTTAAAAAATAGTTAAAATCGAGGATTCTTTTGGAGTTCTCGATTTTTTGTTGTACCTTTGCAGTAACAAAACAATATTAATCACTTAAAAACAATTCAATTATGTTTGTACGATTTACAAAGAGAAATGGCAACCCAAACAGAGTGTATCGCAGAGCGGTTGCAATCAATGGGACATACCTCGTTCAAGAGGGTAATGATATTGTGGCTTATGCCTACCTATCCAACAAGACAAACCTCCAAATGGGAACTGCAAAATGCCCCGTTTACAGATGTGTCATTATTGGCGATGGTGACAAGTGTGCAGACGTGGAAAGATATCTAAAGAGATTTATCGGTAACTCAGCAAAGTGGGAGAATGAGACCTACAAGAAAAGAGTTTACGATTGTGTATGTGTCACACAAGATAGTTTGAACGATGCAACCTTTAAGATAATGGGAGATATATAGAAATCATTAATAAGTTTTAATTCAATTCAATATGGAAGATAAAAACATTTATTTAGTAATTGAAGAATTTTTAGGTACAGATGGTAAGTTTGGCGCAAACGCTTTCCCTTGCAGAAGCCATCAGGAGGCTGGTGAATTTTGTACTAGTCAAATCGTTTCCATGTGCGAACAACAAGGAATTGATTGGCAAGCTTTCGACACAATTCCTTGGGAATTAGAGGGCGATGGTTGGTACTACAAGGTACGTATAGACGTAGTTCCCTTTGTCTAATATGTAGATAACTAAAGGTGGTGCTCAAAAAAAGAGCATCACTTTTTAATAATAAATTAACACTTTTTAAGCGCAAAAATTTGGAGGTTTCAAAATAAAGTCGTACCTTTGCATCAGAAATCAGAGATAGTTCTGAGGACAACACATTAAACTTAATTCAATTATGTTAGAAGAATTAAAAGAACAGATTTCTCTATTGGAAGAGACTATCGCAGAACTCCAAGAAAAGAGGGATTTCAAGGCATTATCAGATGCGTTAGAGAATTTTAGAATTAACATTTTCCAATGTTGGGACTCTGTGATACCTTTGGATAAGGTTATTGGATTGGACGAGAAAAAGCATAGGGACGGAATATACCCTTATGGAGTTCATGAGGTATATTTCGGTTCGGATGGCTTTCAGTTAAGATATCACTTAGGTAATATATTGGATAAGCGTTATATTCTTTCAAAGGGCGTTTTTATGCGCCGACAAAAATATGGCGACCTAAAGAAAAATGAAAAATTAGCAACGGAAGAAATAGAGAATGGGGTTTACGCATACGGCTTGGATTTGCTCAAAAAGCGCAAAGAGACTGCCGAAAACAATGCCTATTGGATAGAACATTTTGACGAGTTCCAAAAAACTTGCTTGGATATGGCACAAAAGTATTATCAAGCCAATAACCCCGATTACAAGGCAGAGTTACGTGTAGGATGCAGTCAAGCAGACCCAAAAGTGGCTCCTGCAATAGTGGTCTTAGACAACGGCTCTCAAATTGGATATATCAAAATATACCAAAACGGATGCGGAGACTTTAAGTTAGATTCATGTGCTTGCGGTTGTGGTCATACAGAAATAACCATCAAGAACATGGCTGAATTAGAAGACTCAATACAAACGTGTTGTAGTTGGCTATCTTGAAAGTGTTAAATATGTGTTAAAATCGGTAAATCCTTTGGAGATACCGATTTTTCTTTGTACCTTTGCATCAAGAAATCAGAAATAGTTCTGAGGACAACACTTTAAACTTAATTCAATTATGGCACGAGTTAAAACAATGACAATCGAGCAGGGTGCTAAACATGGCATTGGTAACTATCCTAACTTTCATCGTAGTGGAAGTGTTATAGGAATGAAACGGCAGTTCTATGGTGAGAATGCGTTGCTCGTTAGATGTGGCAGCTATATCTATAACGTATCAAGCAATCCAAAGATTTACAATAACGCGCATTAAAATTAATTCAATTATGGCAAATTATAAATACATAGGTCGTAAAGAGGTAGCAGAGATTTTGGGTGTTACACCACAGACAATCTCAAACTATGTGGAGAGAGGTTTTTTCGATACAAAGCGTATCGGGTGCATGGTTTATATCAACAAGGAAACGATGTTTGATAAACTCCCCGAAATTAAAGAGGTTGTAAGCTTAGAGAATGCTATCGAGGATTATAAGCAGGAACTTGAAAAGGTGTATTGTGAATATAAGGAAAGCGTAAAAAGAGGTCGTGAGAGCGTATTAGGCAACAAGCCACTCTATTACATGAACGCTATGCACAGACTTATGGACACATTCAAGACGTTAAAGATAGATTATCGTGAGGATGCAGTTGATTTGATGCACGACTATTTCTACCCAGTAAGAGCAGACAGATTAGAAGATATGTTTGTCTCAGAGCGTTGTATCATGCAGTTGATAACAAGAACCTTAACCAAGGCAGACGAGCGACTAAACGACTTGTTGCAGATAGAGCAGGAATACCATAAGTTGCAGGAGAGAACTCGTAAACAACACATTAAACTCGAAGAAATGAGAAAAGAGATTTTTGTGTTAGAAAAGGAACTTGCTGATAAACAAGATAAGGAAAAATTGCCCAACAAGCCATTAAATATGGAGGTGTACGAACTATTAAACACAAGGCTTTCCGAGTTTAATTTCAGTGTTAGGGCAATAAATTCTATGTATGGGTGTGGTGTTTACACAATAGGCGATTTAATACGATGTACCCCAAAAAAACTTATGGATTGTCGCCACTTTGGTAAGAAAACATTAAGAGAGGTGAATGAATTGCTAGAAGTTCTCCACCTAGAGTTGGGGATGAGTGAGGATAGGATAGAAATGATGCTACATACAAATTAAAGTGTTAAAAGTGTTAAAAGGTTTGGAGATTAGAAATAATTTCCTTACCTTTGCACTTGTAAACAAATTAATTCAATTCAATTATGAAATTAGACACATTCATTACATATCTTTATGTCGGCATTATCCTTGCCGTAGTAATAGCAACAAGTTGCACGTTCTTTAATCTCTCAAAGACTGCCCTTGCGTTCTTGTTCCTTGCAATGGGATTGTTTGTCGTTACTCTGTTACTATCATTCGTGAACTTGGTACAGAGTTGCAAAAGAAAAGGGTCTGATACTTTATAAAGTACCATAGGCATTATATAACATAACATTTATATTAACAACTTAACCAATTTACAATTATGGAAAATTTTATCAAAGTAAAATCATTAGAACATCTGATTGAATTGATGTCAGAGCAGGGAGGATTTCATCACGATTTCTTCATCTGTTTGAATGGTGGAGGTAGAAGTTCGAAGTATCTCGACTTTGACGGAAAGCATTTCTCTATCACCAACGAGATTGATGGCACAAAACAAAAGCTACTGCCAAAGAACCTTTTCAACCGAAAACTAACAAACATCGGTTACGCTATCGAGAATGGTTCTTTCTATGCGTATGCGTATTGATTAGACATTCCGACACTTTCCATAGCAATGCAAGCTGGGACACTTGTAATAGCCAAAAACAAGCTCCTACGCTTGCATTTTCCTTTTGTGGACTAATACACCATAAGCGACAAAACAACGGCTCACAGAGCGATTTTTCTTAATGCCCATGTGTTATTATATATAATATTAATATATTAAATTCAAATGTTAAAATTATGTTAAAAACAGAAAAACATTTGGCAGTTACAAATAAATGCACTAACTTTGCACTCAGAAATCAGAAATAGTTCTGACATCAACTCTAAAACAATTCAATTATGGTGTTTTCAGAAATCAAATATAAAGTTATCAAAAAAGGTCAAGGCTTGATTTATGGTCATTTAAAGCCACAAGTCGTTAAAACAAGCCTTTCTTGGCAAGAAGCACATGATTATGTTCATGCGCAAAACGTAGGTTCTTCTTGGAATTATTACTTTATGCCCGAAACTCTGCCTACACCAAAATATTAACAATTTAAAATTAATTCAATTATGGATATGAATGTTTTACCCGCTTTCATCAAGATTAACTTTAAGGGTTACAGAGGTTATTTTGTGGATGATTTGGAATTGTCGGGAAGACACCTTGACAATGGTCAGTTCTCTCTCTCATATAGCCATGAGGGTGCAGAATTTGCATTACAAACCATTATCGCAGACAGCCCAAAAGAGGCATTCCGTCAAATGCACGACTTTTGCAAGAAATACAATCTACTGGGTTTTGAAGAAAAAGTGCTGAGTATGGAAGATACCGCCAAAATGGTGTAAGTGTTAAAATAGTGTTAAAGTCTCGCAAAGGTTTGGTGGTTTGAAATAAAATCACTACCTTTGCAACAGAAATCCAAAGCAATAGTGCAGAGGACAACCTAAAACTTCTAAACAATATGGCAAAGTTCGGAATACTCACTATGAGTGAGGATAGCACAGAAATCAAGTACAACCTACTCCCAATCGGTTCTCTCAGAAAGTCAAAGGGAAAGTATATAGCAGACTTCTCTTTCATGGGACATACCTATCAAAGGTCTGCAAGGTGCTTTAAGGCTCTAAGAATTAGCATTGAGTATGCAGTAGGTATCAAATACTAAAGATATTGATTGTTGGACATAAATTATAGAGAATTAGGTTTTAGTTATTTAGTCAACGCTCCTCAGTCTGTGACAGATAGAGGGGCGTTTTTCTTGTTATTATATATTATATTAATTAATTTCACTCCCAATCTCATTCCAATTCAATTTTCCTTAAAAACATACTCATTTCAACAATTATATCCTAAAATACCCCTTTCACTTGATTTATGTCAAGAGATTTAAAATAAATTGATTTTTCTTGGAAAATATTTGGAGGATTCAGAAAAAGTTTGTACCTTTGCATCAGAAATCAATAACAACAAGTTTAACAATTTAATTTATTACAATTATGGCAGCAAATATTGAAATTCGTGAAATTGGTGCAAGTTTCGTTTCAACCAAAAGAGAGTGGCACGACCTCGGTAAGGTATTCGATGCACCATTGACAACAAAGGTAGCACTCGAAGAGAGCCACGCTAACTTCAAGGTACAGAAACAACCTATCGTTGCACTCTCTCCCGAAATGGTAGCTATGATGGAGGATGGTAAGTTCGCTAATATGTCTATCCTACGAGACATGATAATTCAGAACTCAGTCGCTACAATGCGCACAGACCTCAACGAAACTCTTGGTATCGTAGGTGATGGCTACGGAATTGTGCAGAATGAGGATGCGTTTGCATTCATAGACAATCTCTGTACGGGTGGAGAGGGCACTCCATGTATCGAGAGTGCAGGTGTGCTCGGTCATGGTGAGAGAGTATTTATCACCGCAAAGTTCCCCGAACCAATACGCTTGGCTCATAAGGATAACGACCTTGTTGAAATGTATATCGTTTTCACAACGTCACACGATGGTAAGGGCGCAGTTACCGCAATGGTTACACCTATCCGAGTAGTATGTAACAACACGCTCAACGCTGCATTCCACAACAATTCGGGACGATGGAATGTTCGCCACACTACCAACGTAAACAACCGCCTTGCAAATGTCGCAGAAGCAACCAGAGCCTTGAACCTCTATGATGTCTATAAGGCTGAGTTTGAGGATAAGATGTCACTCCTTGCAAAGGTACACCTCACCGACAACGAAGTAAAGCGTTTCGCAGTCCGTTCCCTCGTTAGTGACGATATTTGGAAAGTCTATGTCAATAGCGGTTACAATATCGAGAGTGACGATATTTCCACAAAGACAAAGAACCAATACCACGCACTTATGGACACAATCTATGGCGGTGTAGGTCAGAACATTTTGGAAACAAATACCGCCCTCCATGTTTACAATGGCTTGACTTGCTATCTTGACAACGTGGCTCGTAATAAGGACAACGAAAAGCAGTTCAAAAGCATTATGGAAGGCACTGCCTACGACAAACAGCAGAGATGTTTCAGTGAGTTAATCAAACTCGCAGTCTAACAGATAACTCCCTCACTCCAAAAGAGTGGGGGAGGTTTTTCTTTATGGCTGATACTAAAAAAAGTACCATAGGCGTAATGTGTTAATTAAATGTTAAATACGAAAAAACCTTTGGAGATTCCAAATATTATTCGTATCTTTGCATCAAGAAATCAGTAATAGTGCTGATGACAACTAAACAAATTAATTCAATTATGAATAAGCTATACAACCAACTTCTCAGCCACATCAACGAAAACAAGACATGGTCTGAATCAGAGGAACGTTCCGCATGGAATAATATAGACAGATGGCGTTGCCCGATATCATCTGCATCACCATTAATCAACGATGCGATTGACGAACTAAAAAGCGACTTCGCCTTAAACAATGGTCTTGACCCTGATGCGTTGGATGATTTTGACAACAATGAGATATTCTTCGACTTAGATTAGAAAAGTTTTTATTTAGTCATATAATATTAATACTTCTTCCCTCAGTCTGCGACAGATAGAGGGGAGATTTTTTTTGTTGTATATATTATATTAATTATATTAATTGCAAGTGTTAAAAAAGTGTTAAAATTGAAAAAAAATTTGGTGGAATGAAATAAATTGCTTAACTTTGCACTCAGAAATCAGAAATAGTTCTGAGGACAACAATAACTTTAATTTAATTCAATTATGGCAAACAAGACAAAGAAAGCAAATAAAGCATACCTTTGCAGTGATAAGGAATTATATTTCGTTCTCAACGATGAGAATGGTAAACGCTATTACAACATCAGACCAGTTTCAAAGGAGCGATTAGAAGAACTACAAAGTCTTGAGGGTTGTAAGGAATACAACAAAGAAATATGGGTTGAGGCTGTCTGTCATGGTGATTGCGAGGATTCTCTCGAAGATTTCTGTCAAGAGTTGCTTGATAGTTGTGATGGTGACGAGGACTATCCATTTAAGGATGAGACTTACACAAATTACTTGGATAGTATCAATCCAAAGACAGGAAACACCCTCAGAGAAGATGTGGATGCAAAAATGTTTTCACTATTCGGTTTTAGAGTCGGCACTTGGGAATGTAGCGGAAGCGGTTGGAGTGACTTTAAGGAGAAATATAAAATCAAGGCAACATTCACGTTTTAATGTGTTAAAAGTGTTAAAAGGTTTGGAGATTTCAAATATTCTCCTTACCTTTGCACTTAGAAATTAATAACAACAAGTTTAACAATTAAACTCTAAAGACAATGAAAAAGTTACTTTACATCTTGGCAATGGTGACGATGTTCAGCCTTAACGCTAACGCTGATAGCTATTGGTATCTTCACTTCAATTATCCTAACGGAGACGAGGAAGAAATCCATGCGGTCATTTGGGTGGATAAAGATGCCAAAGAGGGAAAATATTACACAGACGAAACAAGGACAGAATCTCACTATTTTATCAGAGATTTCCCCTTCCCAACTTGTGAGGGATACAGATTCTATGGCTTTTATGAAAGAAAAGAAGGAACGTGCCCTTTGATTAAAGGGGAGCAATCTTGCAACATCAAAAGTTATTTTATAACTAAACGTACAGACTTCCATTTATATGGCTCTTGGGAAAAGGTAAGCGATGATACTACCGCTATCAATGAGGTCGAAAGTACATCAAGTAATAAAGACATATATACTCTCAATGGTGTCAAGGTCAAAGAGGTCACAAAGCCAGGTCTGTATATCATCAACGGCAAAAAAGTAATGGTCAAATAAAGTGTACGACACAAATGCAATTTGGGTAGTCAGCAATGGCTACCCTTTTTGTTATATATATTATATATTAATATTAAGTCGAAGTGTTAAAAAAGTGTTAAAATCGTAAAAATCCTTGCAAGTTACAGAAAATTTGCATACCTTTGCATCAAGAAACCAAAACAACAAGTTTAACAATTAAAACTCTAAAGAAAATGAAAAAGTTTATTTCAATCATCGTTATTCTCGTAATGTCAGTAATCGTTATGAACGCTGAGAAGTCAGTAGAAAATACAGATTCTCACGTTATTGTTTACTATCAAGGCAATGACCGCACATATCACAAGTCATACCACGATGCAAAGTTACATCACATCTGTTTCGATGGAGGTGAGAACACAGACAAGAAAGTTTATCTCCAACTGAAAAACGGATGCAAAAAAGCTCACATGGTTAAATGTCCGTTATGCTTTGGCTTTGAAATTAATAATTAACTAACTGGGTAGTCTAAACGGCTACCCTTTTTTATGCCCATCTCATGCAAGTGAAATTCACTCGTTTTTAGCCACTCTGACGGCTTTTTACTATTTTACCCTTGCAGTTATCCACAGACAGAGAAACAAAGGCTGAAAACGGCTTATTTGGTATGATTGGTATGATATAATTTTATAACTGCGTGTCTGTGCCTATATGCGTGTTATATTATATATTATATATATTAAAGCCAAATGTTAATAAACCTTTCATCATTACTTCAAAACCTTAACAAGTGTTACAAACGATAAGTTTTCAAGTTTTTTCCTTAAAATGTGTTAAGAAATTTGGTAGTTTCAAATATTATTCGTACCTTTGCATCAGAAATCAGAGATAGTTCTGAGGACAACACTTTAATTTAATTCAATTATGAACAACGTAATCAAGGTGTCCAACTTTATGACACAAACCATCAACCTCAAAGGTTGCAAAATCGCATCAATCACAACTCGCACATCTGTTGCAGTACCAAAGTACTATATGATAGGCGGTGAGGTAACAAAGGTTACCACCAAAGGTGTTTTAGTCAATCTTGACTATGTAAAAGCAACGAACAACCGCCTAAAGAAAGAGGGCAAAGAACCTACATTCAAGGCAAAGCCACTCCCTTGGGGTGAATGGCTCGCTCCTAAGAAAATCATCACACACAACGGCAAATGCTACCTCCGTATGTATGAGTTCAAGGGTGCAAAGCACAAGACAATGTATTTCGTCAATGGTCAGCCTGCCAACGAGTGCCAACTCACCGCTATCAAGGAATACGAGAATAGCAAGCACAAGCCATCCAACACACAAGGCTTGACACGAGAGAATGAGGTTCGCCCTACCAACGTGGCAGAAGAGAATATCCTCGCTTTCAAATGTGGCGAAATCCAATACAACAAGCGAGAGGTAATCAGCGTTTCAGTCGCAATGTAATCACAAAGTTAGAAAATATTTGTTTAGGTAAAAAAATTCATACGCAACACCTCCCTCAGTCTGTGATAGATAGAGGGAGGATTTTTTATCCATTACCAAACACTTTCGACAACTGAAAGCAAGCAAACATAAGTACATCAAATTCAGCCGTTTTCAGCCATACTGAGAGGTTTTTATATTACTTCCCTTGCAGTTATCCACCGACAGAGAAACAAAGGCTGAGAGAGCGTATTTAACATTTGTTTGCACTTGTTTATGTATTAATATTAATTAATATTATTTAACATAGCGTTTCACGTGGAACGCATGGGGCACACCCTCCCCACCTACCCCACCTCCGTAACCCCCTTGGGGATGGGGGGTTAAATAGTGCTAAAAGTGGTAGAACTATTGTCGATTTAAAATTTTTGGGAAAATTTTTATGAAATATATTAGGTGTCTCTATTATTCCCTATATATACTCTTGTTCCTGGAAATAGGATTTTCGTAATATACATTTGTTTATCTGGAAAAAATTTTTGGGTAGTATTTTTAGAAATACAGGGGGTTAATATATTGTTCTGGAAAAAATTTTTTGGGAAATTTTTATGGGTTTTCTTAAAAGATGTTAATATATTTGGTTATTTGCTAGAAATATCATATCTTTGCAGCGTGTTTTATTAACTGTATAGAAAAAATATGGATATGAAAGATGTTAACATATTTGAGGGAGCCAAGTTTGGTGACATGTACTGGACTGGTCCTGAGCCTGACATGGGTTATCCAGAGGGCAGGGGTGCGATATTCAGTCACTTATGTGAGGATGAGGTGACTGGATGTGTGTGGGCTATGTTATATTTGGAGCATAGTTTCTGTCTGATTAATGTATCCTTGGACGGCATGTATTTTGACTGGATTGATGGTAAGCAGAGGTTTTGGGATAATTGCCCCCAGCCTTTCATAGTTGGCAGGAAGGGGGAATAGGCATGTTCTATAAAATTGGAAAGTTTCTTCATGAGAATTTTGATGATTTCACTAAGCCTGTTGTCCTGTCATTGTTTTCCATTGGGATTGTGTGTGCTGTGGTGGGTCACTATGGTGTCATGGGTTTTAAGTGGAAGTGGTTCTTGTTCTTTGACTTGCCTTTGTATATATTCTGTGGCTGGGCATTGTGGTCAGGTTACAAGCTATACAGAGAGTCAAGGAGAAGGAGTGACAATAAGGATTTAAATTAGAATCGGAGGAATAGGTATGACACAGAAAGAAATACACTTGTTGTTACAGGACTTATCGTCACGTTTGCGATATGGTGTACAATTATACGTTCCTGGCTATTTGGTGCCTTATAAGTTGCTTGGCATAGATGGGGATGTGTTACATATCGACACGCCTGTATATGATGAAGGTGATGGCTTTTTTGAATTAGATTGCTTCGATATAAAGCCGTACCTCAGACCTTTGTCTTCGATGACAGAGGAAGAATATAAAGAATACAAATATCAAAGAGATAGACATGGTGGTTATTATGGTTTTGATTATCTTAATTCTATACATATAGATTATCGTCATTTAATCCCTCAAGGTTTAGCTTTAGAAGCACCAGAAGGAATGTATAAATCGGAGGAATAGGTATATGAGTATTAAGGAAAAGATAATTCGTCGGTTGAATGAAGGTTTTGGTTTTTCCATACCCTTGGATGCCACATGGATGACACATCAGAAGTCATTTGTTGACTGTGGTGTTTTTTCGTGGCATTTTAATGATGTCAGGTTAACTCATCTAGTGGGTGCTTGTGTTTCAGCAACTGAGTGTTTACGTTATGACAAATGGGCCATCAACCTTGCCTCTGGTGAAATCTTCGAACTCACTGAAAGTGAAAGGAAGTATTATGAAGAGAATGGCTATCTGCTGGAAGGTAGCTTAAGTGAATAGGTTTCTTTATTGTTGGTCGACCTGCTGCTTGATTATGGTGGCAGGTTGATTTTTAAATTCTATATTATGAATATAGGTTAATGAATGTTAAAATATGTTTAGTAATTTGGTATTCTCTGAGAAAAATTATAATTTTGCATCATTAAATAATAAAATTCGATTAATGTAATGAAGGCATATTTTATTTTTGATAAAAGAGGCAATGTTGTCGGCAGTCCTATCGGGTATACTACGGCAAAGGGTGCAGAAAAATCATTGGAAGGCACTGATGAGTGGCATATACTTCTACGGCCTTATGAGTATGTTTACCATGGCCGTGATGGGATAAGCGAGGAATTTAAGGCTACTGGCTTCTATGAATACTCCGAATCTGGGCAGTGTTGGCTGTTCAAGAGGATAAATTGGGAGAAAAAGATATGGAGGCCTTATGTTAAGGACAACTACAAGATAGTAGAGAAGGAGTTTGAGATAACCTTTAAGGAGGGTAAGAATAAAACCTTTCGTACACTTGAACATGGGGATAGGGTACTGCTTAAAGGAGTGGTCTTTAACAACGACTGTGACGTAACCATTGATGGCCATAACTACACTCGTGAACGAATCTGTAAAGATGTTGAAGTCAAGGTAACATCTAGTCCATCATATGAATCCGTTTTCGGTGGCGATGAGCTATACTTTTGGGCTGAGTATGGTGAAACTAAAGAACTCATAAGGTGTATGTTTGGCAAAGCTGATTTGGACAAAACAGAGTCAGGTAATATGGTTATAATTTCAGAAAAGGAAAATGGAGAAGCATGATTTAAAGATAGAACTGAGAGCATACCCTGTAGCTACAGGCAGAGGTACTTTGGTACATAGGTTAGACTATCGTATTTCACCTAATCAAGACTTGTCTCATTACGTTAATGTGTCCTGGTTTGGTGGTCGGATTAAGTTCAGGTTCAAATGGTGGTATAGCACCAAATGGAAGGCTGCAAGATATTTTCGAGGCACTTTCAGCAATCATGGGTTTGATGAGTCAATCAACTGGGAATTCATTGAGCTTGACAAAGAATCTGAATTGGACAGGTATAAGCAATTTTCCACTTATGGTGATTTTAAATTTTTCTTAGATTCCATGGGTACTCATTATTACAATAATTGGCTACCTAAGAGGAATGAATATCTTAGTCAACACAAAATTTGGTATTAAGGCATGGATAAAAATGACTTGAAAATAGAGTTCAGGGCTGTGGACTTTTGTTATTATTACAATGGGTCTCGTAGGATTGAGTACCGTATTTCCCCTGGCCAGGATTTGACTCACGAGGTTAATCATAGTTGGTTCTGGGGCCTGATAAAATTCAGGACTATAGAGAAGTATGACACCGATTGGCAGACCCCTGAGTACTTTTTATGTTACAAAGACATGGACTCTGACGGTAACGATGAGGTATGGGTACCATTCAGCGTAACAACGATGAAAGAATTTGAGAGTTATAAGACTCGTTTTCCTACTTACGGCAAGTTCATGGACTATATTTCCAATCTCAGTAAGGAAAACCGTT
>Ga0326511_10000760_pt1 | contig 28103 bp, 21 predicted proteins | sample 0_2496_0518_D_FD_203701 | JGI IMG/M metagenome (GOLD analysis project Ga0326511, IMG submission 203701) | Bovine rumen microbial communities from UC Davis, California, United States - 0_2496_0518 | ecosystem: Host-associated > Mammals > Digestive system > Stomach > Rumen | place: USA...
TCAGCCTATCCATACGCTTTTTAAAGCCATCCATGTCTGAAACTTCAAATCCGCCACCGCAAGCTTTTAAATCTTGAGCCTCTTGAAAACGCTTATTATTAGGTCCAAACAAAACTGGCATTCCATATATCGCAGCCTCTAACAAATTATGAATACCGACTCCAAAACCTCCTCCTACATATGCGATATCCCCATACCTATAAATTGAAGAAAGAAGTCCATAACAATCTATAATCAGGCATCTGGCTTCTTTAACATTCTCTATTGTGGCCTCGGTATATCGAATAGCCTTACAATTCAGCTTGCTAATAATAGATTTAATATGAGAATCGCTTACTACATGTGGTGCAAGAATTAGTTTCCAATTATCAAGAGCATTGAAATATGGGATTATCAAATCCTCATCAGGCTCCCAACTGCTTCCTGCAACAAATATATGAGTGTCTTGTTTGAAAGCCTCAACTATTGGCAGTTCCTTTGCTTGTTCTGAGATTTGTTTTACTCGGTCAAAACGAGTATCTCCTACCACTAAGGCATCATGAATACCACGAGTAGCCAAAAGCTCTTTTGAGCGCTCGTTTTGCACAAAGAATTGAGTAATTCTGGTTAAAACCTTATAATACTGTCCCCCATACCACCGGAAAAAAACTTGATTTGGTCTGAAAATGGAGCACACGCTATAAGTAGGAACCTCGTACTTCTCAAGCATCTTTATATAGTTTTGCCAAAACTCATATTTAATAAAGAATGCCATAGCTGGACGGACTTTCTTCACAAATCTTTTGGCATTAATAGGAGTGTCTATAGGCAAATAGCAAATAATGTCGGCTCCTTCATAATTTTTCCTTACTTCATAACCAGAAGGAGAAAAAAAAGTAAGTAATATCTTATATTGCGGATATTCTTCACGAATACGCTCCATCAAAGGACGGCCTTGCTCAAATTCACCTAAAGATGCGGCATGAAACCATAAGTATTTTTCTCCTGGAATCAATTTATCACGCAAGATAGCGAAAGTCTGCTTATGCCCTTCCACCATTAAACGTGCTTTCTTATTAAAAAAAGCCGCAATCCGGATGGCAACCAAATAAAGGCTTATAACTATACTATAGACTCCTAACATATCAGCCCAATAATTCTATAGCTTTATGCATTCGATTCAAAGTCTCTTCTTTACCTAAAAATGCAGCTAATTCATACATATCTGGACCTTGTCCAGCACCGACTAAGCATACACGCCAGGCATTCCATGGTTTTTTCCCGGTTTGTTCAGCCCAAGTATCCACCACATTACGCTGAGCCTCTACACTGAAATCATCAAGCTTTTCTAATAGGGAGCATAGCTCACTCATATCTTCAGCTGAGTTTTCTTTCCAATTCTTTTTTATGAACTTATCGTCCTTGTCAAAGGACTCTGGGGCAACAAAAAAGAACTTTGTCAAAGGCCATAAGTCACTGATAAAACTAATGTTTCGTTTCTTAACCTGTCCACTTAAAGCATCAGTATACTCCACAACTTTGGTTTTCATCATACCTACCACTTGAGCCTCCTTCTCTGGAGTTGAATCAATACCATGAGACTTTAAAATCTTGTCAAATTCTGGTGTCCATGCCATATCATCTAAATTCAATAGGTATTGATGGTTGAACCAAATGCCTTTCACGTAGTCAAACTTAGCACCAGCCTTACTACATTTACTAAGGTCGAACAACTGAATCAACTCATCCATAGATAGGACTTCTTGGTCAGTCCCAGGATTCCATCCTAGCAAAGCAAGGAAATTGACCACTGCTTCTGGCAAATAACCTTTCTCCCTATAACCGGAGGATATTTCTCCAGACTTCGGATCATGCCATTCCAATGGGAATACAGGAAATCCCAACTTATCACCATCACGTTTTGACAATTTGCCATTTCCCACCGGTTTTAACAACAATGGCAAATGAGCAAATCTTGGCATTGTATCAGCCCATCCGAAAGCTTCATAAAGCAAAACGTGCAAAGGAGCCGATGGCAACCATTCTTCACCTCGAATGACATGAGATATTTCCATCAAATGATCATCAACAATATTCGCTAAATGATAGGTTGGCAGCTCATCTACACTTTTGTATAGCACCTTATCATCCAAGATGGAAGAATTAATGCTGACTTGACCACGGATAATGTCATCTACTATGACATCACGCCCTGGCTCAATCATAAAACGAACTACATATTGACAACCATCCTCTATAAGACGATCAACCTCCTCCTTTGGCATGGTCAATGAATTTCTCATCAAGCCACGGGTTTTAGCATCATACTGGAAGTTTGGAATTTCCTTACGCTTGGCTTCCAGTTCTTCTGGTGTATCAAATGCAATGTATGCCTTGTTCGTGTCAAGAAGTTGTTTTACATATTTCTTATATATATCACGACGTTCTGACTGACGATATGGGCCATAGTTTCCACCAAAGCTTACACCTTCATCAAACTTAATACCCAACCATTTAAAGGAATCTATAATGTATTCCTCTGCTCCTGGAACAAAGCGGTTTGAGTCTGTATCTTCAATTCGGAAAACCAAATCGCCACCATGCTGACGGGCGAATAAATAATTATATAATGCCGTACGAACTCCTCCAATATGAAGTGGTCCTGTAGGGCTAGGAGCAAATCGCACTCTTACTCTTCTTTCGGCCATTTTTGACTATTTTTAGTATTTTCGTGCAAAAATACATGATTTTTTCCGATTAGATGCTATCTTTTTCGTATTTTCGCCGAGAACTAGGAATTTAGGACATGGAAACATCGAAAAAGGAGAAGGAAATCATTCCGAAAGAAATTCTTTACAAATTTGCCATATTGTTGGTAAGTGTCTTCTGCATTGTTTATGTTCTCCCACGGGACAGCAAAAACAACATGCAATTTGAGGAAGGCTTACCATGGGGATATGGAACACAGATAGCTGAATTCGATTTCCCTATTTATAAAAGTGATGCTGTTGTCCAGCAAGAGAAAGACAGCATCATGGCAGAGTTTACCCCTTATTGCCAGTTGGAAGACTCTGTGGCAAACAAACAAATTCGTGCTTTCCGTCAGAAATTATCTCAAATTCCAGATTTCACTTATTTTCAAAAACAGCTTTTGGAGGCCCAACTTACCGACATTTACGAGGATGGAGTTATCGAGGTTGATGAATATGCATCTATGGAAGATGACAACATCCAACAAATTATGGTATACAACAATAAAATGGCAACAAGAATTCCTTTCAGCCAAATTTATACCACTAAGATGGCCTACGAAACCATGATGAACACCGATTCTCTTCATCTGAATAAAGCTGCTCTTCAGCGCTGTGACTTGGCAAGTATCATTATACCAAACTTGACTTATGACACTGAACGCAGTGAAGAAGTTCGCGAAGAACTTTTATCCAGCATCTCTTTAACAACTGGAATGGTGGTTGCTGGAACAAAAATAGTCGACCGAGGAGAAATCGTAACTTCTAAAACGGCAGCTATTTTGGAGTCTTGGAAAAAAGAAAGCGAAAAACGTTCTTCTAGTAAAGAACAAAATTATTGGGTTCTCCTAGGCCAAATTATTTTTGTTACCCTTACTATTGGTAGCTTCATTCTATACCTAACTCTATTCAGGAATGACTATTTCAATGAACAACGCAAAATTATTTTGCTTTTCGGCATCATAGTTGTCTTCCCTGTATTAACAGCCTTAATGGTACGCCATAATTGGTTCAGTGTATATATTCTTCCATTTGCAATGGCTACTATGATGATACGTATCTTCATGGATTCCCGAACAGCATTCATGGGAACCGTTATCATAGCCATGATTAGTTCCATAACCTTAAAATACCCCTATGAATTTATATTAATTCAAATCATGGCTGGTATCACCAGTATTATGGCACTTCGTGAATTGTCAAGACGTTCTCAGTTGATTAATGCAGCCTTTTTAATTACCCTTGTCAACATTGTGTTCTATTTCGGTTTTGAACTGATTCATGGAAATGATTTGGATAAGTTGGACATAAATATGTATAAATACCTCTGTATCAACGGAGTGTTCCTCCTCTTTACTTATCCATTACTTTATATCATTGAAAGAGTCTTCAAGTTTACATCCGACGTTACCTATGTAGAATTGTCTAATATCAGTTCTCCTTTACTGCAACGAATGTCAGAAGTTTCCCCTGGAACCTTTCAGCATAGTATGCAAGTTGCAAATCTGGCAGCAGAGGTTTCAAAAAAAATCGGTGCGAAAACGCAGTTGGTACGTACAGGTGCCTTGTATCACGACATTGGCAAAATTAACAATCCTGCCTTTTTTACAGAAAACCAAGTTGGTGTGAACCCTCACGACTCTTTTAGTGAACTTCAAAGTGCACAGATTGTCATCAACCATATTAATGATGGTATAAAATTAGCAGAAAAGTATTCTCTTCCACAGGACATTCGTGATTTCATTACTACTCACCATGGTACAGGAGTTACTCGCTATTTTTACGTTAAGTACAAAAATGAACATCCGAATGAGGAGGTTGATATAAGACTTTTCTCTTATCCGGGTCCAGAACCATTCAAAAAAGAACATGCCATTGTCATGATGGCCGACTCTGTTGAAGCGGCTTCACGTTCTTTACCTGAATACACCGAAGAATCTATCGGAAATCTTGTGGATAAAATCATTGATCAACAGGTATCCGAGAATCATTTTAAGGAGTGTCCTATTACATTCAAAGACATTGCTGTAGCAAAGAGCGTCTTCAAGGAAAAGCTGAAAATTATCTATCACACCCGAATCGCTTATCCAGAACTCAAAAAATAAAAATCTACTGAGGATCTACGTCACAATATACTATTAAGGAACGGTCTCGTGTGCATATAGCCTTTTCTAAAGCACATAGGCTTTTCCTTACCTCTTGTATGGGAGCCGTAACCTCTATCTTTATGACAAGTTTGCGGATAAACAAGTTTTGAAGTCTGGCAACCACTGGTTTGTCAGGCCCTAAGACACGCTCTTCTCCGAGTATTGTTTTCAGTTGCCCTGACATCCATTGAGCCATTTTCTCCACATTTTCTTCTTTTCGATGCTTTAAATAAATAGATATCATCCGATAAAATGGGGGATAACGGAATGACCTTCGTTCCTCCATCTGATCCTCATACATCCCTAAATAATCATTATCAACAACCTGTTGTATGATTGGGAGTTGGGTGTTCCGAGTCTGCAAAATGACCAATCCACGATGCCCATGCCTGCCTGCACGACCTGCTACTTGTGCCATCATCTGAAATGCTCGTTCATAAGAACGGAAATCAGGATAGTTCATCATAGTGTCAGCATCTAAAATGCCTACCACGCTGACATTCTCAAAGTCAAGTCCTTTTGTAACCATCTGAGTCCCTATGAGAATATCTGTTTCACCCTTTTGGAAATCACTGATGATTCTCTCATAAGCCACTCTAGTACGAGTCGTGTCTAGATCCATTCTAGCTAGTTTCGCTTCCGGAAAAATGTCATGTATTAAGTCTTCTATTCGTTCAGTTCCATACCCTCGAGTCATGACCTCCTTGCTTTCACATGCAGGACAATGATGTGGAAGCTGAGACGTATACCCACAATAGTGGCAGGTAAGCATGTTCAATCCTCGATGATAGGAAAGACTTACATCACAGTGGATACATTTAGGAACCCATCCACAAACCTTGCACTCCACCATTGGGGCATAACCTCTTCTATTCTGGAAGAGAATGACTTGCTCTTTGTTCTCTAGCGACTGCCGGATGGCACTCAACAACGGAGCAGAGAAAGGACCATTCATATACTTCTTTTTTTGCTGATCCCTAACATCTACTACTTGAATATCCGGCAACTCAAGGCCCTGATAGCGTTCTGTCAATGGCACGTATGCATATTTGCCCTGATTAGCATAATAGTAACTTTCCAGACTTGGAGTGGCAGTTCCCAAAAGTGATTTTGCACCCAACTGAGCAGCTAAAACAAGTGCTGCATTACGAGCATGGTACCTTGGTGCTGGATCCTGTTGCTTATAACTGGTTTCGTGTTCCTCATCTATAATGACCAAACCTAAACGTTGGAATGGCAAAAATACACTGGAACGCACACCCAAAATAATATCATAAGGTTGGTCTGAAAGTTGTTTTTGCCAGACTTCAACGCGAGTTGAATCTGGATATTTAGAGTGATACACTCCCACCCTAGCACCAAAGACCTGGCTTAACCGCTCTGTCAGCTGAGTAGTCAGAGCTATCTCTGGAAGCAGATAAAGGACCTGTTTCTTAGCTTTAAGTACCTCATTGATTAAATGAGTATATACCTCGGTCTTACCACTGGATGTCACTCCATGAAGAAGGCATATGTCTTTTTGTGAAAAGGCATTGAGGATGCGTATGAATGCCTGATTCTGCATTGGAGATAATTCTTTCAACTGAATCTCTCCTGATTGGGATGAATGCAGTCTCCCCACCTCATATGTATATAACTCCAGTATTTCTTTATCCAATAAGCCTTTCAAAGCAGCAAAGGAAGCTCCTGAATGTCGGATAAGTTCCTGACGGGAAACCGGATGCACCATAGCTGTCTCCTCGTAAGAATCAAACTTTGCCAATTTGAGATACATCATGAGAATTTCTTGCTGCTTCTTAGCTCGTGCCAGTGATTCAATCTTCTCATTAATAACCGTTTCCCAGTCTTCTCTATGAAGCAGACTATCTTCTTGCACCAATCTCACCCGGATTTCAATCCTAGGTTTATATGCTCTCCGGACTTCCTCTTTCAAGAAAAGTGCCTGCTTAGCTAATAAGGAATGAATGGCAGGCATGACATTCTTTACCCCTACCGACTTCTGCAACTGAAATATAGTTTGCTCCTGATTCTGTGTCAAGGAATCCCAGATTCGTTGTTCACGTGGAGAAAAGGCGCATTCAGACTCAAATTCGGTATTCAAGACTACTTTTGTCTCACTTTCCAACTTCAAGCCAGATGGTAAGGCTGCACGATATACATCCCCCAACTTGCAAATATAATAATTGGACAGCCACTGCCAAAACTTCAATTGCTGAGGCAGTAAAATAGGATAATCGTCTAATACCTCATAAATCTCCTTAACCTGATAGTCCTGAGGGGGAATATCATGCAACTGCAAAACGATTGCTGTGTAGATTTTCTTTTGACCAAAGGGCACTATTACCCTATAGCCCACTCCTATCCTTCCCTGCAAATTTTGAGGAACGGAATAAGTGTAGCTATCGGCAAGCGACAAAGGTAAAATTACATCAGCATAAAGCATATTAAAACACTAGTAAAGCAGCTATCTTCCAATTATTTTTCGTCTTAATGGTCCCAGTCTCATAATTAAACTCCGAAGTTTTTCCTGCATACTTCTTTTGGGGAATATTATAGTAGACTCCTATTTGCACATGATTCAGGAACCGGATTCCTCCTCCCAGATTCACACTTCTACTGTTTTTGTCGAAAGAAAAAGTCTGCGATAATACATCCCGACTCTCCCCTTTAATACGAGTGTCCCATTGATATCCTGCAGAGACATATAATCCAACCAACCCCAATGGACTGAAATCATACTTCACATTCACTGGTATGGAGAAATAATTCACATCCAGTTCCTGATTATTCATCTCTATTTCTGTATGAGCATAATGTAAAGAACCGTCAATCTTCAACCCTAAAGGCAAATCGATTTCCAAAGTAGGCCCAGCAAACCAACCATCCCAGTTGGTTTTATGGAATACTTCAGAAGAAAACTCCATTTCTTTCATCAGCATACCTGTAGATGCACCCAACCTCAAAAACTGTGCTTTTGCAGGCTGAGCCATCCATAGTAATATTATAAGAATACAGAAATGGAATATCCTTCTCATGTTTCACATCTGCTGAATATTTGCAAAGATAGAGCAAAAATAACATAAAAACAGGAAAAGCCATAAAATCTTTTCCTGTTTTTATGAATCGTTTAAAGCGACAATCAGTCCCGATGTTTACAATGCCATATCAGGCTTCAAGACGTCATGACACTTCTCACTAAATGGCTTAGCAAGCTTGAAGGTACCGGTAGCACGGATGTCCTCGCAGCTGGCACCGAACTTCACGGTGTAGTTTCCTGCAGGGGATTCCCAGCACTGGGTAGCCTCGTTGAACGATGCCAGTTCGTATGGGGTAACCTTCATGGTGAGGGTCTGGCTCTCGCCTGGCTGCAGCTCACGGGTCTTAGCGAAGGCCTTGAGTTCCTGTGCAGGTTTCTCCAGCCCACCAGCAGGGGCAGAAACATAGAGCTGAACAGCTTCCTTACCTGCCACCTTACCGGTGTTGGTCACCTTGATGGATGCGGTGAAACCGTCCTTGGTAGCCTTCACTACTGGTGCACTGTAAGAGAAGGTAGTGTAGCTCATACCATAACCGAATGGGTAGGAAACTTCGATATTATTCGTATTGAAATAACGATAACCGATGTTTATACCTTCCTTATGTAAAGTGTAATCGGTGTTCTGGATAGGCTGAGGATTTCTGCGGTTTACAGGAGCAGCAGGAAGAACATTTGGATAATTCTGAGAAGATGGAACATCAGCCAAAGCTACTGGCCAAGTCATGGTGAGCTTTCCAGAAGGATTAGCCTTACCAGTAAGCACATCAGCTACAGAGTTTCCACCTTCCTGACCTGGCTGCCATGCCAGCAAAATAGCATCTGGCATGCCCTTCCAAGAAGCGGTTTCCATTACGTTACCCATGTTCAAGATAACGATAGCCTTCTTGCCCTGGAAATGGAATGCTTCACATACGTCAACAATCATCTGACGCTCTACCTCACTCAAGTTGAAGTCATTAGCCTCTCTACGGTCGCTGCCTTCACCTGCCTGACGGCCTAAAGTGATGATAGCTACATCTGCTTCCTTAGCCTGATTCTCTATCAAATTACGACTAACCTCCATTTCTGGAAGCAGAGACTTACCCCAACGGTTTCCTACACCATTGGCAGCCTTCTTAGCCTCTTCATAGCTCTTATATTTAAGGTAAAGATCCTGCAAAGTCTCAGTCACCTGAATACCTGCATTCTTCAAACCCTCCATCATACTTACGGTATAAGCCTTGTTCACATCACCTGAACCAGTACCACCTGCGATGAAATCATAAGAAGTAATACCAAATACGGCAGCCTTCTTCACATTCTTCATAGGCAATGTCTCTGCATTGTTCTTCAGCAGAACCATACCTTCGGTAGCACTCTGACGGGTAACAGCTGCGTGTGCCTTCAAATCTGGCTTGTTGCTAAACTTGTAACCCTTGAAACGAGGAGTCTTAACAATGTACTGAAGAATACGCTTTGCACAGATATCCACGTCGGATTCTGGAATAACACCAGCCTTAACCTTCTCTATCAAGTCATTAATCTGAGCCTGATTACCTGGTTCCATCAGGTCGTTTCCAGCATGAATCTGAGCTGCAGTATTACGCAAACCAATCCAGTCGGTCATAACGATGCCATCGAATCCCCACTCTTCACGAAGAACGGTAGTCAGCAATTCACGGTTCTCCTGAGTCAAAGGACCATTCAGCTTGTTGTAAGATGACATTACTGTCCAAGGCTTACCTTCCTTCACTGCAATTTCAAATCCCTTCAGATAGATTTCACGGAGGGCACGCTGAGAAACCACTTCATTCACACCGGTACGGTTGGTTTCCTGTGAGTTGGCAGCAAAGTGCTTGATGGAAGTACCTACATTATTGCTTTGGATACCACGCACATAAGCAGCAGCAATCTTACCTGTTACCACAGGGTCTTCTGAGTAATACTCAAAGTTACGTCCACAAAGAGGAGAACGATGGATATTCATACCTGGAGCAAGCAGCACATCTGCACCATACTCCAAAACCTCGTTACCGATGGACTTACCTACTTCCTCTACGAGTTCCTGATTCCAAGTACATGCCAGGGCAGTACCTACTGGGAAACCGGTAGCATAGAAAGTGTCTGAAGTTCCAGGACGGGTAGGCTGAATGCGGATACCTGCAGGGCCATCAGCCAAGACGGTTACAGGAATACCAAGGCGCTCATTCGGACGGGTCATACCAGCTGCACCGGGTACCAAATCGGCATGCTGACCTATCATGTCACCTGTTTCAGTAGACTGTGCTCTACTATAACCGATACAAAGGGTTGCCTTTTCCTCCAATGTCATAGCCTTCAGTACGGCATCTACATTGTCGGCCTGTAATTTTACCTGCGCAGAAGCGGGAATAGCGCAAGCCACCAGCATTACAGAAGCTGCAAATAATTTGAATTTCATAATTAGTATTTAGATTAAAGTGTATTCCATGTGCAAATTTAAAAAAATAACTTTAAATGCCAAATAATCTGACAAAGGTTTTCCCCCGATGGCCTTGGGCAATTCCAAATTTCATGCTATTTTTGCAACAAACAAATACTACCTACTATGAAGTTCTATTTCAAGCTGATACTTTTGGCATTTGCCATAAGTTTCTCTACTCCCACATGGGCACAGATTTTTCCTGAAGATGAAGCCGACTATCGTGAGTGGTGCAAGGTCATCAGTTCCGATGAGTTTGCAGGACGGAAACCGATGACTCCTTTTGAGGATAAAACCATCCACTATCTAGCCGATGAATTCAGGAAATTGGGGCTCCAGCCTGCTTACGGAGACAGCTATTTTCAGGAAGTGAAGGAAATCTCCACGTTCAGTCGTCCTCTCAAGAATAAAATCACCGTAAAGGGTGCCAAGGGAAAGACCGAACTGAATTTCCCAGACGACATCATGATTTGGACGGTTCGTGGAACGGACAAGGTGGTCATTCCTCAAACCGATTATGTGTTCTGTGGCTTCGGAATAGATGCTCCTGAATACCAGTGGAACGATTTTGAGGGGGTGGATGTGAAAGGAAAAATTGTCATTGCCATGGTAAATGACCCAGGTTTTTACAATGAAAAGTTGTTCCGAGGGAAAAATATGACGTATTATGGACGTTGGATTTACAAACTGGAGCAAGCAGAGAAACTGGGTGCTGCGGGTTGTCTGGTTCTGCATAACACAGCAGCTGCCAGCTACGGATGGGATGTGTGCTGTGCCTCTCACCTTCAGTCCAACCTGGGACTTTGCGATGAAACCATGAATGCCAATGCTTTAGGTTTTAAAGGATGGCTCCACGAAAACGGATGCCGGAAACTGTTCAAGGCTGCAGGGCTAGATTTCGATGCTACCCTGGAGGCTGCCAAGAAACCTGGATTCAAACCTATCGTGCTGAAAGCAAAGAGTAACGTAACAATGAATGTTACGTATGAAGTGAAACCTACCCACAATGTGGTGGCAGTTCTCCCTGGAACCGACCTGAAAGATGAGTGTATCGTGTTCAATGCGCACTGGGATCATTTCGGTATCGGAAAACCTGTAAATGGAGATAGTATTTACAATGGGGCTGCCGACAATGCATCGGGTATTGCTGGTATCATGCTCATTGCCAAGCGTTTCCAAAAGTTGCCTATCAAACCTCGCAGGAGTCTGGTCTTCATCTCTCCTACCAGTGAAGAAAGCGGACTTTTCGGTAGTCAGTACTATTGTGAACATCCACTCTTCCCGATGAGTAAGACTGCTACTTGCATCAACTTCGACTGCATTGCACCTGCTGAACTCACGAAAGATGTCATTATTCTAGGTGGAGGTGAAAGTAACCTGGATGAAATGGTGATGTCTGCAGCTGCTGCTCAGGGAAGAATCGTAAACTTCGACAATGATAATACGGATGGATGGTTCTACCGGAGCGATCATTACAACTTTGTGAAGAAAGGGGTGCCTTGTCTGGTTATCAAGAACGGTGACCACCCTGTGAACCCCGATGGGCCTAGGGTAAAAGCTATGAAAGAATGGTACCACCAGCCTTGCGATGAATACGAGGAAAACTGGGATGTAAGCGGTTCTTTGTCCCTGGTGAATGTGATGTATTCAGTAGCTGTTCAGATAGCAAACAGTGATGAAATGCCCAAGTGGAAACCTACTTCTGCAAACCACAGATAAACCATCATCATAAAAAAGAGAGGATGACCAGCTTGGCCATCCTCTCTTTTTTTGTATCTATAACTTATTCGTTACCTATCTTAGGAAGCTTATTCAATGCCTCAGCTATCACATCATCACCAGGGATGACGTCTGTCATGGTACCGTCATTGTACTGCTGATAAGCCACCAAATCGAAATAACCCGTACCTGTAAGGTTGAAGGCAATAGTCTTAGATTCACCTGTTTCCTTGCATTTCAGAGCCTCATCGATAGCTACACGGATAGCATGACTGGACTCTGGAGCTGGAAGGATACCCTCAGTGCGAGCAAAGAGCTCTGCTGCCTCGAATACAGAAGTCTGCTCCACAGCACGTGCCTCAAAGTAACCGTCGTGATAAAGCTGAGCCAGGATAGGGCTGATACCGTGGAAACGAAGACCACCTGCATGGTTGGCAGAAGGCATGAACTGGCTACCCAAAGTGTACATCTTAGCAAGTGGACAAATCATACCTGTATCACAGAAATCGTATGCAAACTTACCACGGGTGAAGCTTGGACAAGAGGCTGGTTCCACACCTATAATCTTATAGTCTGCCTCACCTCTCAGGATTTCTCCGAAGAACGGAGCTGCAAAACCACCTAGATTTGAACCTCCACCGGCACAACCAATCAAGATATCTGGTTTGATGCCATATTTCTTCATGGCCTTTTGAGCCTCCAAGCCTATAATAGACTGATGCAGAACCACCTGGTTCAACACAGAACCCAGCACATAACGGTAACCCGGGTTAGTTACTGCTGTTTCTACAGCCTCTGAAATGGCACAACCCAGAGAACCGGTAGTGTCGGGGTGCTCAGAAAGAATCTTCCGTCCCACCTGGGTAGTCATACTGGGTGATGGAGTAACAGTTGCACCGTAAGTACGCATCACTTCTCTACGGAATGGTTTCTGCTCATAAGAAACCTTCACCATGTACACCTTGCAGTCCAAACCAAAGTAAGCACATGCCATACTCAAGGCTGTACCCCACTGACCGGCACCGGTTTCGGTAGTTACACCCTTCAGGCCCTGCTTCTTGGCATAATATGCCTGTGCAATGGAAGAGTTCAGTTTGTGAGAACCGGATGTGTTGTTGCCTTCAAACTTGTAGTAAATCTTAGCTGGAGTGTCCAGAGCCTTCTCCAGGAAATAAGCACGTACAAGTGGTGAAGGACGGTACATCTTGTAGAAATCCATGATTTCACCAGGAATGTCGAAATAAGCAGTATCGTTGTCCAATTCCTGCTTGTTCAACTCTTCGCAGAAGATTGGATTCATTTCTTCTATAGTCAAGGCATGACCATCGGCTGGACTAATCAGTGGAGCCGGTTTGGTTTTCATGTCTGCTCTTACATTATACCACTGGGTAGGAATCTCGTCTTCAGTCAAATAGATTTTGTAGGGAATTTTGTTTTCCATAAATAAATAATTAAAACATGTATTTTTTGGCGCACAAATATATCATATTTTATCTTTTCGTACAAATTTTGCCTGAACTTTAGTCCTAAAAAAATCCTTTCGCTATTTGTTTTTTGGCTAATAAGGAAGTGTCCTTCCTACTTTTGAGAGTGTTTTTCTCTCCCCCTTTTCCCCTCGCCATTAGAAGGGCAAAAAAATCTCTCTAACTGGAGAAAAATTTTTCTCCTTAAGGGGAGAAAAAAATCACCCACTGGAGAGGTTCTTTTTCCCACTTACCATTTGGTGCTCTAAAAACGAGATTTTTCTGTTTCTGGTTTCACGAATAATCCTACAAGTATTTTTCTTTTATGCAGGAATTTCTTTGTAATAATGTCACAAAACATATAACTTTGCGTATTAATTATAGAAAAACAAAGGAAGGTAAAATCAAGAAATATCAAGATGATATATCACCAATGAATAAGAAAACCATTATAACCACTCTGTTTGGAGTGCTCTGCATCATGCTGAATGCGTGTTCAATAATTAGAGGATATAGGACTGACGGTGCTTATGGTCCAACCAGCTTCAGCTATGAAAAACAGTTGAAGGATACCATCGTCAATCATGGAGAAGTTTTTTCTTTCAATAGAGCCCCAGCCCAATACGATTGGATTGATACCCTGCATTTCTTCAATCAGGGCAAACGATATGTAAACTATTCTATGTGGGAGGCTATTGGTCCAAAGACGGAGACACAAGGAGTGCTGATTATCCAGAATGACAGCATCGTCTATGAAAAATGTACAGGTGAGATGGCTGTCGATAAGATTGTCGGTGTTTTTTCTGTCACAAAGTCCGTTACTTCTTTGCTTTGCGGTATTGCAGTAGATGAGGGGAGCATCAAGAACATCGACGACCCGGTGACAGATTATCTACCCGAACTCTTGAAAGCAGATCCACTGTGGCAGAAACTTACCATCAGGCACCTACTAGACATGCGGAGTGGTCTTGACTTCGATGATACCTATTCGCTTCGTCTAAAAGACTTAAAACGTCTGCACGCAATGGCTAAACTGAACTACGGACGTAACATCATGGCTCAGGTCAAGAAGTTGAAGTTTCGGTGTAAACCTGGTACAGAGCATAGATATGAGAGTATGACTACCGAGATTCTAGGGCTTGTCATTGAGAGAGCCACGGGACAAGGTCTGGCAGATTATTTTGAAGAAAAGATCTGGACACCTTTGGGAATGGAATCACCGGCCTTCCTTTCGTATGATAGCAAAAAGCATCATTCACCCCACTCTTTCGGAGGGCTTTCCTTGACTATGCTGGATTTGGCAAAGATTGGACGGCTCTATCTGAATAATGGCGTATGGAATGGCAAAAGGATTGTCAGCGAGTCTTGGATCAAGCAATCTTCAGCCTATTCAGAAGATAATGAAGGTTACCACTTTTGCTGGTATAACACCAGCAGTGTAGGAGTAGAAAAGCCAGAATATCCGGGGTTCTATGCCATGGGCATCCGAGGACAAGTTCTCTTCGTCAATCCTTACAAGAATGTGATTATGGTGCGTTTGGGGCTTAGAGATGACACTTATGCCCACATCCCGTACCTCTTTGAACAGCTAAGTAACTACTTTTTCTAATACTTCCTAGCTCCTTATATAAAAATTAGGAGCTAGACAATCAGGAGCACAGAATTCCTAATGAATGTTAAATTTATCGTATTTCGATAATTTTTTATTGATTTTATTTGGCTATTTATCGTAATGATTATACTTTCGCATATCGAAAATCGATAAATAATCAAATTAAAACAATAAAAATATGAGTTCATCAAACTTACTGAAGTACGTGAAAAAGAATCCTGTACTCACCATTGCACTCATTGTGTTTATAATGCTTGCTATTTGGGGATATGTAGAAAACATCAATGGGATGAGAAATGCTGAAACCAACTACGACTATTGCTATCACCTATGTCAATTATTCGACCACAACAGCTGGACTATCTTTGTATTTTTATATGCTGCTATAGGTTTTCTTACCTATGCCCATAAACAGTATAGCAAATGGAGCATCTGGTTATTTTATATCGTGGCTTTTGCCATAATACTCCACTACTTTTTTGCAGGTTTTGTGTTCGACTATGTTTTCGAGCATATAGGCTCCGACCATATGGACCGTCTGCCTTCTCTTACTCGTGATATATACGGAAGGCCACTATTCTTCGTAATATTAAGTTTATTCTTTATGCCTAAAATCATTAAAGACACCATCAAACTTAAACAAGAACAGGAACTTACAATATAAAATCAAATAAAAAACGATATAAAAATGAAAAAGAAACTCAATCTTTTTTGTGTACTGATACTAGTACTGAAAGCAGCACAGATTATTATTGGCAATGTGATGAGTTTTGGCGAAAATGCCCAAGCTTTCAAAGAAGGATGGGAAGATGGAGGCAAGGCTGAAACAAATTCGGGAGAGCTACTCATAGTGATCTTAGGGATTGCTTGTATCTTCCTTATTATCCGCTCGCTAATCGCTTTTGTAAGATTCATCTTAAACGTCAATCGTGATAAAGTATTTGTGTGGGAAAACGTACCTCTGCTACGCTGGACAGGTTGGGGATTATTGATTGCAACAGCGATAATTGCTACTCACGACCTCTTGGAACATGTTCCTGCTGACAAGATCTACAATAATACTATAGACGATTTTATCTTTAGTGTGTTCTGTCTGATAATGGCTGAAGTATTTATTATCAGACTGAAGTTGAAAGAAGAGCAAGACCTAACCATTTAGTGTACTATGGGGAAAATAATAGTAAATTTAGACGTTGAAATGGCCAAACGTAAAATTTCGCTTAATGAACTGGCTGAACGCGTGGGATTGACACAAGCGAACCTGTCAATCCTAAAGACAGGAAAGGCAAAAGCCGTACGATTCACGACTCTCGAAGCCATCTGTCGTGAACTGGGTTGCCAGCCTGGCGATATCCTAGAGTACAGAAATGAATAAAAAAACCTGTCACTATCGATAGTGACAGGTTTTTTTATTTTATCGGCATCTAATGTCCTTAAACTGCCAAGTGGTTGAAGGTTCTATAAGATCAAAACTCCTGACATCATTCGGCAGAGCCGGGAAAATAAGTACGAAGCGTAGTTTCAAGAAAGGCCATGGGATATAAGTCATAGCTGGGGTCATTGTGATATTCTCAATGCCGTCCAACATCAACTTTCCACCCTTATTCCCTTTGATATATGTGTCACCTTTTACATGAACGCCCGAATTAGCTCTCGAAGCCTCAAACTCCATTTCTATACGAGTCTCCCTATCAGAGCATGCCACACGCACAATCTTTGTACCAGAAGCATTCTTCTTATTTGTATAAATAGGGTTCTCCTTCACATAACGATAGCCGGAATAGTCAGGCAGAATGGTCTTGGCATTATTCAGCCAGCTAGGTCCATCGTCCTCGCGACCAGCCTTGACATAAAGCGCAGAGATTTTTCTCGAAATGCTATGCTGATCTGTATAACCATATTTACAATTTAGCTTAGCTGCCTCCTCATATTTATTAAGTGCTTCATCCCAATCCTCATTGCTTTCATATAATTTGGCATCACTCATAGCGTCCTGGAAACTCTGTTCGAACTCCACTTTCTGTTGAGCTTGTATCTCCATTTCCTTTTTTCGCTCCGCAGACTCTATGGACTTATTAGCAATATCTAACACACTACTAATCGTCCTATGCGTATCCCACTTATTCCATTGAGCATAGGTCGGCACCATCATCAATAAGCATAATGCTGCCAGCAATAGTCTTTTTTGATTCATAGTTTTTATAATTTATTAATTTGTACCTTCGAACAGGAACTCAAGAAGATCCTTAGCTAAACTCTTGTGGAACAATACCGTGCGACGATGGAAAGTTGGAACCTTTAAATCGATAGTACGCATTGACGCACCTCTATATCGATTGATTTTCATCTTGCAAACACAGTTGCCTGCAGCATCGATAACCTCAAGTGTACCTGTGATAATAATTCCACCATCACGTTTGTTCCAGCTCCAAGTAGCAGCACCAGAGTTGCCCGGATCCAGCATATCTGCTTTTATCTTAATGATGTAATCCGGATTTCCTTTCTTGCTCAGTTTAATAACAGACTTTTTGGCTTCGTTCCAACGATCCATAAAGGTTTCCTCACCCTCAGCTTGGTATTCACTCCATTTTCTGAAGACTTTCTCATCATTTTTCTCCAGATAAGACATGAAAGTCAAATCCGACATTTCCATGGTGGAAAGATTTCCTACCTTTGCCTGGGTGAAGTCAACTTCCACTCTACCCGTCTTACCTCCCTGCATCACAACCTTGAAATCACCACTTATTACCTCGAACTCATCTTCTGCATGAGCGCCTATGCTCAGCATTGCCAGCAGAGCTAAAAAAAACAGTTTCTTCATGATTCTACAATAGTATATCTTTTAAAAAGTTTAATCTTCTCTTCCTTTCTAACTATGATTTTTATAGTCAGAACAAATCCTAACGCAAAAATACAAAATATTTATGAAAAGGAGTTGTAAAGTTATAAATAATTGCAGATGTAAGACTATAAAACACCAGCGAGACAAACAAATCTTCATTGTTTATCTCGCTGGTGTTAAGAGATTTAGGTTTACAGAAACCTTTTAATACTCATCCTCGTTGAACAAGAAATCTTCCTTAGTAGGATAATCTGGCCAGACATCCTCTATGGTTTCATAGATTTCTCCTTCATCTTCTATTTCCTGTAAATTCTCGATGACTTCCAATGGAGCACCAGAGCGTTGTGCATAGTCAATAAGTTCTTCCTTGGTTGCTGGCCAAGGTGCATCTTCAAGTTTAGAAGCTAATTCCAATGTCCAATACATTTATATATCCTCCTTTTAGTTTATTTGTCTATTTGAAACCGCAAAAATAATATATTTATGTTTACCTACAAGAAATATTCCACTTTTTTTCTTCTTTTCCTGCTACAATATTTAATCTCCGTGCTAAAATAAACAAATAATCACTCAAACGATTGATATATTTCTTTACTAGCATATCCACTTCCACCTCTTGATTCAACCTTAAAATAATCCGTTCAGCTCTTCTGCAAACCGTGCGACAAACATGTGCCTGAGAAGCAGCTATTCCCCCTCCTGGAAGCAGAAAAGCACGGAATGGAGGTAGGGTTTCCTGTATCCTGTCGATGGCTTTTTCCAGTGTCTCTAAAGCACCTGGGGTAAGAATAGCCTTCTCCTTCAATTCCCGCTTTTCTTGATTCGTCGCTAAATAGCTACCAATGACAAACAAGTGATTTTGAATCATTTCTAAAAGTTGGGTGTCAGGATCATCTACTGGAAGCATTTCATCCACGTATGCTGACAACAAACCGATCTGGGAATTCAGTTCATCCACAGTTCCATAAGATTCCACACGGACATGAGTCTTTGGTACACGTTCTCCCCCTACAAGACTCGTCATCCCTTCATCTCCTGTTTTGGTGTAGATTTTCATAGATTAAATAAAATTTACTTTATAATGTTGTTTGATTTTTGATTTGTCGAAAAAGACTAAACCTACCTCATAGAGGTCGTAGGTGATTCCCACTTCTTCCTGCTGTTGGATGGTTTTCCACCAAGTATATTGCTCCTTACTTTTATGAATGTCCTCCACCACGATGAGAGATTTCTCTGTGACATAGTCTAGAGCTGCCTTGAACCACTGCTGATAAGTAGGAACCTGAGTCAAGTGCAAAAGCCCCAGGGGTTTCCCTTTCAGAAGCATTTTAAAGCCCTCTTCAGGAGATTCAGTGCCGTTTAATGCCTGGCAAAAAGCAGTTTTACATCCAGCTGAAAGATACTCCAAGGAAAGAGGAAAATCTTTTCCCACCTGAACGATACTCTGAGGTTGAATGAAATTGGAGAGACGAAGCAAAAGTTTATCTACATTTTCACTCAGCATCTTCCCCACATGCCTTTTTTCCTTCAACTCCGAATAAGCATAGTAGGCTTCCTTTTCATTAATTACAGCACGTATCAAGTAAAATGCCGATGGGGAATGCACTCCGTAACCTTTTCTGTTACGGAACCTGCATGTCCACACCCACATTTTCTTAAATATATTCATATCTTTATCAATAGCCTAATTCGTATGGCTGGTCTACAGCCTTGACTCCTTCTGTCATCCATTTAGGAGCATCTGCACCCTTCAGATAGTGATTGAAGAACTGCAGCATTCGGGTCTGGAAATCCACACGATTTGCCATTTTTACTGGCCAATGTGGTTCACCCGTATAGTTCAGCAACCAGGAAGTCTTACCCAGACGTTTCAAGGCTACAAAGAATTCTATACCCTGATACCAAGGCACATGACCGTCGGTATCATTGTGCATAATAAGAATAGGTGTCTTTACCTTATCCAAGTTATGAAGTGGGGAATTTTCCTTGTAAAGTTCTGGTACTTCCCAAATAGAACCTCCAATACGGCTCTGAGTATGCTCATACTGGAAAGCACGAGCCATTCCAGACCCCCAACGGATTCCTCCATAAGCACTAAACATATTAACTACAGGGGCTCCACTTTCAATAGCTGCAAAACGGTCGGTACGGGTGGAAAGATAAGCTGTCTGATATCCTCCCCAGCTGTGTCCTGCAGCACCTATTCGTTTTTCATCTATATATCCACCTTCCAGAACCTTGTCTACACCACTCATGACACAGTCATAGCAGCTCTCTCCTGGATGACCATCGGTGTAATGGATATCTGGGTTGAAAACGATATATCCTTGAGAGTTGTATAAATGATAGTCTGGTGTAGAACGGTGAGGTTGAGGCACTCTGTAGCTGAAAAGTGTCTCAGAGTTTGTCTCATAGAAACTAACTATCAATGGATATTTCTTGTTTGGGTCAAAGTTGGCTGGTTTGTAAATCACACCTTCGCACTTCACACCCTTCGGAGTCGTCCATGAAATGAGTTCCGTGGTACCCCAGATATAAGGTTTCTGCTGGTCTACCTCATGGGTAATCTGCACTGGATTCTTGAAGGTTAGGTCACTCACATAAAGATCTGGGAAGTATTCATAGCTTTCTTTGGTGAACATAATTACGTTGGCATCCTTTGCCTTTACAGGGTTTGAAAGCATGTAATCACCACCCATCAGCAGTTTGGGTTCTACCGGTTTATTGAACTTGGTTTGATAAACAGCATAGCCTTTGGTTTTCTCGTTAAATGCTGAAAGCAACTGGTTCTTCTTCAGGTCGATGAACTTATTGATGGAAGGGTCTTCCAACTGGATTAATCTGTATGTCACTTTCAGGGAACGACCATTCTTGGTCATATTCATAGGAGCAGTAGCTCCCGTAGGAGAGAATTTCCAGATATCATACTTATCATAAATAAAGAGAGCCTCATCGTTGGCAGTCCATCCTGCAATACCATAACTGCGTGGATAATCAGGTACATCGTTCGTATCATCCCATGCTGCAAAAGTCTCAGGAGTGGAAATCGTATAGGTCTTACCTGTTTCCAAGTCTACTGTCACGTAGGTACTGTCTACTTCAGCATAAGCAAAGGCATACTTCCCTGTAGGGGAAATACGATAACGGGTATACGTTCCTTTTGCCAGTTCTCTCTTAGAACCGTCTTTCAGGGATACGATGTACACGTCACTCCTACTTCTACCCTTCCACATGGACTCTACGGAATAGGGCTCACTGGTGGAGGCCAAAGCCCACTGTGAAGTTCCATCCTGCATCATGTTCAGTTCTGGAAGGGACTTATCCGATAATTGGAGGAATTTGCCTGTCCCTAAATCATAAGAAGCGGTATAGGTTCTACGGGCTTCACGGTTTTTGTTGAAATCCTGAACGGTATATTGAACAGGTTCATCCCAACTCCAAACCTGTACTTCGGGACGGTTAGATGCCAGTACCAAGGTGTCTTTTTCACGAGCATCGGGAGCGGTACCAAAGAAAAGACGAGAAGCATCCTTGGAAAAACGAAGGTTTCCATTAGGGCTGGTCACCCAACCTTTAGGTGCAAACGATGGGGTCTTATCTGTTATCATCTTGGCAACTCCAGCATTCTGAGACAACCAAAGTTGAACGCCATGCCCTGATTTATCTTTATCATCCGTGGTCAGAAAAGCTACATTATTCTCGTCTTCAGAGAAGGTAATAGACATAATCTCATCGTCGGTTTCACGAATGCAGACAGGTGCTGCAGAGCCTTGCTTCAACAGGAATAATCCTTTCTTCCCATCAATGCCTTTTCCTTTAGCTATTATAGCCATGACTTTCCCCTCTTTTGAGAACTGGTAGCTAGTCACTGATGGTAATTCTATCTTGGATCCACCCAAGACACAGACATGGAGGGTGGAATCTTTTTCTCCTGTCTGGTAAGCCAGCCAGTCGGCCTTTTCTGCCAGTTTATAAGAACGGACGGAGTCAATACTTTCTGCTTGCTGACCTAACGTATAAATAATCAAGGTTTCCAAAGGTTTGCTATCACCACCTCTCTGGCCTCTTGCATTGCCTTTTGCATTTTGCCCGCCTTTCTTAGCAGGTTTTTCATTCTGCTTCTTCAAAGCCTCAGCTTCTTTTTCTGCCAGACTCTGCTTTGTGCTAAGTACCACATATTTGGAAGAAGAACTGAAATTAATATTGGCAATGGGTTTGAAACTCTGAACCAACGTACCTTTCTGATTATAAATTTTGGCTTCTGAATCTCCTGTAAAACGGGGGATATTACCATTCCTGTCACCATCTCCACGCCAAGGTTCCATGACTGAAATAACCCATTTTCCATCGTTGGAGATAGCCTTGTAGGTCATCCGTTGAAAATTCTGTACATCTTGCACAGTCATAGGTCGCTTATTCTGAGCGAAAGACGGAATAACCATCACCCCCATCAGGAAACAAACGATCCACCATTTAATTTGCAGTCTTCTCATATTTCTTTAGGTTTTAAAGATTGTTTCTCGCAAAGATAGGAAAAAACTATAAAAGTTTAGCATAATGTTCTGCCTTTTTATCTAAAGATAAAGGGTATGCTCTGGAAGTGGACGGCATTCTCCACCATTCCATGTCTCGACCCCAAGCATGGAATGTCAAGCAGGTTCCCACTGCTGGAACTTCATGTAAGGGTTCCGATGCCTGAAGATTAATCTGGCTCAGGAGTTCCTCACTAGCCTTCCCTCCTGTGGTAACGATTCGGCGACAAGAAGGCATTTTAGACAACAAGCAAGGGATATCCGTGGGCTCTATAATCTCTAAATAATTATCGCTGGCATTATCTTTCAGTCTATTGACTTTCGATGCGGTATCGTAAAATGCGAAGCCATGCTTCTCTGCAAAATCCACGATGGATTCTTTGTCAAACTTCTTCGCTCCCGGAATAACGAAATGCTCTTTATCGTGAAAGAAAAGCAACCCCATTATCCTCCAAAAATCATTGATAAAATTCGGATAAAAGAAATCCATGCTCCACCTAGATTTTGGTGGAGGGAAACTGCCAAGAAAAAGGATTTTCCCATGGGATGGCAGAAAGGGTTTCAACGGATGTTCCTCAATAGTCATATGATAAAAGAGAAAATGGGGCTGCACCAACGTGCAACCCCATTTTTTAGGATAGGATTTATTTATTTCTTAATGAACTCCTGAGCTTTCAATGCTTGGTTCACCTTAGTGCTCTTAGCTGCAACTTCAGTTTCTACTGTAGCCTTGATGTCACGGCTTGATGCACCAATCAAGAACTTGTAAGTACCAGCCTCAACTTCCCAAGAATTGCTCTCTTCTACAAATGATGCCAAATCAGCTGCATTGACAACCATAGTGAGAGTCTCTGATTCACCTGGCTTCAAAGATTTAGTCTTAGCAAATGCCTTCAACTCCTTAACTGGCTTATCCAACTGAGATGCTGGAGCAGATGCATATACCTGAACTACTTCCTTACCTTCAGCCTTACCAGTGTTCTTAACAGTTACACTAACGCTAATCTTGTCACCTTCAGCCTTTACAGCAGCATCGCTATATTCAAATGTAGTATAGCTCAAACCATAACCGAATGGATAGCTTACATTCATATTCTGCTTGTCGAACCAACGATAACCTACATAAATGCCTTCCTCGTGATTTGAGTAATCCCAGAATTCCTTCAGAGCCTTTGCTTCAGTCTCTATAGCACCACCCATGAAAGCTGAAAGGTCAAGACCCCAGTCTTCACCACGTGGGAAGTTCTTAGTGGATGCATGGTCTTCCAACTTGATAGGCCAAGTCTGTGGCAACTTACCTGATGGAGAAACCTTTCCGCTCAATACGTCAGCTACAGAATTACCACCTTCCTGACCTGCCTGCCATGCTAACAGAACAGCATCTGGAGTGTTTTTCCAAGAAGCAGTTTCAATAACACCACCAGTGTTCAGAACTACTACAACCTTCTTACCTGCAGCATGGAACGCACCACTTACTGCATCAATCAGAGATTTCTCTTCCTTAGAAAGATTGAAGTTGGCAGTAGTACGATCTGCAAACTCACCAGAGATACGTCCCAGTGTGATGATAGCCACATCATTGGATGCTACAGCTGCAGCTATATCAGCTTTAGCAGGAACAAATTCAGTAGGTAATACAGGAGGCATGAAAGCTGCCAAACGTTTTGCTGCTGGATCTTTCTCTTCTTCTTTAGCCTTTGCTGCCTTCACTTCTTCCAAATACTTCTCATATTGACCTTTGACAGCATCATCTACAGTATAACCCACATTCTTCAAACCTTCTACCAAGGAAACGGTATATGCACGGTTTACATTACCGGAACCAGTTCCACCTGCAATGAAATCATAAGAAGTGATACCAAACAGAGCAACATTCTTAGTGCTTTCTGCTAATGGCAGGGTACCCTTGTTCTCTAGCAGTACCATACCTTCAGTAGCACTCTGACGGGTAACCTTAGCATGTGCCTCCAGATCTGGCTTGTTGCTGTATTTATAACCCTTGAAACGAGGAGAACGGACAATAAGCTGCAGAATACGTTTTACGTTACGATTTACATCAGCAATATCCAGCTTGCCACTCTTTACACCCTCTACAATGTCAGTATATTGGGTAATACGACCTGGCTGAAGCATGTCATTTCCTGCTACTACCTGAGCTACGGCATCCTTACCACCATACCAGTCTGTCATAACTGTGCCTTTGAAGCCCCAGTCACCACGAAGAACATCTTCTATCAAATCCTTGGATTCAGAAGTGTAAGTTCCATTCAGGTAATTGTATGAAGTCATGACTGTCCAAGGATCTGATTCCTTTACAGCAATCTCAAAACCTTTCAGGTAAATCTCACGAAGAGCACGAGTCCCTACAATGGCATTGGTACCTGTACGATTAGTCTCCTGAGAGTTTACAGCAAAGTGCTTGATAGAAGTACCTACACCATTGCTCTGTACACCACGAACATAAGCAGCAGCAGTCTTACCAGTCAGGACTGGATCCTCTGAATAATACTCAAAGTTACGACCATTCAGTGGATTACGATGAATGTTCATACCTGGAGCCAACAGAACATCAGCACCATATTCCAAAACTTCATTACCGATAGCCTTACCTACTTCTTCTACCAACTCCTGGTTCCAGGTAGATGACAGCAAACTTCCGATTGGGAAGTGAGTACAATAATAGGTGTTTTCATCACCCTCACGAGTAGGGTTAATGCGAAGTCCTGCAGGTCCATCAGACAAAACTACTGCAGGAATGCCCAAACGTGGAATAGCATGGGTAGAACCTGCTGCACCTGGAACCAAGTCAGCACTTTCACCGATGGTAGCAGTCAAGTTTAAGGTATCCTGACGATCCATACCTACACCTGTAATGAGAAGGGCCTTCTCTTCAAGAGTCATAGCCTCAACAATTTCGTCAATGTTGTTCTCATTCAGCTTCAAATCGCCAGAAGCGCAGCTAGCCAATAAAGCTATTGCTGCCAAGGACATCATTTGCTTTTTCATAAAATTTGTTTAAAGTCGTTTTAAAGATGAATAAATATTTTCACGGTTGCAAATATAATTTATTTCTTTGACTTTTATCTCCTTCCTTGTTCAAAATCAACATAAAATTTTGAAATCTAAAATTATTATTGCATCTTTGCATAAATAATAACTATAAAAAGAACTAACACTTATGACTTTTACAGAACTATGCAAGCCCATTTTTGAGCAGTCCATCAATGATTATCATAAGACTGACGACGTGAACACCCCTATCCAGAACCCATTTGAGATGAAGACTATCGAGTACTATCTCTATCTTAAAAATTGGATAGATACTGTTCAATGGCATTTTGAAGATATTATCCGTGACCCGAACATAGATCCTGTTGAAGCACTGACCTTGAAACGGCGTATAGACAAGTCTAATCAAGACAGAACCGATTTGGTAGAACTCATCGACAGCTATTTCCTGGATAAGTATAAAGAGGTGAAAGTAGCACCCGATGCTACCATAAACACTGAAAGTCCAGCCTGGGCTATCGACCGTCTTTCTATCCTGGCACTGAAAATCTATCACATGAACGAAGAAGTGAAACGAACAGATGTCACTCCTGAACATCATGCTCAGTGCGAGAAGAAACTGAACGTCCTGCTGGAACAGCAAAAGGATCTTTCTACTGCCATCGACCAGTTAATTGCAGATATTGAGGCTGGTAAAAAGTACATGAAAGTTTACAAGCAGATGAAGATGTACAATGATCCGAATCTGAACCCTGTACTTTATGGCAAAAAATAAATGGCCAAGATACTAGTTGTCCGTTTCTCAGCTCTTGGTGATGTAGTCATGACTGTACCTATCGTATATGCCCTGGCTACTCAATACCCTCAGCATCAGATTACAGTGCTGAGCAGAAAAAGGATGGCTGTGTATTTTAACCATCTCCCAGAAAATGTATCATTTAAGGGCATAGACCTGAATAGCTACAAAGGCTTTTCAGGTCTGCTCCGTCTATACTGGGAACTAAGGAAAGAACATTTCGACTATGTAGCAGATTTCCATGATGTTCTGCGAACCAAGATTGTCCGTTTCTGCTTCTGGATAACAGGAACGCCTGTCCAGCATATTTTTAAAGGAAGGAAAGAGAAAAAGGAATTGACCAGGGAAGAAGGGAAAAAGAAGATTCAACTAAAAACTTCTTTCCAACGCTATGCTGACGTATTAGAGCGTTTAGGTTTCCCCATCCAACAAAATTACAAGGCTTGGAAACATCCCCGTCCATCCAACCTCGAACAAGAAAACTGGATAGGCATTGCACCTTTTGCAGCACATACCGGAAAAGTCTACCCGTTGGATAAGATGAAAGAAATTACCAAGGCCTTGACTTCAAACCCTAAAAACAAAGTATACCTTTTTGGTGGTGGGAAAAAAGAGCAAAAGATTTGCCAAGACTGGGAAAATGAAATACCTGGAACCATTTCCGTTATTGGGAAACTGAATCAAGATGAAGAGCTAAACCTGATAAGTCAACTAGATGTCATGGTTTCGATGGACTCTGCCAATATGCACATGGCTTCACTAGTAGGAACACCTGTAGTTTCTATCTGGGGAGCCACCCATCCTTTTGCAGGATTTATGGGATGGGGACAAGATCCCAATAATGCCATCCAATTAGATATGGATTGCCGTCCGTGCTCTATTTTTGGAAACAAACCCTGCAAAAGAGGTGACTACGCCTGCCTGAACGGCATTAGCCCTAAACAAGTGCTTGAACATATAGAAGCCTTATTGAAATGAAGATTACCTATTATATAATTGGAGGAATTTGGTGGCTGTTGTCTTTGTTGCCACTGAAGATTCTTTACCTGTTCTCTGACATGCTATATGTTTTGGTTCATCATGTCATTGGCTATAGGAAGAAGATTGTACGCAAGAACCTTACTAATTCCTTCCCAGAGAAAAGCATCGATGAAATCAGACAAATAGAAAAAGGTTTCTACCATTTCTTCTGCGATTATATCGTGGAAACCATAAAGCAATTCTCCATTTCAAAGGAAGAGATGAAAAGACGCATGGTAATCTCGGGAGTAGAAGAAATGAAAGACCGAATGGAAAAAGAGAAGAAGACGTTCTGCTTTATCTATTTGGGGCATTTTTGCAACTGGGAATGGATAGCGTCACTCCCCTATTGGGTACCCAATGATATACTATGCGCACAAATCTATCATCCCCTTTACAATAAAGCTTTTGATAAATTATTCTTACGGATCAGAAACAAATTTGGTGGAGAATGCATTCCGATGAAAGAAACCTTACGTAGAATTATTGAGCTACGAAGAGCCAAACAAAAAACCATTATCGGTTTCATCTCAGATCAGGCTCCTAAATGGAACAGCATCCACCATTTCGTGGTTTTTCTGAACCAAGAAACTCCAGTCTTCATCGGTACAGAGAAAATTGCCAAGCAAGTGGACGCCCTAGTCTATTATGGAGACGTAAGACGTGTAAAAAGAGGATTCTACACTTGTGAGTTTAAACCCATGACCGAAAAGCCGGTCAAGGAGATTCCCGACTGGGAGTTGACCGACGCTTATGC
>Ga0326511_10000761_pt1 | contig 28072 bp, 21 predicted proteins | sample 0_2496_0518_D_FD_203701 | JGI IMG/M metagenome (GOLD analysis project Ga0326511, IMG submission 203701) | Bovine rumen microbial communities from UC Davis, California, United States - 0_2496_0518 | ecosystem: Host-associated > Mammals > Digestive system > Stomach > Rumen | place: USA...
AAAGTCTATGTCACCCATAAGAACGGCAAGACTGACTGTCTGACGCCGAAGGACGGCTGGAACACGGCGATCTTCTCGTCTGACTTCAAGTACTTTGTCTCGACGTGGAGCGACCTGAACACGCCGACCGTCTACGCGCTCTGCAACAACCAGGGCAAGACGCTCACCACACTTATCGACAACAAGACGCTCAAGCAAAAGTACGATTCATACGACATGGGCACGAAAGAGTTCTTTGTCTTCTCCACACCCGATGAGAAGTTCATCGCCTGGATGGTGAAACCCAAGGACTTCAACCCGCAGAAGAAGTACCCCGTCATCATGTACCAGTACGGTGGCCCAGGCAGCCAGCAGGTGAAGAACGCCTGGGGTATCGGAATGTCGGGACAGGGCGCCATCCTCGAACAATACCTCAGCCAGCAGGGCTACATCAGCGTCTGCGTCGATAACCGCGGTACAGGCGGACGCGGCGCTGAGTTCGAGAAGTGTACCTACCTGCGCCTTGGCGAGCTGGAGGCACGCGATCAGGTGGAGGCCGCTATCTGGCTGGGCAATCAGCCGTATGTCGACAAGGATCGTATCGCCATCTGGGGTTGGAGCTATGGCGGCTGGAACACGCTGATGGCGATGTCCGAAGGGCGCCCCGTCTTCCGCTGTGGTGTGGCCATCGCTCCGCCGACGTGCTGGCGCTACTACGATACCATCTATACCGAGCGCTATATGCGTACGCCGCAGGAGAACCCTCAGGGCTACGACGAGGTGAACCCCATAGCACGTGCCCGCCAGCTGCACGGCGAACTACTCATCTGTCACGGACTCTCCGACGACAACGTTCACTACCAGAACACGGCCGACTATGTTGAGTCGTTAGTACAGGCCGACAAGGACTTCCGCCAGCTGGTATATACCGGCCGTAACCACAGCATCTATGGTGGCAACACACGCAACCACCTGTTCCGCCAATGCATCAATCACTTTAATGCAGAATTGAAATGAACATATTGTTGGCTATTGTGGCGTCGTTGACGCTCGAGGTCTCCAACCCCACGACGGAGTATCGTGAGCAGGTGGTGGAAGTTTCTCTCGATAGTATCCTTGCTCGACTGGGTACGACGAAGGACAGCCTGCGCGTCCGCGACGCCGCAGGACTGGACGTGCCATTTCAGGTGACATTCGATGGAAAGTTGCTTGTTGAGACTGCCGTCCGCAAGGGTGGGGTGGCGCGCTTCACGCTGACGAAGGGCACGCACCCGCAGTTCCCGATGGTCTGTCACGGAGCCCTGCACCCTGAGCGCAAGGACGACTTTGCGTGGGAGAACGACCGTGGTGCCTACCGTGTCTACGGCCCAGCGCTGGAGCGTACGAAGGAGCGCTCCTACGGCATCGACGTATGGACGAAGAATACGCCCGAACTCGTTGTCGATGACCGCTACTACATTGAGGACGTGGTGACTATTCCGCGAATCGACTCCATCTACCGCAACAACTGGCATGTGCGCGACTCGCTGTACCGACTCATCTCCTACCACTACGACCACGGCCGTGGTCTCGACCCCTACCGCGTGGGCGCCTCGCTGGGCTGTGGCGCGCCGGCGCTGATGGTGGGCGACAGTCTGGTGATGCCTTATTGTTTCGAGCGCTACGAGGTGCTCGACGAAGGTCCCCTGCGCTTCACCGTCCGTCTGGAGCAGAGTCCGCGCATAGTCTGTGGCGAGCGTATCGTCGAGAACCGACTCATCACGCTCGACAAAGGCTCGAACTTCTGTAAGATGGAGGTATGGTACGTCGGTGTCACCAGTCTGTCAAAGCAGTTGGCTAAGAACAATCCGGCAAAGACCGTGACACTCTGTTCGGGCGTCGTCCTCCAGCCCGAGGATTGTGAGTCGTACGTCCTCGGCGAGAACTACGTCGCCTATACCGATCCTACCGACCAGCCGAACGTCCACCAGGCACCGCTCTATGTCGCTGTTCTCTTCCCCAACGGCAAGGTCACCACCCGCCGTCAGGACAATCATGTGCTGGGCATTGTCAACGATTACGACCGCAAGCCCTACACTTACTATTTTGGCTCAGCTTGGGCGAAGTACGACGTCCGGACCGAAGAGGAGTGGACGGCCCGCATCCAGTGGTTCCTTCGCCAGCTCAATCAGCCGCTTCTGGTGCGGCTCCAGTAGGCGTTGGGTAAGAAGGGGCAGTCTGTTCTCCGTTTAATCCTGTCCGGAGAACTGCTTGATGCGTTGTTCCTCCGACAGTTTGCATATTAATAAGGTGTCGTTTTTCTCGGCAACGATGTAGCCGTCGAGTCCTTGTACGACAACCTTCTTCTCCTGCGTTGTATGTACGATGCAGTTGTGGCTCTCTATCATCTGTATGTCCTGTCCTATGCAAGCGTTGCCGTAGAGGTCTTTGTGGCTCTGCTGCAACAGCGAGCCCCATGTGCCGAGGTCGCTCCATCCGAAGTCTGACGGGCAGACGAAGATTTCCTCGGCTTTCTCCATGATGGCGTAGTCTACGGAGATGCTTTCGCACTCCGGGAACTTCTCGTTGACAACCTCCTGTTCGCGCGCCGTACCAAAGACGGGCAGCATCGACTCGAAGATTCTGGCCATCGACGGCTGATAGATGCGGAAGGCGTTGACGATGGTGTTGACGTTCCAGATGAAGATGCCGGCATTCCAGAAGTAATTCGACTTGCTGATATACTGCTTTGCCGTCTTCAGGTCGGGTTTCTCGCGGAAGGAGTCCACGCGGAATATCTCCTTGTTTCGGGGTGAACTTGATGCAGGGTCTGCCTGAATGTAGCCGTAACCCGTCTCAGGCCGTGTCGGCTTGATGCCCAGTGTGACGATGGCGTCGGTGTCGGCGGTGAACGCCATGCAGGCTTGGACGATGCGCTGGAACTCCTCCGTGTTCATCACGATGTGGTCGCTGGGTGTCACGACGATGTTCGCCTTCGGGTCGTTGCTCTTGATGCGCCACGAGACATAGGCGATACAGGGCGCGGTGTTGCGGCGGCAGGGCTCACAGAGAATGTGGTCTGCAGGCATATCGGGCAGTTGCTCCCTGACGATGTTGGCGTAGCTCTGATTGGTGACCACCCAGATGTTCTCGGGTGCAATGAGTTTGCCGAAACGTTCGACGGTCATTTGCAGCAGCGTCTTACCTACGCCCAGCACGTCGATGAACTGTTTGGGACACTCTGCTGTACTCATGGGCCAGAAGCGGCTTCCCACGCCGCCGGCCATAATGACAAGATGATTGTTGATTCGAGCCATAGTGCTATCAGTTTATTGTTCCTTTACTTTCTTCTGTTTCTTAACGACGACATAGCCGATGGCCAGCACGACGAGTGCAACGATGGCGATGACGATGTAGTGGTTGTAGCGTTCGATGGTCGACTCCAGCTGGTCCTCGGGGACGACAGCGTGCAGATACCATCCCATGACAGCCAGGATAGTGTGCCAGGCGCCTGCGCCGATGGTGGTGTAGAGCAGGAACTTCCAGTAGTTCATGCGTGCCAGTCCTGCGGGCAGCGAGATAAGGTGGCGTATGCCGGGGATGAGTCGTCCGGTCAGTGTGGCCACGATACCGTGTTCGTCGAAGTAGCGTTCCGACTTTTCCACCTTCTCCTGGTTCAGCAGGCACATCTTACCCCAACGGCTGTTGGCGAAGCTGTAGATGACGGGCCGTCCCACGTAGAGTGCCACGAAGTAGTTGATGCTGGCGCCGACGTCGGCACCGATGGTGGCAAAGAGCACGACGAGCACCACGTTTAGCGAGCCGCTGGCGGCGTGATAGGCCGCGGGAGCTACGACGAGCTCCGAGGGTACGGGTATGACGGTGCTCTCCAGCAGCATCAGTATGAAGATGGTGCCATAGTTCAGGTTGCCCAGTAATGTTGATATCCAATTCATGTCTTTATTCTTTCAATTTTTCAATTTTTCAATTTTTCAATCATATACCCATAGTAGTCCTTCGGTGCCACGTCTGCGGGAAACAGTCCCGACAGTACGAGGCGCGCCTCTTGCGGGTTCCGCTGGCAGGCCAGTTCCAGGTATTTCATGAATTCCTCAGTCAGTCCCTTGTCCCAGCAGCACAGCGCCATATAGGCAAAGCCCTCCGTCCAGTCGTCGTCGACGGAGTTGAGGAATTTCTTGAACATGACGTAGGCCGCTTCCACGTATTTGTTGTCGTAGAGCGAGACGAGTATGCGCATCATGACGTGCGGGTCGTTGTCTGACTGCCTCAGGGCCTGACGGAACATTTGCTCGGCCTCCTCTAAGTGGGCGTTAGCCAAGAGGACGTGTCCACGAATGACGGTCATGTCGTCGTGGTCGCAGTCCAGATTGTCGGTGAGGTCGATGTAGTGGAGTGCCAGTTCCACCTCGTGCAGCTCACTGTAGGTGAATGCCAGCTCCTGGTAGATGTCGACCAGTAGCTCCGAGTCCTCGGGGGCTACGTCGGCAGCTTGCAGCAGACGGTGCAGCGCCTCTTCGAAGCGTCCGAGGTTGATGAGACAGGTGCCTTGATGCAGCAGTCCGAACTCGTCGTCGGGCTCCAGCTTCGAGTAGCGCTCATAGTATTCCAACGCTCCCTCGAAGTTCTCGAGACGGAACAGGGCGTTGGCCTTGGCAATGACGCCCTCTGGATCGTCGGGGTCGATGGCGATGGCATATTCGCTGCTGCTCACCGAGGCGTTGTAGTCCTCCTTCATGTACTGGGCCGATGCCAATGCGTGCCAGTAGCGCTTCTGGAAGGGGTCGCTGTCAATGAGCTCGTTGAAGATGCGCTCCGAGTCTTCGTACTTACCCAGTCCGAAGAGGGTGCGCGCCATGAGCTCCTTGAAATCTTCGCTGTTCTCCTGACGGGCACGCATCATCCACTCCATCGCCTTGTCGTTCAGGCCGTAGTCGGTGTAGATGTTCGCCACGTCGAGCACGTAGTCCTGGTACTCGTCGGATGGGGTGTCCATCAGTTTCTCGCGCAGGTACTGGTCGGCTTCTTCCACCTTGTCGCGGGCAATGAGAATCTCGGCGCGGTCGTAGATGTACTCCGGCGACTCCTGTTCCATGATGCTGTCCAGCAGCTCCTGGGCCCTGTCCACCTGTCCGTCCTGTAGCGCCTCGTGAATCTGGTAGTTCAGCACGCCGAGTGCATGAGGATCCCTCTCGGCAGCCGTGTCGATGGCCTGCCGGGCCTCCTCGTAGCGTCCGTTCATTTGGTAGTAGTCGGCAATGTCGGCCAGGTCGTCGGCATCCATGAACAGTGGCTGCCCCGACTTCCCGGCTTCCTCGTATTCATCCAGAATCTCGCGGAACTCCTCGTCGTTGAAATACTCGTCGTCGCTTCTCAATGCTTAATTCTTCAATTTTTCAATTTTTCAACTTTTCAATTCTTCAATTCTTCAATTTTTCAATTTTTCAACTTTTCAATTTTCTTCAGCTTCTCAGCCCTACGGTCTTGTTGAACACCGGCTTCTCCGGCGTGCTGTCAGGGTCGACGTTGAAGTAGCCGATGCGCTGGAACTGCAAGTAGCTCAGCGCTTTTTGCTCGGCAGCAAAGGGCTCGACGTAGCAGCCGGTCAGCACCTTCAGACTGTCGGGGTTCATCATCACGCGCATGGCGTCGATACCCTTAAGCCCCTCTTCCTCCTCGATGCGCTTCAGTTCGTCGCGCGGGTTCTCCACTTTCCACAGACGGTCGTAGAGGCGCACCTCGGCACGTACGGCGTTGTGGCAGCTCACCCAGTGGAGCGTCTTGCCCTTGATCTTGCGGTCGGCACCGGGCAGTCCGCTGCGTGTCTCGGGGTCGTAGGTGCAGTAAATAGTGGTGACGCGGCCCTCAGCGTCCTTGTCGCAGGGGTGCTCCTCGTCACACTTGATGATGTAGGCGTTCTTCAGGCGTACCTCCTTGCCGGGGGCCAGACGCATGAATTTCTTCTCGGCCACCTCCATGAAGTCGTCGCGCTCAATCCACAGCTCGCGGCTGAACTCCACCTCGTGCGTGCCGTCGGCCTCGTTCTCGGGGTTGTTCACGGCGGTAAGCATCTCCGTCTGTCCCTCTGGGTAGTTGGTGATGACCACTTTGACGGGGTCGAGGACGGCGCTAACGCGCAGGGCGCGGCTGTTCAGGTCCTCGCGCAGGGCACTCTCGAACAGGGCCGTGTCGTTTAGGGCGTCCATCTTCGTGTAGCCAATCTTGTCGATGAACTTCTTGATGCCTTCAGGCGAGTAGCCACGGCGGCGGTAACCGCAGATGGTCGGCATACGGGGGTCGTCCCATCCGCTCACCACACCCTCGCTGACCAGTGTCCTGAGGTTGCGCTTCGACAGCAGGATATAGTTCAGGTTCAGCTTGTTGAACTCCGTCTGGCGGGGACCCTGATAAGTGGAAAGTGAAGAGTGAAGAGTGAATAATTTGCTACCGCTCTCCGCTTTCTCTCCACATTCGGCAGCCCATTCGCGCATCCATTGTACAAAGAGGTCGTACAGGGGACGGTGCTCCACGAACTCCAGCGTACACCACGAGTGGGTGACCCCCTCCAGATAGTCGCTCTGGCCGTGGGCGAAGTCATACATCGGATAGGCGTTCCACTTCGAGCCTGTCTTCACGTGCGGCATATTCAGCACACGGTAGATCAGCGGGTCGCGGAACAGCATATTCGGATGTGTCATGTCAATCTTGGCACGCAACGTCAGCGTACCCGGCTGGCACTCACCGCTGTTCATGTATTCAAACAGCTTGAGGCTCTCCTCCACGGGACGGTCGCGGAAAGGCGAGTTCGTGCCGGGACTCGTGGTGGTGCCCTTCTGGCGGGCTATCTCTTCGGCACTCTGCTCGTCAACGTAGGCGCGGCCCTGCTTGATGAGCCACACGGCGAAGTCCCACAGCGGCTGGAAGTAGTCCGAGGCGTAGTAGACGTGTGCCCACTGGAACCCCAGCCACTTGATGTCCTGCTCAATGCTCTCAATGAATTCCGTGTCCTCCTTCTGAGGGTTCGTGTCGTCGAAACGCAGGTTGCACTCGCCGCCATATTTCTCGGCCAGTCCAAAGTCGATGGCGATGGCCTTCGCGTGACCAATATGCAGGTAACCGTTGGGCTCTGGCGGGAAGCGGGTCTGCATACGTCCGCCGTTCTTACCCTCTGCCAGGTCGTTGATCACCTTCTGTTCGATGAAGCTCACCGACCTTTTCTCCTCCTCGTTAACATTCATTTCTGCCATATAATCTCTATTTATACCTATTTAATTTTTATACCTTATCTTATTTTGGCACAAAGGTAGTGCAAAAAATCGACTTGGCGAAAAGAATTACAAACAAATTTTCTTTCACGGCCTTACCTTGACCCTCGAAAAGGTCATCTTCTCGTCGCTAAAGACCACCTTTTCGTCTCTAAAGGTGACCTTTTCGCCGCTAAAGGTGACCTTTTCGCCGCTAAAGGTGACCTTTTCGTTTCTAAAGACCACCTTTTCGTCGCTAAAGGTCATCTTTTCTGGCAAAAGGCTGACCTCCCCATCGCTAAAGGTCTCCTTTTCGCGGCCAAAGGTCACTATCACACAGCTAAAGGTGACCTTCTCCGGAGAGATGATTACTATATAGGGAAAACAGAAAACCACCCACACCCGGCGCACCCGCCACACCTAAATTCGCACAACAGAGATCGTATCTCCCCTTCAGCCCTCTTAATCATTGTGCATTATTCTTTGTGAATTATGCATTGTGCATTAAGAATTGTGCAATAAACGTTAATTTAGGTGTGGCGGGTGTGGCGGGTGTGGGTGTTTTTCTGTTTTCCTATATAGTAGTTTTGGTGATAGAAACCCATAAAAAACAAGTAGCTCGCTTGATGGCGGGCTACTTGAATGTAGATGATTCCGTAGAATGAATTGTTCGCGGAAAAGGCTGCTTAGCAGAGGCGGCGCGAGCCGTCGCCGATGACGACGTCGATGACCTCGGGCTCGTGGCCGTACTTGGCGGCGAACTTCTGCTTGGCGTCGGCAATGAACTTCTGGTAGAGGTCGGCGCGGACAAGGTTGATGGTGCAACCGCCGAAGCCACCGCCCATGATACGTGAGCCGGTGACGCCGTTCTCCTTAGCCAGGTCGTTCAGGTAGTCAAGCTCTTCGCAGCTGACCTCGTACTCCTTTGACAGACCATAGTGGGTCTCGTACATCTTCTGGCCAACGGTTTCGTAGTCACCCTCGAGCAGAGCGTCGCAGACGGCCAGCACGCGGTCTTTCTCGCCAAGGACGAAGTGCGCACGGCTGTAGTCCTCTTCGCCAACCTCGGCACGAACCTCCTCAAGCTGTTCCCACGTGCAGTCGCGCAGGGTCTCGAACGTCCCCTCGGGATGCTTCTTGGCGATGGCCTTGACGACGTTCTCGCAGCTGTTGCGGCGGTCGTTGTAGGGCGAACCGGCCAGTTCGTGCTTCACCTTGCTGTTGAGCAGCACGAGACGGTAGCCATCGGGCTTGAAGGGGAAGTACTCGAACTCACGGCTGCGGCAGTCGAGGCGCATCAGGCAGCCAGCCTTGCCGAAGACGGAGGCGAACTGGTCCATGATGCCGCAGTTGACGCCACAGTAGTTGTGCTCCGTGGCCTGTCCGGCAAGCACCATGTCCCACATGGAGACCTTGTTGTCGCCGAAAAGGTCGTTGAGGCCACAGGCGAAGCAGCTCTCCATGGCGGCGCTGCTGGACATACCGGCACCGAGGGGCACGTCGCCAGCAAAGGCGATATTAAAACCTTTAACGGGTGCGCCCAACTTTCTCATCTCCAATGCGATACCATAGATGTAGCGGGCCCAGGAAGCCTTGGGACCGGCAGGGTCGCTGAGCTTGAAGTCAACACGGTCCTTCAGGTCGATGGAGTAGGCCATGACGGTGTCCTCTGTTCCGTTGGCGCGTATCTCTGCCATGATACCTTTGTCAACTGCTCCGGGGAATACGAAGCCACCGTTGTAGTCGGTATGCTCACCAATCAGGTTAATACGGCCGGGCGATGCATAGACGCGTCCTGTCTTACCATCAAAGTGCTTGATGAAGCGACTTCGTACGAATTCAATATCCATCATGTTGATTGACGATTTACGAATTTTCGATTTATGATTTACGATTTATTTCTCTACGCCGAACTTATAGACAGTCTTCTGCTTGTAGCGCTGGCCGGGATTCAGCACGACGCTGGGGAAGTAGGGACGGTTCGGGGAGTCGGGGAAGTGCTGAGCCTCGAAGCAGAAGGCCGAGCGGCGGGGGAACGTAGCGCCGTTAGCACCCTTGTAGCCAGAGAGGTAGTTGCCCGTGTAGAGCTGCAGGCCCGGCTCGGTGGTGTAGACCTCGAGGGTACGGCCGCTCTTCGGCTCGGTCACCTTGGCAGCGAACGAGAGTTCGCCCTCTTCCTGCTTGTTCAGCACATAGTTGTGGTCGAAGCCCTTACCGAACTTGATCTGCTCGTTGTCGGCATCGATGTCCTGACCGAAAGGCTTGGCCTTGCGGAAGTCGAACGGTGTGCCCTCAACCTTCAGAATCTCGCCCGTAGGAATAGCGGTAGCGTCCGTGGGCAGATAGAAGTCGGCATTGATCTCACAGATCTGGTCCTCGATGGTGGGTGTGGGATCGGCGGTGCCGGCCAGAGCGAAGAAGGCATGGTGCGTCAGGTTGACGATGGTCTTCTTGTTGGTGGTGGCCAGATACTCGATGACCAGCTCGTTCTGGTCGGTGAAGGTGAACTCTACCGTCACGTCCAGCTCGCCGGTGAAGCCTTCCTCACCATAGCTCGAGATGCGATGCAGGGCCAGTGAGCGGGGACCCATCTGACGGGCGTCCCATACCTTGGCGTTGAAGCCGATGGCGCCGCCGTGCAGGTGGTTGGGGCCGTCGTTGAGATACAGCTGGTAGTCCTTGCCGTTCAGCGTGAACTGTCCCTTGCAGATGCGGTTGCCCCAACGTCCGATAAGCGTGGAGAGGTAGGGCTCGTTGCCGCTGGTGAGCTGCTTGATGTCAGCGTGTCCCTCGATGACGTTACCTACGTTGCCGTCCTTGTCAGGAACCATGATGGCACAGATGGCACCACCATAGTTAGAGATAGCCACTTCGTAACCCTTACGGTTCTTCAGAATGTAAAGATCGGTTTTCTTACCATTGATAGTGGTCTGAAAATTCTCGCGCTTCAGACCACAGAGATTCGCGTTTTCTGTTGTGTTTGCCATGTTGTTTTGTTTTAAGTTGACAATATTTGCCTACAAAGGAACAAAAAATAATGCAAACAAACGAATGAAACGCGGTAAAAAACGTTTAGCGGTATGTTAAAAACACCTAAAGCGGTAATTTTAGGAAGTCTGCAACGATGTAGTTACTGCCGCCGACGAAGATAAAATCGTCGGCAGAGGCGTCGTTCAGCGCTGCTTCGTAGGCGCTTTTCACGTCGGGGTAAGCCTGGCCGCTGAGGCCTATCTGCTGGCCGAAGACCTGAACGGACTGTTCGGGAAGAGCCCTGTCGGAAGTAGGACGGCAGTAGTAGTAGACAGCATCTTTCGGCAGCAGCGACATCACGCCGTAGACATCCTTGTCCTCGAGCATACCGAAGACGATGCGCTTGCACGAACAGTTGACTTCGGCAATCTGACGGCTCAGGTACTCCCAACCACCGACGTTATGGCCCGTGTCGCAGACAACGGTCGGATGGTCTTTCACCTTCTGCCAGCGTCCGGACAGCCCTGTCAGCTTGCCGATGCTGGTTAGGGCATCGTTCATCTCCTGGTTGGCCATAGCCACAAACTCGGGTTTCTCGCAGTTGCAGAGGTATCCCTGTTTCACCAGTTCGTTCAGTACCGGCAGCATGGAATTCATGTTCTTGGGCTGGTAGATGCCGCCCAACTCACAGTCGAATTCGCCCAGGTGGCGGGTCGCGTAGTGGTAGCCGCCCTCAGTACGGGGAACGCTGGAGAGCACCTCGGCATGTTCCTCGGCGAATACGATAGGGGCTTCTACCTCCTGTGCCAATGCCTCGAAAATGGGGCGCGTCTCGGGAGTCGTCTCGCCAACGACGACGGGTACTCCTTTCTTGATAATGCCGCCTTTCTCCATGGCTATCTGCTCGAGCGAAGAGCCCAGCAGGTCTGTATGATCAAGGCTGATGTTGGTGATGAGCGAGACGATGGGCGTGATGATGTTCGTGCTGTCAAGGCGTCCGCCAAGTCCCACTTCCACGACGGCGATGTCGATATTCTTCTCAGCGAAATACTTGAACGCCATCGCCGTGGTAATCTCGAAGAAAGAAGCTCCGACGGACTCGAAAAACTGCTGTCCTTCCTCCACGAAGTCGATGACATAGTCCTGCGGGATGGGCTCACCGTCCACACGGATGCGCTCGCAGAAATCAACCAGATGAGGTGACGTGTAGAGTCCCACCCGATAGCCAGCCCGCTGGAGGATGGCCGCCAGCATATGCGAGCACGAGCCTTTGCCGTTGGTACCTGCTACGTGGATGGACTTGAACTGCTGGTGCGGGTGACCGTAGTGGTCGTCCAGCGCCAGGCTGTTGTCCAGTCCGGCCTTATAGCCGGCCTGACCTTGCTGCTCGTAGTTGGCCGTCTGCTTGAACAGATATTGGGTGGTCTCTTCGTATGTCATCTGGTTCAGTCTTTAGTTGAAGTAGTTCTTGAATTTCCTGAAGATGGTCTCCATCGTCTGCTTGTCGCCCTTGAAGTTGTCGCTGGTCTTGAAACGCTGGATGGCTTCTTTCTCGTCACGCGACAGGGTCTTCGGAACGTAGACGCTGATGTTGACAACCATGTCGCCCCTGCCGCTGCCATAGCCTTGTACGGCGGGAAGGCCCTTGCCGCGCAGACGCAGCGTCTTGCCGGGCTGGGTGCCGCTTTCCATCTTGACGCGCAGTTTGGTGCCCTCGATGGTGGGAATCTCCACGTCGCCGCCAAGGGCTGCCGTCGGGAAGTCGAGCAGCAGGTTGTAGATGAGGTCGCTGCCGTCACGGACGAAGAGATTGTGGGGCTCTTCCTCAATGAACACCTGGATGTCGCCATTCACGCCATTGCGGCGTCCGGCGTTACCCTTGCCGGGAACGTTGACAACCATGCCCTCGGCAACACCGGCGGGAATCTTGATCTCCACCACCTCGTCGCCCTTGACGACGCCCTCGCCGTGACACTCGTGACACTTGTTGGCGATGACCGTTCCCTCGCCGCCGCAAGTGGGGCAGACGCCTTGTGTCTGCATCATGCCGAAGATGCTCTGCGTTGTGTGGCTGATAACGCCAGTGCCGTGGCAAGTCGGACACTGCTGACGGTCGCTGCCGGCTTCGGCACCGCTGCCGTGACAGTGTGAGCAGGTCACGTCCTTGCGTACCTTGAACTTCTTCGTGACGCCTTTGTTGATCTCTTCCAGCGTCAGCTTCACCTTCAGACGCAGGTCGCTGCCGCGGTGCTGCTGGGGACGGCGCTGGCCGCCGCCGAAGCCGCCGAAGCCATGACCGCCGAAGATGTCGCCGAACATGGAGAAAATGTCGTCCATGTTCATCGAGGTGGCCCCGAAGTCGCCGAAGCCGCCCTCGCCACCTATCGGGCCGTTGAAGCCAAACTGGTCGTAGCGCTGGCGCTTCTGCGGGTCGTGGAGCACGTCGTAGGCTTCGGCAGCCTCCTTGAACTTCTCCTCAGCCTCTTTGTCGCCAGGGTTACGGTCGGGATGGTATTTGATGGCTATCTTACGATAGGCTTTCTTTATCTCGTCCTCTGAAGCGCCTTTATCGACGCCCAGCACTTCATAGTAGTCTCTTTTTTGTGCCATTTATTTTTCAATTATCCATTATCAATTGTACATTGTCCATTGTACATTGTCCATTTATTGGCCGACTGCCACTTTGGCGTGACGAATCACTTTGTCATTCAGCTTGTAGCCTTTCTGAAGGCAGTCAATCACCTTGCCTTTCTTGTCGTCGCCCATGCCGGGAACCATCGCCACGGCATCATGGACGTCGGTGTCGAAGTCGGCATCGTCGGTAGGGATGAGGCTGACGCCCTGACCCTCGAGTATCTTCACAAACTTCTGGTGGATGAGTGTCATGCCTTCGCGTAGCACTTCGGGGTCGTCGGTCTTTGCGCCGTTCTCGATGGCACGCTCCATGTCGTCAATGACTGGCAAAATGGCAGAAATAACTTTTTCGCCACCATTCAGGATGAGCTCAGCGCGCTCCTTGAGTGTACGCTTGCGGTAGTTGTCGAACTCGGCTACAGAGCGCAGATACTTGTCCTTCAGGGTCTCGATTTCTTCCTGTGCCAATGTCAGGGAATCCTTCTCGGACGCCGTCTCTTCTTCAGGTTCCGCAGGGGTCTCCAGGATGTCCTCTTCAGGGTTTTCTTCCTTTGCGTTGAGGATTTCCTCCTCGGTCATATTGATATCTTTCTCTTCCATATGAACTTGTTTTTTAGAGTCTTTGCTTTTCCTACAGCAAAAACCGTGCCATCTCATATCTCTTATCTCTTATCTCTTATCTTTTATCTCATATCTCTTATCTACGCATAGAGCTCGGCTTTCTTTTCCTTGATGCTCTCGTCGTAGATATAATCGTCGTAAGTGGTCAGCTTGTCAATGGTGCCCTTCGGCGTCAGTTCGATGATGCGGTCTGCCACCGTGTTGATGAACTCATGGTCGTGCGAGGCAAAGAGAATATTACCCTTGAACTGAATCAGGTTGTTGTTGAAAGCCTGAATGGACTCCAGATCCAGGTGGTTCGTAGGCGTGTCGAGGATGAGACAGTTGGCATTCTTCAACTGCATACGGGCTATCATGCAGCGCATCTTCTCGCCGCCGGAGAGCACGCAGACCTTCTTCTGGATGTCCTCGTCCTTGAAAAGCATACGGCCGAGGAACGACTTCATGGTCACCTCGTTGCCGGGACCCCACTGCGACAGCCAGTCAACGAGGTTCATCTCCGACTGGAAGAACTCGGTGTTGTCCAGCGGCAGGTAGGCCGTGGTGATGGTCACGCCCCACTTGTAGGTTCCTGCCTGAGGCTCGCGGTTGCCATTGATAATCTCGAACAGAGCGGTCATCGCCTTCGGGTTGTGGCTCAGGAAGACGGTCTTCTGGCCCTTCTCAATGGTGAACGACACATTGTCGAAGAGCACCGTTCCGTCAGCATCGACAGCCTTCAGACCGTCCACCTCCAGAATCTGGGTGCCAGGCTCGCGTTCCATGGAGAAGATGATGCCGGGATATTTGCGTGTTGACGGGGTAATCTCCTCGACGTTCAGCTTCTCAAGCATCTTCTTGCGCGATGTTGTCTGCTTCGACTTGGCCACATTGGCAGAGAAGCGGCGGATGAACTCCTCCAGCTGCTTCTTCTTCTCCTCGGCTTTCATCTTCTGGTTCTGTGCCTGACGCAAGGCCAGCTGTGACGACTCGTACCAGAACGAGTAGTTACCCGAGAAGAGCGTCACCTTGCCAAAGTCGATGTCTACCGTCTGTGTCGACACGGCATCAAGGAAGTGGCGGTCGTGACTGACGACGAGGACACACTGCTCCAAGTTGCTCAGGTATTCCTCCAGCCACTGGACGGTGTCCAGATCGAGGTCGTTCGTCGGCTCGTCGAGCAGCAGGTTGTCCGGGTGGCCAAACAGCGCCTTAGCCAGCATGACACGCACCTTCTCGTTGTTCGAGATGTCGCTCATCTGCTTATAGTGCTGACCTTCCTGCACACCGAGGTTCTGCAGCAGCTGGGCGGCCTCGCTCTCAGCCTCCCAACCGTTCATCTCGGCAAAAGCCATTTCAAGTTCGGCAGCCTTCACACCGTCTTCTTCGGTCATCTCGGCCTTGGCATAGAGTGCTTCACGCTCTTTCATGTTCTTCCACAGAGGCTGATGTCCCATCAGCACGGTATCCATTACCGAGAATTCGTCATATTTGAAGTGGTCCTGCTCCAAGACAGACAGACGTTCGCCCGGGCCCATCTCCACCGTGCCCTTGTTTGGCTCTAACTCGCCGCTGATAGCACGTAAAAGGGTGGACTTGCCGGCACCGTTAGCACCGATGATTCCATAGATGTTCCCGCTTGTAAACTTTAGATTGACGTCTTTGTAAAGGGTCTTCTTTCCGAATTGGATAGCCAGATTTGTTACTGTAATCATTTTATCTTTTCACCTTATTATATTATAATCGGCTGCAAAGGTACGAAAAATCTCCCGTACCACCAAAAGGTTTCGCCAAAATCAGTCTTGGCGACGACGGAACTCTGAACAGGTGATGGCTGTGGCTATCGCGACGTTTAGCGATTCGGCCGTATCACCCTTGCGGAACGACGGTATGAGCAGTCGCCTTGTCACCTTCTCACGCACTTCTGCCGACAGTCCGTTTCCTTCGTTGCCCATGACGATAATCCCTTCGTCGGTCAATGGCTGGCGGTAGATGTCGTCACCGTCCAACAAGGTTCCGTAGACGGGGAGGCCTGACTTGTCAAACAAAGCAGGCAGGTCTGTATAAATAATATGTACGCGAGCAATGCTGCCCATCGTTGCCTGTACCACCTTCGGCGACCAGGCATCGACGGTGTCCTCGCTGCAGTAGATGGTATCGATGCCAAACCAGTCGGCTATGCGGATGATGGTGCCCAAATTGCCAGGGTCCTGTATGCCGTCAAGCGCCAGGTAGAGCGAACCCGTCGCAGGGACGACATCGGCAGGAGGCGCGGGTAGGGGAAAGACCGCCAGTACCTGCTGAGGGTGCATCAGGAAACTGATTCTTTGTAGCTCGTCATCTGTAATTTGCTGTGCGCCAGTCCATTCCGCTGTCGTGGCGTACAGTTGACGTGGACGGAAACCGACGCGCATGAGGTCGCCCACAACCTTCGGTCCCTCAGCAACGAAGCAGCCTTCGCGGCGGCGGTATTTCTTCTGCTCGAGCTGTCTGACAAACTTGATTTGGTTTTTACTTATCATCTTCTGCGACAGTTTTCTCCGTATTTGGTTGCAAAGATAAAAAAAAATATTTACCTTTGCAAGCTAATAGAAAGAAAAGCCTTCATTGAAACGCCAATTTGTCTGTTTTCTCATAGCAGTAATGCTGGTGTCGTGCTCCGAGACGAAGTACGTCCCTGATGGTTCTTACCTGCTTGACGGCGTCAAGGTGGAGGTCAACAAGCAGGCATACGACGATATCAATACCGGTCAGCTGAAGAATTATGTCCGTCAGCGTGGCAACGCCCGTTGGTTCTCACTCTTCAAGTTGCCTTTGAACGTCTATTCGCTGGCAGGCAGAGACTCTTCGAAATGGATGAACCGTACCCTGAAGTCCATCGGTGAACCGCCTGTGTTGTTTGACACCTTACTGACAGAGTCGTCGCGCCGTGACCTCCGTAATGCCTTGCAAAATATGGGTTATCTGGAAGCTGATGTCGAGATGATTCCCAAGACACGTGGAAAGAAGGTGAAGACAACCTATCTACTGCATCCTGGAGAGCCTTATTATGTGGGACATGTCAACTATCTGTGCGACGATCCGCAGATTTACCAGTTGTTGGGTCTTGACGACAGTTTGCGCTGGGGGGTGCGTAGCGGGAGCCAGTTCAGCGTTGCGCAGCTGGACCAGGAGCGTAAGCGTCTGACACAACAGCTGACCGACAACGGCTACTTCCGTTTCCATAAGGATAACATCACATTTCTGGCTGATACGACTGCCGTTTCACGGGATATTGACGTCACGCTGTGGTTGCACAACTATCGTCAGAATCGGGAGACGGATACGCTCCATACGCGTTACCGTATAGGCAACGTCAGCTTTGAGAGTGGAAATCCAAATGATTCTGTCATACATCTTCGCCGACGTATCCTCCAAGAGAGCACGCATATCGATGCTGGCGACTATTATTCTGCGACAGCTTTGCGTAACACGTACAACCACTTCGGAAGGCTGGGAGCCGTGCGCTATACGAATATCGCTTTCACCGAAAGGCCTGACACAGCGTTACTTGACTGTGTCATACAGCTGCAGACGAACAAGCCGTCGACCATCAGTTTCCAACCTGAGGGCACCAACACGGCGGGCGACCTGGGCGCAGCAGCCTCGCTTACCTACCAGAATAGGAACCTGTTCAGGGGAGCAGAACAGTTGAGCATCGAGTTGCGTGGCGCCTATGAGGCCATCCGCGGGCTGGAGGGCTATTCCAATCAGGACTTCATGGAGTATAGTCTAGAGACGCGACTGCAGTTTCCGCGTTTCATCTTGCCGTTCCTGAGCCGTGACGTGCGTCGTCATGTCAATGCCACCAGTGAGGTGTCTATGCTTTATGACCTGCAGGACCGTCCGGAGTTCCATCGCCGTCTCGTCTCTGCTGCTTGGCGGTATAAGTGGAGCCATCAGGACCGTCGCCGTCAGTACCAGCTTGATATGTTGGACCTGAACTATGTTTTCATGCCATGGATCAGCGATACGTTCAGGCGCCTTTACCTTGACGATGCCAGCAGTCGTAATGCCATTCTGCGATACAACTACGAGGACTTGTTCATTACGAAGATAGGTTTCGGATATAGTTTCAATGATGGCCGTACGGCGTTGAAGACCAATCTGGAGACGTCAGGTAACTTATTGAACCTTGGGTCGCATCTGCTGGGTGCCAACCGTGACAGCCGTCAGCAGTATCGTGTCTTCAACATAGCCTATGCTCAGTACGTAAAGGGGGATTTCGACATTACACGAAGCCTGAAGCTTGACTATAACAACCAACTGGTGTTCCATTTCGGACTGGGAATTGCCTATCCATATGGAAACTCGTCGGTACTGCCGTTTGAGAAACGTTATTTCGCCGGTGGTGCCAACAGCGTACGCGGATGGAGCGTGCGCCGGTTAGGACCAGGCAAGTTCAAGGGACGCGACGGCAGGATAGACTTCATTAACCAGACGGGCGACATGAAACTCGACATGAATGTGGAGTACCGTACCCATCTGTTCTGGAAACTGGGTGGCGCATTGTTTGTGGACGCAGGAAACATCTGGACCTTGCGCGACTATAAGGACCAGCCGGGCGGACAATTCTCCCTGCGTGATTTCCCCAGTCAGGTGGCCGTCGGCTATGGTATGGGCCTGCGCTTCAATTTTGACTATTTTATCGTCCGCTTCGATCTCGGTATGAAGGCCGTGAATCCAGCTTTCGATGCTGACGATTCAGACCATTATCCCATCGTGCATCCGCGTTTCAGCCGCGACTATGCGTTCCACTTTGCCGTTGGTCTTCCGTTCTGACGGTTAAGAACTAGACAGTGTTTACAAGCCCTCTGTCCTGATGGATTTTACCAGCCATTTGCGGTCGCGAAGCACGAGGGTCAGCTCAGCTTCACCCTCGTCACGGAGACGCATTGGGCCGTCAATGCTGTCCATCTCCATGTAATGACTGACGGAGAGTCGCGCTCTCCATAGGGTGTCGCTGACGGGCTGACAGTCAACGACCTCAATGGCAGGACCTTCCGCCTGACTGTTCAGTGCGTTGATGTCTTCCTGGGTGATGTTCGATGCGATAAACATGAACTGGCGCGAAGCCTCGGGGGTGGCCAGCTGGCTGGCCGTACGGAGATCATAGCTGTAGTAAGCCTCGGCAAAGGCCAGGGCCTTTTGTTCTACAGACTTCACGCTTTCCGCTTTCTCGTTCGAACACGCTACCATCATGGATAGCGAAAACATGATTAAAACAACAAATTTCATCGTATAAAGTCTTAATAAAGTACAAAGGTAGTGATTTCCTTTGGTTATCCCGCTGTTTTTTATTACTTTTGCACAAAATTAACGACAAAATGCTTAGATTCATATCCTTTGGGAGTGGTAGCAGCGGTAATTGCTACTACCTTTTCACCGAGACGGATGGACTGATAATAGACATTGGAGTAGGACTCAGAACATTAAAGAAAGATTTCACGGACTTTGGACTTAGCCTTAGTTCGGTTTGTTATGTACTCATTACTCACGATCATGCTGACCACATCAAGTCTGTGGGAAGTATCAGTCATGAATACCATCTGCCCGTCTACGCCACACAGCTTGTCCATCAGGGCATAGACCGCAATTACTGCGTGCAGCGGAAGCTTGACCCGTCGATGAAGAAGAAGATTGCTGCGGGTGAGCCTTTTACCTTGGGGTGCTTTCACATTACGCCGTTCCATGTGCCTCATGATGCCAGTGAGAATATCGGGTTTATGATTGAGGTTGATGGCGTGAACTTCTGTATCATTACAGATGCTGGCACCGTGACCGATGAGATGAAGCCTTTCATCAGTCAGGCTGACTATCTGGTCATCGAGGCCAATCACGACGTGGAGATGCTGAAAGACGGACCTTATCCTGCTTATCTCAAGACCCGAATACTGAGTCAGAACGGCCACCTGTGTAATGCTGACTGTGCCCAGGCCTTAGCCGAGAACATGACCGAACGCCTGAAGAGAGTGTGGCTCTGTCACCTCAGCGAGGAGAACAACCATCCGGAACTGGCGCGCAAAACCGTTGAAACGGTGCTACGTCAGTATGGTATTGTAGCGGGAAAGGATTTCCAGTTGGATATTCTGAAGCGTAACAGACCTACCGGTATCTTCGATTTGGAATAAGACTTATTTGGAGTCAACAGGTTCGTACAATGGAATTGTTGGCGTGAAAAGGTAACACGAAAGAGCGGGATACGGGAATCGAACCCGCCTCCCAGGCTTGGGAAGCCCGTGCACTACCGATGTGCTAATCCCGCTGAATAAGATTCTTGATTATCTGCCTTGAGCCGATACCCGGACTCGAACCGGGGACCCACGCATTACGAATGCGTTGCTCTACCAACTGAGCCATATCGGCAACCTGTAAAACGTCTGTACACCCGCAGGGGCTCGAACCCTGGACACCCTGATTAAGAGTCAGGTGCTCTACCAACTGAGCTACGGGTGCATCAACATTTCAATAACTAAAGAGGAACTCTGACCTCTCTTGTACACCCGCAGGGGCTCGAACCCTGGACACCCTGATTAAGAGTCAGGTGCTCTACCAACTGAGCTACGGGTGCAACGTTTTTCGTTTTGCGGGTGCAAAGGTACTCTTTTTATTTGATTCCAACAAACTTTTTCCCGATTTTCTTCAAAAAAAGTTGTATCTGTTGTCCTTCTGAAGGATAATTGTTTGGGATTTGTCGTTTTTCTGCCAAATATCAGTCGTTTTTTCGCCCTATCGTGAGGCGTGGAAACCCTCTAAGTTCTCGTATCGGCGTGCCATCATGCGGCGGTAGACGCGACGCAACCACCACGGGTGGGCAGCGGTGAGGGTTAGTCCGATGGCAATAAGGACCGTATAGGCAATATCTGGTTTGAAGAGCAACAGCATCACGTTGACCAGCAGGATGGGGACGATGAAGGCGATAAGCTCGATGATGAGCTGTCGGCCGTTCTCGAAGTTTGCCTTTCCCGTCAGCTTCTGCTGCAGGGGTAGCGTTTGGCTGTTGTAGATGGACAACTCGAAGAGAATCATGTAGAGTGGACCGGTGCAAATGAACAGATAGGCGAACATCATCAGGAGCGTGAATTTGCCGGTAAAGACGGCCGGCAGGAGCACGACGAACGGTACGATGAGGATGAGGCAATGGAAATAGTACTTGGCCCGCAGCAGCGAGAGGATGTTCTCGCGATGGGTCATCAGCAGGTCGATGTAATTGCCTTCAGGACACATCACCTTGATGAGCGATGTCACACCGTAGAGTCCGAAGCAGTAGAAGCACCAGAAGTTGGTGGAGAAACGACCGTCGTAAGCAGACGTGTAGGCAATCATGGCGCTGAAAACGACAATCAGCACGAGACTCGACCAGAAGCGGGCACGCATCACCTTGTTCCGCATGACGCTCTTCACCTCGAGTTTCAGGTATTCGCCGCTCTCGCCGAAGCGGTTCAGGAAGGCGAACTCGCGAACATGCTTGACGGTAGTCTTCTCGGCTTTGGATATTTCCTCGTAGACGAAGCGGAACTGCAACTGGCGGTTAAGAATGAATAGCAGGCCTGTTGTGACGATGAAAAGTAGTAATGTCAATAAGGATGCGCCATGTGCTGAGTAGAAGTCCAAGACGTCGCCCATAGACCATATCAGTCCTGGCAGCCAAGGGAGGGCGAGTACTGTCAGTGCTGCAAACCACCACAGTTGGCTGCGGTTCAGCAACGTACGCATACATAGGTAGAATTGGCTGTTCATGACGATGGCGGCGAGACCTGTGACGATGATTGTCACGCAACCGCCCAGGCTGGCGCCTCCTGACCAAGCGATAATCGCGTAGGGAAGAAAAAGGGCGAGCCAGAGGAAGTTGTAGGCGCTGGTCATCGATGACACGAGGAAGTGGTCGATGACGGTGTACTTCGAGATGGGCAGTAGAATGTAAGGCTTGATGAGCATGATGGGCGTCTGCTGCACCATGAAACGCAGGAAGAAGTCGATGGTGAGGATGACAGGCAGCAGGGCGACGATGAACCCTGCTCCTTCGCCCTTGGCGGCTAGGCCCAGCATTACGCCGAAGAATATCAGGTAGCAGATGAACATACCTGCGCCAAGGAACATGAACACCTTGGCGATGACACCTTGTTCGAAGGCTGGGCTGCGACGGTCGCCTAACCTCAGGTTCTTCCGTATTAGTCGGAACAGCTGCAGTTGCGTCATCTCAGGTCAATCACTTCAGCGGTGGGGAAGTCCTTGGCATTGAAACGGAAGTAGCTGTCAGGCAGCGATTCCTGCTTCAGGTTTGATACATCGAACGTTGTCCACTTCTTGCCTTGCAGCATCTTCACCTGCGTCGGGTTGCTGGTCTTGCTGTCAACGGTGACGAAGAGCTCCTGCACCTTGTTGGCCTTCGACTCGGCGGTCAGGTGAATGACGTAGTTGCCACCATCCTTGCGCATGGTGTTTTTGTACCCCTTCTTGTACATCGTGATGAAGTTGTAGGGGTTGAGTGACTGTAACTCGCTGTCCTTGGGGTTGCTGACGTTCACCTCGTCGTTGCGGGTCAGGTATGTCCATTGCGTCTTACCGTCGAACCACACCTTTGTGTGCTGGGTGGTGGCCATGAACTTATTGCCTTTGACGGCGATGGTACCGCTGATGGTCCCTTGGGGGGTGGTAGCCTTGAAGTCGGCCTTGACGCCGCTCTTGGCAGTCAGTTTCTGTGCGGCCTTGTCCAGTACTTGTGTGGCTGTCTGTCCGTAGGAGGCTACTGTTGCCAGTAGCATTGTCATTGCTAAAACAATCTTTTTCATCTTTTTTGTTATGTGTTTTGTTGGTTGTCTATTTCTGAATGAACTTGTGTTATCTGTTTCTGAATGTACTCAGCAGGTTCTCGAGGCTTACCTCGTCCTGAATTAGTACCTCGCGGGGCTTGGCGCCGTGGGCCTGGCCAACGATGCCGGCTTTCTCCAGCGAGTCCATCAGACGGCCGGCGCGGTTGTAGCCGATGGCGTACTTGCGCTGGATTAGCGAGGTCGAGCCGCTCTGTGACGCTACAATGAGGCGGGCGGCATCCTCGAACAACGGATCAATATGCTGCACGTCGAACTCGCCACCGCTGTTGCCACCGTCCATACCGTCATCGGTCATGGGCTCTGGCAACTCGTAGGTGTCGGGATAGCCCTGCTGTTCGGAGATGAACTTGTTGATGGCGGCCACTTCGGGGGTGTCGACGAAAGCACATTGTACGCGGATGGGGTCATTGCCCTGAAGGAAGAGCATATCGCCGCGGCCGATAAGCTGGTTGGCTCCCATGCGGTCAAGGATGGTCTTCGAGTCGATGCCCTGGCTCACCTTGAAGGCGATACGTGCGGGGAAGTTGGCCTTGATGGTGCCGGTGATGATGTTCGTCGTGGGGCGCTGCGTGGCAATAATCATGTGGATGCCGACGGCACGAGCCTTCTGAGCGATACGTGCGATGGGCAGCTCAATCTCCTTGCCTGCAGTCATAATGAGGTCGCCGTACTCGTCGATGACGACCACGATGTAAGGCATATAGCGGTGTCCCTGCTCCGGATTCAGCCGACGCTCAATGAACTTCTTGTTGTAGTCCTTGATATTACGCTCGCCGGCAGCCATGAGCAGCTCGTAGCGGGCGTCCATCTCGACACAGAGTGACTGCAGCGTGCGCACCACCTTCGACGTGTCGGTGATAATTGGTGAGGCGTCGTCGTCAGGCACCTTGGCCAGGAAATGCTTGTCGATGTTCGAGTAGATGCTGAACTCCACCATCTTCGGGTCGACGAGCACAATCTTCATCTCTGCCGGGTGCTTCTTATATAATAAAGAGGTGAGGATGGCGTTCAGACCAACGGACTTACCCTGACCGGTGGCACCGGCGACGAGCAGGTGGGGCATCTTCGCCAGGTCGAACATAAAGACCTCGTTGGTGATGGTCTTACCCATGGCACAGGGCAATTCCATCTTCGACTCCTGGAATTTCTTCGAGTTAAGTATCGATTCCATCGAGACTATGGCGGGCTTGGCGTTAGGCACCTCAATGCCGATGGTACCCTTACCGGGGATGGGGGCGATGATACGGATGCCGAGGGCCGAGAGGCTCAGGGCGATGTCGTCCTCCAGGTTACGGATCTTCGAGATGCGCACGCCCTGTGCCGGTGTTATTTCGTAGAGCGTGATGGTGGGGCCGACGGTGGCCTTGATACTGCTAATCTCCACGCCAAAGTTACGTAACACGTCGACGATGCGGTTTTTGTTCGCCGTCTGCTCGGCCATGTCAATATAGGGCTTGCCGTCGTCGGCATACTCTTTCAGCAGGTCGAGTGTGGGGTAGTGGTAGTTCTCCAAGTCATGCTTCGGGTCGTAAGGTTCCATCTCCTTGTCGCCCACAGTGACGAGGTTCTTGCTGCTGGCCGTCTCTTCTTCCTTGACGGTGTCAATGGTCAGGTTGATATCGGTCTCCGCCTCATTCTTCTTTTCCTCTGTGCGGGGCTGCACCTCTGGTTCTTTTCTCTTCGTACCCGAGAGCGGCTCATGCTCAAACTCTACCGTCTGCACGGGCGGGTTGTCGAAGATGGTTGGATCTTCTTCCGTCTCCAGCGTGTAGGTCCCTGACGGCTCCTCGCCGTCGGTGTTGGTGATGCGGAAGGGCACCTTCTTCATCAGTATCGCGGGATTCAGCATCTTGCGAATGAAGTAGATGGTCTCGGCGCTGAGGTAGGTCAGGAAGGCGATGGCGATGAGCGCCAACAAGGCTGTCAATCCTGGCGCTCCGACGAATCCCTCTATCTGCTGGCACACGTACAGGCCATGGTCGCCACCGGGGTTGAAGTGGCTGTCGATGAAAAGCGGTGAAAGGAACTTTGCGAAGGTGATGGAGGCCCATAGCATGACAATCATCAGCGACATGAACCACTTCAGCAGTTTCACCTTATATATACGCATGAGTCTGAGTCCCGCCAGAATCAGGAACACGGGAATCAGGAAGGCGGATAGCCCGAAACAGTTCTTAACGAAGAACGAGGCTGCAAAAGCACCGATGGAACCGCACGAATTAGCAAACTCATGCTGCTGGTTCTGCATCTCACCCGTCCGCAGTTCCTCAATCATACTCTGGTCGGCCACTCCCGTCGCTACGAACGAGATAAAGGCGAGGATCAGGTAGATGGAAACCACCACGAGAAGAAGTCCGATGAAAAAGTTTATTCTCTCGTGGTGCAATATGTTGTTGAAGCCGATAGCTTCGGCTAACGACGAAGCCGTACGCTCTGTTTTCTTTCTCTTTTTTGCCATTTTCTTTCTGTTCTTTCCAAATTCCACTGCAAAAGTAACTGAAAAAGTTCAGAATCTATCATCTTTACCGAATTTTTTTGTAATTTTGCACTCCGTAAACGATTCTTTGATGAAAAAGACTATATACAATAAGTTCAACAAGCAGTTGATACCCGCATTGCCGGTTGTTCAGTTCGAGGGACGTGTCGTAGTGATACTGACCAAACGCGACGCCGCAAGAGCTGTTGACTACCTGCTTCGCCAATCTATTCTCGGGGTCGATACGGAGACACGACCGTCCTTCCGCCGTGGCGACAACCATCGCGTCTCCCTGCTGCAGGTGTCCACACACGACACCTGCTTCCTATTCCGTCTGAATCATACGGGGCTGACGGCCGACATCGTGCGACTGCTGGAGGATACGACAGTGCCGAAAATTGGGTTGTCGCTTGGCGATGACATCCTCTCGCTCCATCGCATAGGTGGTTTTACCCCAGGCTTCTTCATTGACCTTCAGAACCATGTGAAGGAAATCGGTATCGAGGACCTGAGTCTTCAGAAACTATATGCCAATCTCTTTGGGCTGCGTATCAGCAAGCGTCAGCAGCTCAGCAACTGGGAGCGCGACATCCTCGACGAGAAGCAGAAGAGTTATGCCGCCACCGATGCTTGGGCGTGTATCATGCTCTACGAAGAATTGCAACGCCTGAAAGAGACGGGCGACTATATCTTAGTGAAGAATGAAGAAGAAGGTGTGAAACCTGAGACTTGAAAAGTGATGACATACAAGACTATACAACTCAAACGCGGTAAGGACGAGAGCCTGCGCCGCTTCCATCCCTGGGTGTTTTCGGGGGCCATCCAGCGTCTCGATAATGGTATCGAGGAGGGCGAGGTGGTGCGCGTCGTAACAGAAAAGGGCGATTTCATCGCTGTTGGACATTACCAGCGCGGTTCCATCGCTGTCCGTGTGCTTTCATTCCGCAATGTACCCATTGACGACAATTTCTGGCAGGCTCGTCTGGCATCGGCGCTGAAAATGCGTGATTCCATCGGTCTCTCCTCCTCCGATGGACAGAATGCATACCGCCTCGTTCACGGTGAGGGTGACAACCTGCCGGGGCTTATCATCGACGTCTATAACAAGACCGCCGTTATGCAGGCACACAGCATCGGAATGCACCTGCAGCGGCACGACATTGCCCGCCAGCTGATGGCGGTGATGGACGGCAGAGTGGAGAACATCTACTACAAGAGCGAGACGACGTTGCCCTTCATGGAGCCCGAGAACGGATTCCTCTATGGTGGCAGTGCCGACAATATTGCGATGGAGAACGGCCTTCGCTTCTACGTTGACTGGCTTCGCGGCCAGAAGACTGGCTTCTTTGTTGACCAGCGTGAGAATAGAGCTTTGCTTGAACAATATGCGCGTAACCGGCGTGTACTCAATATGTTCTGTTATACGGGAGGCTTCTCATTCTACGCCATGAGAGGCGGGGCCGAGCTCGTCCATAGTGTCGACTCCAGCGCCAAGGCCATAGAACTTACCAACCGTAACGTCGAGCTGAACTTCCCTGGCGATCAACGCCATCAGGCGTTCTGCGAAGATGCCTTTAGGTTTCTGGAGTCATCGTCCGCCACTCATGATTCTTCGTTCCCGTACGACCTTGTCATCCTCGATCCGCCGGCTTTCGCCAAGCATCGGGCCGCTTTGCATAACGCCCTGAAGGGCTACACACGGCTGAACCTGAAAGCACTGGAGAAGATGCCTGCGGGTAGCATCCTCTTCACGTTCAGCTGTTCTCAGGTGGTTACTAAGGAGCATTTCCGTAATGCAGTCTTTACCGCTGCTGCTTTGGCAGGACGAAAGGTGCGCATCCTTCACCAGCTCCACCAGCCGGCCGATCATCCCGTGAATATCTACCACCCCGAGGGCGAGTATCTGAAGGGACTGGTGCTGTATGTAGAATAATTCGTAATGAGTAATTAGTCTGAGTGATTAGTAATTAGTGTCTTTCGTTATGGGTGGCTTGGAGGATAGGGTTAAGCGCTATGTCGCGAAACACAGGTTGCTGACGATGGATGGGCTCCACATTGTGGCTGTCAGCGGCGGAGCCGACAGTGTGGCGCTTCTGCTCATCCTGCAGCGTTTGGGTTATCGTGTAGAAGCCGCACATTGCAACTTCAACCTCCGTGGTGACGAGAGCAAACGTGACGAGGAATTCGTGCAACAGCTATGTAATAGTTATGCTATTTCGCTCCACTTAATTCATTTTGACACAAAGGCTTACTCTGATTTGCATCAAGTAAGCATTGAAATGGCTGCACGCGAACTGCGTTACCGCTATTTCGAGCAACTTCGACAGGATATTGGTGCTGAGAGCGTCTGTGTGGCCCATCATCGTGACGATGCTGTCGAGACCCTATTGATGAACCTGCTGCGCGGGACTGGCATTCACGGTCTAACGGGCATCCGTCCGCGCAATGGTCACGTTGTTCGTCCCCTGCTGGAAGTCAGTCGTGAGGAAATCGTCAATTATCTCAATTCCATCGGACAATCCTTTGTCACCGACTCAACGAATCTTGTTGATGACGTACTCCGTAACAAACTCCGCCTGGATGTCCTCCCGCTCCTGAAGACCATCAATCCGAAGGCTTCGGAGAACATCTTCCTAACCGCCTGCCGTATGGCTGAGGCAGAACATATCTTCAATACTGCGGTAGAATCAGCCAAAATAAACGTCTGTCCCCAAGGATCCATCGATGCGGAGCACGCCGGTGCTATCGATATTGCGGCGCTGCGGTGTGAGCCTTCGCCTGAGTATGTCCTTTTTGAGATACTCTCACCCTTAGGTTTTTCTCCTGATTCTATCGCTCAGATTGCTGATGGTTTGGACGCTCCGACGGGACGATATTTCTGTTCCAACACCCATGAACTGGTGTTTGACCGCGACAGAATCCTTGTACAGAAGCGACAACAGCAACTCCCTTCCCTTCGTATTCCTGAAGCGGGCGTCTATGTCTGTGGCGACGTCAAGCTGCGCGTGGAGCATATCAATGGTGCCAACATCAGTCGTCGTCCAGACGTGGCAACAATCGATGCTAATCTTCTGGCGTTCCCCCTGACGCTCCGCCCCGTTCGTGAGGGCGACCGTTTCGTACCCTTTGGTATGACGGGTAGCCGACTAATCAGCGACTACCTCACCGACCGTAAAGTCAGCCTCTTCGATAAACGCCGTCAGTATGTCGTCACTGATGCAAACGACACCATCCTCTGGCTTGTCGGTCTCCGTACCGACAATCGCTTTCGTGTCTCTGATACCACAACGGCGACTCTC
>Ga0326511_10000763_pt1 | contig 28059 bp, 16 predicted proteins | sample 0_2496_0518_D_FD_203701 | JGI IMG/M metagenome (GOLD analysis project Ga0326511, IMG submission 203701) | Bovine rumen microbial communities from UC Davis, California, United States - 0_2496_0518 | ecosystem: Host-associated > Mammals > Digestive system > Stomach > Rumen | place: USA...
GTGAAAGTATCTGGTATTGCTCTTTTGTTTCGACTCCTTCCGTCAAGGCTGAAATTCCCAGCTCTTCTGAAAGGTGGATAATATTTTTCACGATAGTTTGTGCCTTTCCCTTGTCACCAGTCTTACCTAAGAATTTCATATCAATTTTCAGGACATCCACAGGCATATCTTTGAGCATATTCAAAGAGGAATAGCCACTTCCAAAATCATCCATTTCCACGATGAAACCAGATTTCCGGAAATCCTCAAGAATCTGCATTCTGTTTTCCGCTTCACTCATCATGACCGTTTCTGTAATTTCAATGCGGAGAATCTCAGGGGGAATCTGGAATTCCCTCACAAGGTCTTTGATTTCGGTAATCACGTCAATGAAATAAAAGTCTTTTGGGGAAATATTCACGGAGATGAACAAGTTTCGGTTTTCCTTATGCCAATCAGAAAGGATTTCACAAGCACACCGCCAAATATGCTTATCTACCTCTGCAATCATGCCGTTTTTCTCAAAAACTGGAATGAATAGTGCCGGCGACATAAACCCATGTTCCGGATGAATCCACCTTGCAAGGGCTTCCGCTCCGACAATGTGACCATGTCTGTCAGCAATGGGCTGTAAATAAGGGCGTACTTCTCTTGTACGGATAGCATCACCAAGCTGTGAAGAAATATTCTGATTCCAGAGAATCTTTTCTCGAATGTCCTTGTTATAGTAAGCAATGTGCGTTTTGTATTCATCTTGAATGGTAGAAAGTGCCATATGCGCCCTGTCAAACATCACAGACACGTCACTGTCATCAGGTGCTACCTTATAGACACCAAGATGAATTAACAACTGGTATGTGGTGGTATCTTTTTGAATGACGAAATTGGAAAGCTCCTGTTCCAATTGTTCAGGGGAGAATTCCGCCTCCGGTACACACATGCCGAACGTATCGCCCACAAGTCGCCCATAACGGCAATATTCCGACATATCCCTTCTTACCCAATCAGCAATGCATTGCAAGGCATAATCTCCGAAATTAGTCCCGAAAATATCATTGACAACCTTGAAATTCTTAACATCCACATACACTATCAGATATTGCCTTTCACGAAAAGATGGAAAGATTTCCGAAATACTTTGATAGAGATATTCACGAGTATAAAGCCCAGTCAATCTATCATGTGTCGCTTCATAAATATCTTTCTTGATTGCTTGTTGTTCTTTGGTAATGTTCCGGATACGCAGGTAAGAACCTGTCAGACGATTATTTTCATCCATGAAACTGTGACTTTCCAGCGTGTAATATTTCAGTTCCGTTTCTGATTGGACAGTTGTTTTTTCTGACCAGTTGCCGTGATTCTTGACGGATTCACCGAATATTTTCACCAGAGAATTTTCCGTTGTTTCCAGATTTCCACTTTGGGCTTCAACGAATTGTGTGCCAAGTGCATTCGCCCAGATACACCTTCCGTTGGGGTCGAATAAGAATAAAGCCTCTTCCGGCATTTCGGAAACAATGTCAGAAAGCATTCTGTCAAGCAGTTTCAGGGGTCTGTAATACAGAGAAAAGTAAAAGATAACCAGTCCGGCAATTCCAAAACCAATGGTTGCATGGTCAGCCAGAGAATGTGACGAAATACAGAACGCTTGCCAAATTCCAGCAAAGAGCATGGTATACATGATAACGGAATATCGCTCTTTATAAATATTGGGCATTCGCACTGTCATGACAATGAATACCAATAAAACTGCCCCAAATACACCATAATCTACAATCCGGTGAAAAATTTGTCCGGCATGGGGTACCATCCTGTAGAAAATTCCATCCTCCATGATAACTTTCTCCATGCTGAAAGCGTGTCCGGTGAACATATTCACAAAAAGCTGTACAATGTCAAGCTCCAACAACACATAAATGAACTTTGGGATTTTATGCCCTGTACCGGAATTTTTGCAATATTCCACTGCAAATTGCATTAATGCTAACAATACAAGGTTTAGCCCAATGAAATACATATAACAACCAGCTTTTGCGGTGATTTCTTCATGTGTGCTGTCGGTCATCATACTACCAGCCAATGGAAGAAATAACGAAAAATTCAGGATGGCGACACTTCTTCCGATTTTTTTGGCGGAATATCGGGCAATTATCCCCGAAGCCAATAACAATAGAATCAATAGAGCGGATATAACGGAGAAAAATAGTTTCATAATCTCACCGCCTTATTTATTTTTTGGTGTCTGCTAACTGTGCCTTACATTTCTTTTTATCTTCATACATGAGAGTATCAGCTCGTTCAAATACATCTTGTACACGAATATCCTTTTCCGGTTGAAAATCTGAAATTCCAGAAGCAAGGAGAACAATTTCATTTTTATTTGTTTTCTGTCCATTCAAAACAATATGGAGATGTTGCATTAACTTTGCTCTGTAAAGGTAGTCTTGCCCTCTCAAAATGACTGCGAATTCATCCCCACCAATCCGAAATACAGGGCTATGCTTGAAAATATCACAAATGACAGAACTAGCTTTCTGAATAAATTCATCTCCGGCTTTATGTCCTTGGGTATCATTGACTTCTTTCAGTTCATTGACATCACACACCACAATGGAAAAATTTTGATTTTCTCCATTTTTAATCTGTTCGTCCAGTTCAATTTCAAGTTGTACATAGGCACGCTTATTCTTGACTCCTGTCAATACGTCACGATTTGCCATATCAACCGCTTCCAGATAAGCAAGCTCCATTCGTTTCGCTTCGTTCACATTGGCAAGCGCAATAATAATATGTTCAGAATCTCCTTTCGGGCGTACCACATACAAAGAGACATACTGCGGTCTTCCATCCAAAATGAGACGGTAATTCAAAATTGTCTTTCCAAACATAGAAAGGCTTTTCAATAGATTCTCTTTTTCCAAAGCAACTGCCAACATTGGCAAATCATCAGGGTGGATTTGAATTTTAATTTGATTTTGCATCCTTGTAAAGAAATCTTTTCCCTTTTCGCCAGCTGGAATTCCACGATATTCGTCATTTTTCGTATATTCAGAATATTCATTCGTGATAATATTCACATGATAAATAATTTCATAGCGTTGTGCAAGGGCATCGGAAATATCTCTGAAAATTCGTTTCTGTTCTTCCACAGTTTGTTCGTGGCGAACCTGTTCATCTGCATTGTATATACCCACCACAATCCGTTCTGTTTTGTTTTGTGGCTGGAAAATGTACATACTCATATATTGGTATCTTCCGTCCAAAAATTGACGGTATCGCAAAGTCATAGAGCCTTCTTTTTGAAGCCTTTCCAGTATACGTTCTTTTTTCATTTCTGCAAGAACTTCTTCTTTATCCTCTTCGTGAATGTATTTCTGAATATCCTCGGCGGAATCTGCAAAGAAATCTGCTCCCCATTGCGTCATACCGAGTTTTTCGTATTGTTCACTTGCACTATAACGGGTATATTCATTTGTTGTGGTATTTACATAATAAATCACTTCATAACGGCTTGCAAGAGATTCTGCAATTTCGGAATACCTTCGTTTTTCGGCTTGTTCGTCAAGTTCTTTCCGTTTCTGTTCGTCTATATTCTGCACACCAATGACAATATCTTTGTCATTTCCCTGAATGGTTTTCAGAAAGAAATACTGTGGTTCTCCGTCAATGTTAAGTCGATATGTCAGTGAAAAGGATTTTCCATCCTTCAAAGCCTGATGAACCGTTTCTTTTTGGAATTTTTCAAGGAAATATTCTTGGTCATCTAACCAAACCTGTTCCCGACAATTTTTCTTGACATCCTTGAAAAAATTGTCCCCACTGGAAACCGGAACTAATTCTTTCTCCGTGCCATTGACAACGTATTCTACATAGCTGTCATTTTTTGAATCAATCACATACAAACTGCTGTAATCATTCGCAAGGGCAAGCGCAAGGCTTGCAAAAGTTAGATTTTGATGCTCCATGTCATCCCTCCTATACAATAAAACCCCCCCGTTTCCAGAGGTGTTATATGATTTTTCCCACTTTTGCGCAACATTCCCCTAAGTAAAATGCTACTGTTCACACACCATGATGTCCCTGTATTACCAGTATACCATATTTCACAACTTTTGTCAAGATAAAAGAAAATTTTTTATATATTTAAAAAATATTCGCAAAGAACAATTTAAGTGAAGGAACATTTAAGGCTGTACATTGTGTTTATTCCACAGTACAGCCATTTTTGATTCAGCGATTACTTTTCGTTTGGGGTTGAATTTGTAATTTTAAAATCATCCATGTAGCAAATCAAATGAGTTTGTTCAGGGGATTCGTTCAAATCTTTTTTGAATTGCAGGAGAATGTTAATTTCATCACAATCTTTTTTGATGAAAAGTGTCAGGGGCTTCCATGTGGTATCTTGTAGTAAAATGGATTCTGAATGATTTTCTGAATGGTCAGATTCTGAATATGCCATCAGAGAAGCTTTCACTTGACATTGATGATTCTGCAATCGCAGGTTGATGGTGACAATCTCCCCTTGATGCAGGTGAATTTTTTGGTAAATTCGGTAAATTTCATCGGTATGTGGATACCAAGCCCAAAATTTTGTGACAAGGGCATTACCGCTCAATGTGGGAATGGATGAACTTTCCTCACTGAAAGAATCATCTTGATTGAAATTGGAAAGGGCTTGCCCATTTTTCCATACCATGGCTTTCAAATGGGTTAATTTTTTAGGATAGGAGGGGAGTTTCTCATCAAAAGGGATTTTTTTCCCTTCCTGATATTCCAGAATATTCACAATGCAGGAACGCCTTTTCGAAATTTCAAGACAATCTTTGGCTAAAACAGTATCACTGGTATAAATATTGATATACTTAATAAAGGGGTCATTGATTTTCTGTACTATCAATTGCAGAATCGAAGAATCTCGGAATCTTTGTGATTTCCAAAAATGAAGTGCATCACGGTGCGTTTTCAGAATTTTTTTCGCCTGAATAATTTGTGTTATGATGGAATCATTCAAAATCTGATTATCTAATTCTTTATTCAATTCGTGGATAGTGGAAAGCGGAATATAAATTTCTTCCTTTTTTTGGCACAGAATAGGAATGATGCTTGAATCTTTGATTAACTGACTAGTATCAAAAATATGAATTGTTTTCATGAAGTCCTCTGAATTGCTTCCATCCATGGTATACTCTTTATAATGAAGACCAGAGAGGTGAAACCAACTATCCAGCAACAATTCTGTTTCAAAAGGATGGTTTTCATCAGGGTGAATATTGAAATCAAGCATATTTCTGATTTGCCGGAATTCTGGTGAATCGTTGTGCAGTCTTCTGTCAATGACGGCAAGTAATGCAATGACTTGTGTTTCACTCAAAGGAGATTTTCCATTTTCCAGATTATTGATTGTCTGGCGAGTGACACCAATATCATCAGCCAATTCCTGCGTGGACAGTTCCAGCATTTGGCGAATGGGTTTCAATTGACTTTGGAATTTCTGAGAAATTTCTTTTTTCGTATTCAAGTCACCACTTCCCTATACGATATTTTGTGTTTATTATAACATAGCATTTCCAAAATGTCAAGTATTTTTCTCAAAATATTAGTTTCAGAAAAATTAAGGAAATATTTTTCTCTTTTTCCCATCATCCTATTGACTTTTTGTAAGTAATATGCTATAATGAGGGAAAATCAAGGATAGAATGAAGAGAACATGAGAGAGGGAGGCAGAAAATGATAAAAAGATATATTTGCTTGTTATTTGTCATCATAATTGGTATCTTAGGATGTGGATGCAATCAGAATGACCCTGATATTTTACAGCCGGATGATTTTATCACGGAAACAGCAGAAAATATTACACTTTCTGATGAGTACTACAAAATCAGCGAAAAATATCGACAACTTTATTTAGATTTGAAATTCGACATCTGTGTCCCTACTGACATGAAAGTATATGATTCCGGTGAAAGTTCAGGAATTGTCATTTTAAGCGATAGCGCAGGGAAAAACTTCATCACATTGGAGACAAAACCAAGAAGTGATTATGAGATTGTTTATCATGAATATTTAAATACGGTGACTTCTGGGATTGGCAACCGTGATAATATTCAGGTGTATGATGATTTTACAATCAAAGTTTTCAAAGATGAGACACCTCTGGAATTGCAGGCGAAACGCTTTGATATTAAGGCAGTGACATTGGAAAAGGGGGATAGTGAGAAATTGTGGTATACCATTGGGAAAAAGTGTATTTCTTATTGGTTCATCAATTTTGATGCAATTGAAAAAGACAATAAAACATTGATTCCTAAAACGTGCTTTGTCATTATGACAGAAACTTTCATTCCGGAAGGAAGCAGTGATTTTTCCAATGTGGATATTATGCAGAAAATTGTCAATACGATTGATTTAGGCAGATATTTGAAAAATGTCAATCTGGTGCAAACCTCTCAAAAGTAATAAGGTGGGCAATCATATGAAAATCAAAGATAGAAAATTAAAATGGAAATATGGTGTTTTTGCCCTGCTGACGTGTGTGATATTTGTGGGGCTATTATATGGAATGATTCTGTCCATAGAGTCTATTTTTATCAAAGAGAATTATTTTTCACTTTATGGAGATTTGAACCATGATGAAATCATTGATTATCGAGATGGTGACAGAATGTGCCAACTGCTGAAAGAAATTGATTCAGGGGTTGAAGATTCCAAACAAGCAGATTTGATAGATTTCAATGGTGATTCTGTGATTGATATAATGGATGCATTATATTATTATGCTTATTATGAAAGTGAGGACTTTGAACGCATTTTATTTGAAGATTTCGTGAACAAGGTCAATCGGAAAGAGGTGAGGTTTTATGAATAAAGCATGGAAACAGTTGACTGCTTCTTGTATTGGGATGGTTCTTTTGACTGGATGTAGTGCAAGTGCTGTGAACCCTCCTGTTTATCATCTGGAAGGGACGGTGGATAATTCTTTTTTCAAGGAAACGGAAAACCCTAGTCCAACAGAAGCTACAGATACAACAGAAGAAACTTTTTTGCTGGAGTCTTTATATGGTCTTGATACGGAAATCACAGATGATGAAGGGAATATCCTCGTGAATATGATTAACGGGGAAAAAATTTATAGTGATGAAGGTATGCTTTATATGTCGGGAATTTTGAAAGAAATTGCCGAAAATAGTGTCATTGCCCCGAAAATTCGATTTTCCACGAAATTGAATTCCTCTTTGACAGAACTTTGCTATGAGGAGCTTGAAAAGGGGGTCAATGATAAGCCGGTGGATGGTTGTGTTGTGGTGAGTGATTTCGATAATAATATTATTGCCATTGCCAATCATACTTCTAGTATTGCCTATTTCAAAGATAATCAGCTTTTAATTGAAGACGGTGACGAATGCCTTGAATTGGAAAAAAGCATGGAAAAAAATCATGAGCATATTTGCAGTGAATATAATAATCCTGATAATTATATTATTGTCCATGAAAGACCGAAAAGCCTCAATCCTGAAACCAATGAACGTGAATGGACAGATGAAGGGGTCAAGTATGATTTGGATGACTTGGTGCAGGTGCATTCCAATTCAAGTTACCATTCGAATGGGGACTATATTGGAAGTACTGCCAAAATTATGGCGAGTGTGGTCATGCTGGACAATATCGAAAGCGGAAAATTCCCCACTTCTTCCGGCGGAGAATGCAATTTTGTCTATTATGATGCAAATTCCGGAGATTTCCGCCTTGACAGTGGCTCGGACTTTGACAGCTATTATGATTATTTGAATGATAATCAAAGGTATACTTTCCCCCAACCTTGGACAGTCAAGAATTTTACAACGTATCATGGAGCATTATGTTTATTAGGCGGTTCGAATAATGCTTTTTCCCTCTCTTATAACACATTTTTTGCAAGGGCATATTTAGAATTAGGGCTTGAAACGGTAACGGAAACTTTAAATAAATATTTCGGATTGAATATGTTCGGAAATCCAGTTACTGGGTATTATTTCCCCTGTGATTGGGAGAATTTCGAACAGCCGGATTTAGCATATATTGAAAAAGATGCGCTAGACCCTTCTTACACATTGGCAAGAATGGCATATGGTTCAGCCGGATGCGTTTCTACAAGCTTATATGAAAAATACTGTGAAACCATGTCGCCGGTGGATGCAAGAAATAATTCCAGTATCAATTATTTCAGAATCTCGCCATTGTATCTGAATAGTATTGTGTCTTGCATTGCATCAGGGGAATTTCATGCACCTTCTATCAAAAGTGATACTGTTCCTGTCACATTGGAAGAAGTTTATGAACAAGAACAAAAAATCTATGAATCTGAGGAAACAAATTCTACTGTTACCAAGATTGAAAAGCTTCCGGAAACTATTCGTGAAAATATGTGGAATCTGATGAGACTGACCGCAAAACAGGGACATAGTGAATTTGCAAACCGTGAAACCAATCAGGGGTTGGATTATCAGTATTATATTAAGACTGGTACGGCGGATTATGATGTAGACAAAAAAGCATTGGTTCTTACAGGGTTCATTACTTCCGGCGAAATGTCCGAAAATCCAGAGGGCTATTGTATTACCATCTTTGCAAAAAATGGCTATGAACTGGGCGGAACGAATGCATTTGGTGCAACTTTGAAAAATATTTATTTTGCGGTTTCGGATGAACTGATGAATTAGGTGGTGAATTTATGAAAAAGGAAAAGAAAATTCCCTCAGGGCTGAAGTTTGTGATGTGGTTACTTTTGGTTGAAATGATAGCCGTATTTGTAATTTCTTGGCATCATCATACTCTTATGGCTTGTTTCTCTTATTTCATCAGTGTTTTGGCGATGCTTTATATTCTTTATCTCCTTATCAATAAACCAATGGAATTATCTGAAAGTGATACCACTATCTGTTATTATTCTGAATTCAAAATGCAACAACATACCATCTATAGAAGTTTGGAAACTGTTCCGCAGGAAATCAGAGATGGTGGATATACTTTCTTTTGCAGAGGAAGTGGAAAAGATGCACAATATGTATATATGTACAGTCCGAATGTTTCTTTTCCAAGTATTCTCTATATTTTCAGCAGTTACTATTGTCGAATGAAATCAGATGGAGGAGAATGGAAACGAATTTTCATTTATTCAAAAAGTGACGGCGTAGACAAAACCAATCAAGAAGTGGGAAAAGCGGTATTGTTTGGTGTGTTATTTGCGATTTTTGCCGGAATTGCTGTGCTTTTCTATACCAATATTAAGTATCAGTCAGAATTTCGGGAATTTTATGATAATCATGTGACATATCATGCGGAAATTCCAACGGAAACAACTCTGGAAAGCAATATTTTGTACAATCTCAATTCTATGGATTCTTCGGCGGATATTACCAAACATTTTGAAGATTGTGATTTTACACTGGTTGTTTGTGAGGACAATCAAGGCGGTTATCTTTTTGTCAAGTGTATTTGTCTCGATAGTTCTAAGTATTCTGTGGATATTGTCAATTTGAATCCTTATGTAAGGATTGATTCAGAAAACCTTGAAACGAAAATGAAACATCTGGATGACGATTATCAAGCCATTGTAACTTTAATAGAGGATACCTTTAAAATGCGCTTTCAGCATTTCGCTTTTCTGAAATATGATGAATTTGCTCAGGTATTGACTGAAGATACAATGCCCTTTGTGCCACAAAATCATCTTATGAATGCCATTCAGGAGCTGAATTCCAGTCCGGAACAATTGAACCATCAACAAAAGGCTCTTGCTGAATTTTATCTTTCTTCTGGTCTGGAAATGGAAGCGGTAAATTATAATTATGTTTCCTATGTGGCAGAAATCATGAAAGCAAAAGAAGCTTATTGGAAGCATCTCAAAATGAATGGAAAATACCCCAAAACAATGGAAGCATCTGTTTATCAGATGGAAAATGATTTTATCTTTTCGATTCTGCAAAATATCGCTGGAAAGCATTTCACCAATTCATCCAATTCACAATGCATTGAAACCAATCTTTCATGGGATTCTGTCGAAAATTTATTGATGTTATCCACTTATAAAAATAAATCCTTGTATCATTCCTACTATACAGAGGAAAATACAGTTTCGATTCCGTATACATCTGACTGCATGTGGTATGAAGGCAAGGACGAACGAAATTTATATGTCAGTGAAAATTATATTGATAGTCTTACCATTAAATGGCTTTATTACACAGTGGGGAGGTAATGCAGATGAATGAAAAAATGAAAAATGCAATCAGTTTTATCATTCATTTTCTGGGGATTGATATTGTATTGTTTTTTGCCTTCGTGTTTTGTTTTTTCGCCAATATCAATATTGAAAACCCTGTTGCAAGGATTTTCGCTTTATTTTTGGCATTGCTGGGAATATGGCTTTCCAAAGTATTTTTGGAGTCGGCTTATAAAGGAAGCAACAGCACTGTGATTACGTTTATGGTGGCAATGGTGGAATTAGGTGTTTTCCTGAATCTTTACATTGTAGGGTTTGAAGCTAACCGCAAATTTTCACAAATTGCCGATTACTGGCTTGGAATTACGGGGTTTATTCCGGTGACACTTTGTATTATTGCGGTGCAGTTTCTCTCCAATCCGGAGAACCGAAAAAAGAAGACCGGAACATTCGGCAGTGTGGTTGCAGTATTTTTGATTATCGTTTCCATTTTGTGGGTATTTGGTTGTCCGGAAGTTGAGGGCATGGGGGATGTTGTGAAGCAATCCTCGAAAGCCATCATTGAAGTAGCATTTATCTGTGCATTTGTTGCCTTTTTTGATGGAAATATCCGTTTCTTTTCTGTGGATAATTTAGGTAAGAAGGTAAAATTTTATCTGCGTGTATTTTTGGGTTGTATGATTTGTTTGGTGATAGTAGCATTTTTGGTGAGAAAGCTGACCTCTTTCCGTAATGCGATACTGGAAGTATTGAAAGTCTTTGTATTGCTGACTTTTTCCCTGTTTTACTATCAAAAGATGAATCTCAAAGAAGAATCACAGCCACAAAAAGATAATGCTATCAAGACATTGATTCGAGTGCTTTTTGTGGATGTTGTGATATTTTTAGCCGGCTTTTTGGCTGGTGAATTTGGGACGGCTTTAATATTAAGTTTGTTTGTATTTTTGCTGATTTTGTTTGTTTTCTCTTCCATGAGCGAGGAAAGAAGCGGGAAAAAGAATCTGGGGAAAGTTCTGGCTTGGTCAATTGCAATTTTCATTTTGATTTTCCTGCTTTTATATTTTCTCTGCTATAGTATTTATTTGAAAGATTCCACTTTGACCATTGGGCTGAAAAATTTGGGATTATATGACAAACTAGACAGAATTTTCAATCTGTCTGGTAATGTACAAATTGAGGAAATGAATACTGCTATCAATGAAAGCCCCCGATTGTTTGTGGCATTGCCTTATAATGTAAGTCTTGCTGGAAGATTACAGACCAGAGTTGAGGATTTCTCTTTCATGAATATTGTGACAGTATTTGGCAGTTTGGTGGGGAGTATTCTCATGGTGTTGATGGTGACTGTACCTGCGAAAATGATTCAGAAAATTGAAATGAAATATCCGGCGGATAAACTTTACAGCATTCGAAATTTATTTTGCATTGGTGGATGTACGTTATTCATTTCCAATACATTGATTCATATTATTGCGAATTTCGGATTATTTTTATTCACAGGTGTGACATTGCCTTTTATTAGCAACGGCTTTATGAATATGGCGGTTTTCTACCTGATATTTACGCAGGTATTGAGAAATTTGGATACTTTGAATGATATAAAGGAGTGATGGGGCTATGAAATTCGGACGTAATGTCAATTGGTTCAATGTTTTGGTAATTTTTCCGGTTATCGCCATTGCTGTGGGTTTACAGTTTCATGAAAATTTACAGCGCATGATTACTGGAAGCCTCCACCATTCCAATGAAGAAACCATTACCACTTCACAGGAAGATTTCAAGCTTGCTGTGCAGGGTTATCAGCGTTCCATCACAGCAGTGCGGAATACCAACAAAGAATTAGATAGCTATAATATCGCAAAGACCTACTATAACTACTATACACCTTCCGGAAATTTTCTTGATACAGAAGGGAATATCATTTTCAGCCCTGATATGATTGTCAGTGAACATACTAATACGGCTTATGAAAATTATCTTTTCAATAAGAAAAAATTATTGTCTTATCTGTATGGCAATTCTAAGAATACAGATTATGATTATGGCTATCAATATCTCATGAGGACAGCTCCCAATTACACCAATGATTCCAAAGAATATACGTTCGGAAATGATGTTACATTGAGTTTGGATGATTTCCGCCAACATCAATTATATGAGTTATTTTATTTGAATGGGACATATGGCGGATGTGTGGTACAAAATCTTTCTGATGGGAAAATTCGTGTATTTACAACGAAATTTTCGGGCAATTCTGAACAGAAAGACGGTATGTTCGCATTGATGCCGGTCATTGACCCTGAAAAATTCCTTTCAGGTATCGAAAATGATTATGATGGTTATTTGAATGAATATCTTGATTTGAAACAATATACCACCACTAAGACATTATTGGAGGATGAGGAACATTTCGGAGCTGAGAAATATTGTTTCCTGACGGATTTTGATGTGATTGCAGAATCAGCATTGGAAGATGATTACCGGATTAGTCCACTGCATTTGAACGCTATCACACAGAGTATTTTCAGCGGTGAAAAGTTCGTTCCTACGTTTTTGGAATTTCCTGTTTCAGAACAGCCAGTTTCTTGCACTTCTGAGGAAATGCTGTCAGAATTGCAGTCGCTTTATACGGTGAGAAATTATTCTGATTCCTATGGAGTGACAATGCAAGTGGATACTGGAATGAATAACGGTTATTATTATATGACCGGAGTTTTACAAAATGAGAATCAAGAATCCTTTGCTTTCACGTTGTATGGGACAGATGCATTGATATTGAAGTATGAGGAAAGTATTGCAATTATTTTTGGAAAAGAAAGCGAGTGAAGAGAATGGGAAATTTAGTCTCCAAATTACTCCGCATTTCAAAGCCTAAAATTTGGATGTGGATTTTGAATGCAATCGTTTCAGCAATTGTCACTTATGTAGTAACCATTCGTTTTGGAAACTTATCAATTTCCAATGAAGTATTTCTGAAATATCCCTTTGCGTTTTCCTATTTTGTATTGATTTATTTAATTTGTATTTTGGGATTTGGAATCATGGAAGTTTCCTGTTTGATGTTCTATCGGGCATACCGCAAAATGAAACACTTTCAGGCAAATTTCCCAGAAGCGGAAACTAACAGCCCACCTGTCATACAGCCGACAAAAATCAGAATCCCTCTTTCTCAATTTGTGGAAATTTATCAGAAAGATTTGATGAAATTGTGTCAGGGAAATGGAAAAAATTTGCTTTCCAATCACCTACAATGGTCTGATTTTCCGGCATTTATCGAAACTATCGTGAAAATAGCATTTCCGAATATTGCCAATGACAGCAAATTTTCCATTGCTGAATCTATCCAAAACATACAGGGAGATTTTTTGATTGAGCTGGATGCAAAATTAAATGTTGGTTTTTGGGAAGATTACTTGAATGAACAGTCTGATTTTCAATTGCTTTGTATGCTTGCAAGGGATTCCCATTTTGAACAGGAGACATTTTCAAAAATGAAAAGGCTTTCGAATTGCTTTGAATTTATCCTGAGAAGTGCTTCCTATGTGGTGGCGAATTGGTGTATTGATGTATATGTCCGGTTATATGGTGTGAATCGGAGTGTATTTTATATTTGTGACAGCAGTGATGAACATCAGAATATTGTTGCGCAATTGAATGAATACAAAAATAGCCTGATGGAAAGTCAGGCTGATGTCAGTCACATTATACAGTATCAATTTTCCCTGCAAACAGGTGAAATTACTGGAATTCAAGGAAAACTGTTTGACATTTATCAGAACTGTAGTTCATTGCTGAAATAGTGAGGTGTATTATGCTTTTTGAAGAATATGAAAATAAAATGGAACAATTGAAACAAGCATTAGTGACGTTGAAAGATGCTAAAACTTTCAATGCTCGTTTTTTGGGGACGATTCAAGATGCAATTGATTGCATTGAAGGCGCATGGAATGCCTTTCCTGATGACTACAAGGATAAAATCGGGAGGGAATACGCTTCTAATGTCATTGGCGTGATGCTTTCTGCAACTCAAAAATATGTGGATGATTTTTCCAATGGTGTCGATGGCTGGGAGGAATTTCAGAATTCTTGCAGACAGGTTGGCGATAGAATCAACTATTATACCAGCCGAGCCAATCATAGAACCACTTCACAGAATACCGTAGAAAATTTACCGCCCGAAAAGCATGAACCAGTAGTGCAGGATAATCATGTGAATGCTGAACCTGATTCTGAAATCATTACCACAAAACATCGCCCTCCTCGTAAAAAAAATATTCCCCAAAAGCAACAACAAAATGATACCATTCCTGAACGTGTGATGCCACCCCCTGAAATACAGAGAGAGACTCCCCCTCAATCTCCCGAAACTCCCCCCATAACAAGCCAAACTTCACAACCTCCAAAGAAAAAAGTCAAAAAAAGACCTGCTCCCACCATGGAAGAGGAAAAAGAAGAGTCGGAAATTCCTCATACACTCAAAAATTTGTTCGTGAGTGGTTCTCCCGAAAAAAGCCCCATGGAACAACGCTTTACAGATGCCAAAAAATGCGTCATATTCGTGAATTTTCTGGATACTCATGGTAAAGTGATTAGCTCCTATGGAATGAAAAAGGGCTTATCCCTTAGAGAAACACAATGTTTTGGTGATGAAGAAAGCTTACCAGAAAATCACTCTGCTTTTGGTTGGATTAAGGGATTATTCTCAAGGAAATACCAATACCAGCAATATTTTTTCGTGTATCGTTATCATGTGAGATTCAATAGCAATAACTTCATTAAAATGCCTATCTTGACAGGCAATCAAGAAAATGAAGAGGATATTCCTTTAAGCCATTTGGTTTATGGTAAAGATGAAAAAACAGGTTCTTTCATTAAAATTGCTTTCATTCCCGAAAAAGAAAGCTTTGAAGTGACTTGTGGTGTGGAAAATGATAAAAGTCAGGAAGGGAAACAAGATTTCTTATCAGGGATGTTGGAGAAATTTTATAAGACGGAATCTGTTTCCATGAATACGAATGAACAGAAAAATCACAAAGTCACTTATGAACTGAATGAACCAGTTTATTTGACGTATGAACTGGGCAGGAAGCAGGAAAATCAGGATTCTCCCGACGTGACAACACAAATTGTCATTTATCTTGAATTTTAGAGAGGTGTATCAAATGGGAAAAGTATTTTGCAAGTTCTGTAAAAAGTATGTCACAAAAGTATGCTATTTGATTGAACCGAATGAGGAAGCACTGAAAAGGTTGAAAGAAAAAATCCGTGTTCATCATCAGCAGACATTTGATAGTAGTACTTTAGGCTGTAAAGTCATTATTGATGAAATTGATGAAGATAAGAAGGATAATATCAGCTTTCAGGATGAAATCTTAGAGAAAAAGATTGCACATTATGGGCTTGGAGATGTGCATAAAAAAAATAGTGGGGCAAGGTTTGCAATCACGGCTGGTGATGATGATAAGATGAAATCTGAAACAGGCGGATTTTTGACATTGACGTCAGAACCGAGAAGCATTGAAAGAAGCATTGAAAAGAAAGATTTTGCTTGGATTGATGGACAATATTTAGTCTATGATAGCAATAACCCTGCTACTTTGCTTTGTTGTGCGGATTGTCATATGCGCCTTGAAACACATAGAGTCAGCAAGATAAAAGAAAATGGGGGGCATTACTATCGCTCTGATGAATCCACAGATAAAAATATCAATATCATGTTTCTGGGAACAAGAGATTCCGGAAAAACTGTCCTTTTACTTGCAATTTTGAATGAATTGGTCAGGAGAAATTTTGATTATCTTTCTTCATTCCGCAAACTCAATGACCAATTTGTAGCGGATTATTACGACGATTTGAGAATCAGGCTATTCAGTGGCATATTTGACAAGGCAACAAAGAAAAAGATAAAAGAAGTACCAAAAGCAACAGGCACTGCACAGCCTCCCATTACTTTGGAAGTGAGCAAGGTTTCCAACAAAAATGAATACAAGTATAAGGTGACTTTCATTGATACCATGGGGGAAATGATTAAAGATGGTTTTGACCGTGTGGGGGTTTTAAATTATACAGATGCGATTGTTGTGATTCATCCTGTAGACATCAAGTCGGATGATTTCGAAAATGAAACGCCCATCATGAGTACTTGTAAATGCATCGGGAAATTGATTGGTACAACAATGACAAAATCCAAAAAGCCTACTATGTTATTATTTAATAAATGCGATATTTTTAAGGATGTTGCAGAAGAAATGATGCTTGCAGAATGTACTGATTTGAGTGATTTAAGTGAAATGGAGCTGAAAAGCCGATTGAAAGAGGCACAGCAGATACAGCTTTTGAGAAAAGTATTTTTCAAGCAGAATTCCAATGTTGTCATTTCACGAATTTGTAAGGCATTGACAGAATATGACCTTGTGGACGATTCCGCAGAACTTTACCGGAATTGTGAAGCATTGTCCAATAATGGTGTGCGAATCCAGTGCATTTCTCCTCTTGGTGGCTCAGACCCCAATCATCCCAAAACTTCCCCAATGTATGTATCTGATTTTATCAATATGCTGATTGAATTATGTGAGGAGATTACAAATGGCAACTAAAAAATATGAATTCAGTACCAATAATTCTTCTGTTTCCTATGCATGGACAGAAGGCACACCAGACAGCGTGAGAAGACTGCAAAATCCAGCTTCCATTATCGGAGATGATGCAACCGCTTATTATATTTTTCACTATCGATTGTATAAAATTCAAACGTATTCCAATCTTAATGCTACCAATCGAATGAGCAGTACTTCTATTGTGGAAGATAAGACAATTGACGAGTCAGGAGCATTTACTTCCTCTGCATATGGCGAAAAGCTTTCCACCTTGAATCAATATCTGTTATATTTTATCAGTGGAAAATCTTATTTCAGTTCCAGCCGTATTTCAGAAGAAACGCTTTGCACGATTCTGAATTATATTATCAAGCACCTTCCCACAGCCATCACCAATGATACCATCATTGATGCAGAAACAATGAAATTCATTCGATTTCCGGCACAATTGGAGTATCTTTCCTATATCGAGAATCATTTAATGCTTCCGGACTTTTCAGCAGATTCTTCCTATGATAAATTATATACTTGCTTAGTGAATCTGACAAAAAAGCATAATGCCAAAATTCTGTTATTCATTTCTGATATGTATATTGCCAATTTTGATTTTTCTGATAATCGCAATCTGTTACAGGAGTATTATTATTATCTTTCCTTGATTGCTTCCCAAAGTGAGAAAGATGCTTTATGTCACAGTGTTTATTCATTTGTGCGGGGGAAAAAGGATTTCTGTTACCATATTATTTTTGATGAATTGCATGATTATGAAATTTTTATCAAAAATTTGGAAGTGGTCAAAAGGTATTTCCCTGATGAATTGGTGATTAGAGCATTGGAAAGCATGATGAATTCATCACTCCAGAAACAAGCCGATGGAAGTGAATATGTTGATTTGATTATTCAATCTGTTGATACTTTGATTGAAAATAATGATGAATTGAAATTAGCCACTCAGGAGCAATTGATTGAAATGAATTTCAAATTGACTCACTATGTCAATCAGTTTGCAGCTAAAAAGAAATTGCGTTCCCCTAATCCAGAGCAGTTGACAATTGTGGAATATTTCATGAGGGCTTTGAAAGATACCAGTTTGAAAGCCAACCTTGAACAGGCAACCTATCAGGAATTGAATTCCATTGCAGAGTATTGTCATACCAATCATATTGAAACCAGTGCAATTAAAAAAGCACTCAAGGAAGATATTCAGAGAAATGCTGATTTCATTGAGTATTACGAATGCTTATATCAAAATAATGGCAAATCAGTAAAATATACCAATGAAATTCCATCAGAATTATTCATCAATGGATTGATTACCTTATCAGAATTCCAACATTGCTACGGTCAGAAACATTTCAAGAAAAAATGGAAGGAAACAGACAGAAAATATGTTCATCAGCGATATGGAAAAACTAATATGTTATCCATGAAATTCCTTTTGAAACTCTGGTTAAGCAGACGGATTTATTTATGGCAGAATCAAGAACGTTTTCTGTATCTCAGTGATTTGAATACAGAAAAGAGTCTCCGCCGTCTTGAAAAGAAAGGGAGAAAATCATGAAATCTTTCTTGAAAGATTTGGTAATTCCCTTAATTATCATCATCATTCCCATTTTTCTACTATATTACTTGATTGGTACAGCGCATTTTTCCCCTTCTGAAAATGATAAGCAGGAATATGCGGCACTGAAACGGAAATATGTATTTCCGGCTTCTGTCCTCTTTCAAAATGGGGGAGATTTGGAAAATTTGAGGGAATTAGACCAACAATATACAGCACAATTGGAGGAATTGCAGGCGACTTTTGGTGAGACATTTGAAGAAGGAAATTCAAAAATTTACTGCATCCCTCCAGATAATTATGCTTTCACCAATGTCACGGCTTTTTCACCCTCTGCAAGCTATCTTTATCAAAATATTGAGAATATCCATGTGAACCCTGTTTATTATTGCAATATCACCTTAATGAAAAATACGGAACGGGAAGAAAAAAATGAACATCAGATAGTCAGATTTTCCAATCCTGAATTAAAATTGCATCCTATGGGGGATACAAAAGCTTCTATCAATGATTTTCTGGTACAAGCTTTTCCATTGCAGGAAGGACAAACGGATTTTCTGGATTATATCGAGTATAGAGAGGATGAAGGATTATATTGCTTTTATTGTGCGGATTTCAGAGGGGATAATGCCAATTTGTATGGAATCTATTTTTCATTCTATGAAAATGGTGAATTTTCTGCAATTTCCTATGATAACACGATTCTGTACGGTAATGATTTAGTCAAATGTTATGATTGTGAGACAAAAGATTTATATGCAACATTTCATAAAGAAATCCAAACTGTCAATGATAAAATTTCTACCCCTGCCATCAATTTGAATACAATTATTGGAAATACTCATGATGAAATTGCTGGAACGCTGGTTATCAAGCAATTAGATTACATTTCTGATGATTTTTTAGTTGCTGCAAGGTACAGTTGCAGTTTGACTTTACAGACTGTGGAAGAAACAATTCCAGATGAACCGGTTTCTGATTAAAATGGAAATCATGAAGAAATTCTGAAAAAATTGTAAAAAAAGAATATCTCCCTTGCTTATTTGCCCGAAATATGGTATGATAAAAGCAAGGGGGTATTTTTATGCAGGAAGAAAAAGAAAAGAAGATTTCAGAATTACTATTTCAGCAACGTGAAGAAGGCTTTGAACGTGCCTCGTTTGACCGTGAAATTGCATTTTATGAAAGCATTGGTGCAGGAAATCTGGAAATGATGCGTTTTTTCTCTTCGCCTTTATTCTGTGAGGGGTGTGGTGTATTGAGCAAGGATGCACTCCAGAACTTGAAATATCATCTTGTTGTTACAGCGGCATTGATAGCCAGATTCTGTATCCGTTATGGCATGACACCAGAAATGGCATACCAGCTCAGTGATTTGTACATCATGCAGGCAGACGAATGCCAAACAGAAACAGAGGTTCGTGCTGTTCATCGGGAAATGCTGGAAGCCTATACCCGAAAAATGCAAAGAGTCCGTAACAGTAAAATTTATTCCAAACAGATTGTCAAATCCATTGAATATATCAGTGAACACCTTCACAGCCGGATTTTATTGGAAAATGTTGCAGAATATCTGCAAATCAGTGAAGCTTACTTATCAAGGCTTTTCAAAAATGAGACTGGAATGACATTTAGTGAATATGTGAATCATGAAAAAGTCATTGCTGCTGCAAATTTGCTTCGATATTCTGATTATTCTGATTTGGAAATCAGCAATCTGTTTTGTTTTAGCTCACAGAGCTATTTTATCAAAATTTTCAAGAAATACATTGGTATGACACCAAAAGTTTATAAAAAACAATACCGTATGCCTATGCTGGAAAATGAGAGAACCGCCGATTGACAGGGCTGTTTTATTTTTTTGAATGTGATGTCAAAATTTTACTATTTTTATCAATAATGTGATATATTTTCATATGAAATCATGGTATACTATAATCACAACAAGAGAGCTGAACTGCACTACAGCTCGAAATCGTTTACATTTCAATGATTCTTTTGAGAGGGGAATTTTTATGAAGAAACACACATTCAAACGCTGTGCAGCGATTTTCGCCGCAGTTGCAACCATGTTGACCGCTTTACCCATGACACAGATTACAGTGTCTGCTGCTGCTTTAATCAGCAATGGTACTTTTGAGGGAAGTACTTCCGGTTGGGGTATGTACAAGGAAAGCGGTGGCTCTGCAACGCTTTCCTCCGAAAATGGTAAGCTTGCACTGAAAATCAGCAATACCGGAAAGGTGACTTACGCTGTTCAGATGTTCTATGACATTATTCCGCTGTATCAGAACGGTGTCTACCATCTGAAATATGACATCTCCTGCACAACAGACCGTTTTGTAGAAGGGATGATTCAGCAGAATGGCGGTACATATCAGGCTTACACTTGGAAGGGCCTCAATCTGACAAGCCAGCCCCAGACCGTTGACTATGAGTTCACAATGGAAGCAGATACTGATATTATGGCAAAGCTTGTTTTCAACTGTGGTTTGCAGGAAAGTGACGGCGAAAACCTCCCTGAACATACCATTTATCTGGATAATGTTTCTTTGGAATTGGTTGACGACAGCAGAGTCGATTATAGCGCATCAAGACCCTATGCACCCGATATTTTAACCAATCAGGTGGGGTATCCTTCCAATAGCAAGAAAACGGCTGTATTCCGCAACGTTACCAACGAAACTGAATTTTCCGTTGTCAATGCAGATACCAACCAGATTGTGTATACTGGTGGACTTTCCAGCGCAATCAATAACAGTTCCGCAAATGAAACAGATTATGTAGGCGACTTTTCCAATGTGACACAATCCGGAAATTACTATATTCAGTGCGGAAATTTGGATAAGTCTTATCCGTTCACCATTTCAGAAAATCCATATTCTTCCATGTTGGATGATTCCATCAAGATGCTGTATCTCCAGAGATGCGGAACAACTGTACAGGATGCTGTTTTTGCGCATGGTGCATGCCATAATACCATGGCGACAATCTACGGAACAAATGAGCAGATTGATGTATCTGGTGGGTGGCATGATGCCGGAGACTATGGACGTTATACAGTAGCCGGTGCAAAGGCTGTGGCAGATTTGCTGTATGCTTATCTGACAAATCCGTCAGTGTATTCTGATAATATCGGCATTCCGGAAAGCGGAAATGGCAGAGCTGATATTTTGGACGAAGCTAAATGGGAATTGGATTGGATGCTGAAAATGCAGGCAAATAATGGCGGTGTTTATCATAAAGTTACTTGTGAGAATTTCCCCGCTTATGTTGCACCTGAAAAGGAAACTGCTCCATTGATTGTGACTTCTATTTCTACAACTGCAACTGCTGATTTTGCCGGAGCAATGGCTTTGGCAGCAGAAGTTTACAAAGATTCTGATTCCGCTTTTGCAGAAAAGTGTCTCAACGCTGCAAAGAATGCTTGGAATTTCCTGCAACAGAACCCTAACTTGATTTTTGAAAATCCGCAGGACATTACCACCGGAGAATATGGCGATAAGTCCGATACTGATGAACGCTATTGGGCTGCTGCACAGCTTTACCGTGCAACAAATGACGGTCAATATCTTTCCGCTTTGGAAGGAATGGCAGTTCAGACCGGTCTTGACTGGGCGTTAGTTGGCGACTATGGCAATATTGCACTTTTGACCGCTAAGGGCATTGATAAAAATTCTTCTGCTTACACCAAAGCGAAAAATGCCATTCTGAAACAGGCTGATAAGTTCTTGAGCAACTCTAATGCTTCTGCTTATGGGGTTTCACAGACTACCTACAATTGGGGCAGTAATATGACAATTGCAAACTCTGGTATTACATTAGGGCTTGCTTATCAGCTCACAGGTGATGCAAAGTATCAGGAGGCAGCACAGGCACAGTTGAATTATCTGCTTGGTACAAATCCGCTTGGTACGAGTTTCATGACTGGTTATGGTACAGTATCCCCTGAAAATCCACACCACCGTCCTTCTATGGCAGCTGGTCAGGCAATGAAGGGAATGCTGGTAGGCGGTGTCAATTCCAATCTGGAAGACAGCGCAGCAAAGGCTTATTGCAATGGTCTTGCACCTGCACTTTGCTATGTAGATAACTCTGAAAGCTATTCCACCAATGAAATCACCATTTACTGGAATTCTCCTTTGACTTATTTGCTGGTTGTAACCGCAGAGGATGCAACGCAAAACATTGAAGAACCCACTCAGCCAATTGAAACCACTGAACCTTCCAGCGAACCTGTAGAACAGCCCACACAACCCACACAGCCTACCACTCCAACTGGTAACACTGTTTACGGTGACGTTGACTGCAATGGAATTGTTGATATTGCCGATGTACTCACATTGAATCAGCATCTTCTTGGTATTGTGGACATTTCTACACAGGGAAGAGTGAATGCAGATGTTGACAATAACAATGCTGTCGGTGATACTGATGCTTTGAACATTTTGAAGTCTCTGGTTGACCTTGTGACATTGCCTATTGGTGGGAATGCGCCCGTTATTGACCCTGTTCAACCCTTTGAACCTACTACAGAACCTACCACCAGTAACACCGGCATGAATGCCAATGCGACTGCTGTCGCTGATTTCCGTCAGGGTAGTTCTTCTCTCTTCTTTGCTTCTGATGGTTGGACAAATGGCAGCTGTTTCGATTGCTGGTGGTACAAGGAAAATACTTCTCTGGATAATGGTTGTTTAAGTCTGACAATTGATAAAGACCGTGACAACAAGGGGATGTACTCCGGTGCAGAATACAGAACAGTAAACTTCTACCAGTATGGCTATTATGAAACTTCCATGCAGGCAATCAAGAATAATGGTGTTGTTTCTTCCTTCTTCACTTATACAGGTCCTTCCGATAATAACCCTTGGGATGAAATCGACATTGAAATTCTTGGTAAGGACACAACTAAAGTACAGTTCAATTACTATACAAATGGTGTTGGAAATCATGAATATATGTATGATTTAGGTTTTGATGCCTCTGAAGGTTTCCACACTTACGGATTTGATTGGCAGCCTGACCATATTACATGGTATGTTGACGGAAAGGCAGTCTATACAGCAAATGACAATATCCCCAGTACCGCCGGAAAAATCATGATGAATGTATGGCCCGGAACTGGTGTGGATGATTGGCTGAATCCGTTTGATGGTACGACACCTTTGACAGCCCGTTATCAGTGGGTAACATACAATCATCAGTAAGCTTGTTTCTTCATATCTCAATTATGAAAGTGTTCTCTGGCATTTAGTCCAGAGAACACTTTCCCCCATTTATCAACTTTTTTACATGATGCGCAAATGATTTACGCTTTTAATAAGAGTTGCTTCATTTTTGCCAAATCAGCAATGTTCAGTTTGCCATCTTCGACAACATCCGCAGCTTTCCAATTTTTGAGCTTTGTACCGTCATTGTGAAGCCATCTCTGAACGGCGATAATATCCGCAAGGTCAAATTTTCCGTCTTCGTTGACATCAGCAATCACAGTGGGGTTCACCGGTTCAGCAGTTGGGGTAGTGGTTGCAATGGCTTCTGTTTCAGCGTTCCATTTCTGGCAATCATTACCATTGACTTCCCACTGCTGGATATTTGCGCCATATTCGGTACTTGCTCCAGCAACTTCCAGCACTTTATCATCCTTAGAGGAGCGAGTCATAATTCTGTATGAGCCGTCAAGATTCTTTGCAAACTTGAAAAGCATTGCACTATCCTTGTTTGAATAGGTCTGAATGCTCAAATTTCCGCCATTTTCCGCCCCATCAGTACGGAGGACATAATTTTCATCAGACACAGAACAAATATAATAATAATTTCCGCCTTGCTTGAATGGTACAAGCTTCCATTTTTGGCAATCAAATCCGTTAGATTCCCATTGTTGAACGTTGGAATTATCCGCCATTTTTCCGTCTGCAATATCCATTACAAAACCAGAATTGACGTTCTTGAATGTATACAAAACATCAGTATTCATTTCAATGCCGTGGGATTGTGTGGTTTCAACAACCCAATCTTGACAATTTGCGCCATTGATTTCCCATTCCTGCACATTTGCGCCATATTCCGTGCTTGCGCTTTCAACCTCAATACCGGATGCATCTTTAGAAACCTTTGTACGGATTTTATAAGAACCATCTGCATTTTTGGTGAACTTGAATTTCTGATTGTCTCCGCCGTTAAACTGGTAAATTCCGATATTTGTTCCATTTGCCGCCTTTTTCCCTGCGACATCAAGGGCATAGGTTGCACCGTCTCCGACTTCTGAAACGATATAATAATACCCATCTCCAGCATCAAACAATCTCCAAGTATTCCAAGTATCAGGGGTATTGGTTGCTTCGGTATCACCACCATTCAAATCCCATTGCTGAACGTTGGTATTATTGGCAGCCACATTTCCAGCAACTTCCATATAAAGCCCACTATTGACATTTTTCAGCGTCACAACAGAACCATCCGTGAAGCTTGCTGAGGAACTTCCAGTGAATTCACTTGTCTGATTGCCCCAAATGGTCTGGTTATTGCTTCCGACCGCAGTAAAGGACATTACTTTTTTACCCTTTTCGTCTTTAGCAGAGAGGAATTTACCATAATAGGTCTGATTTCCGATTGTGATAACAGCATCATTTGTGCCTGAAACCTCTGACCATGTTCCTGAAACTGCGCCGGTGATTTTGCCATCAGCCGTCAAGGTAATACTGGAGGAATTATAGATTTTTTTGCTGGTATCATTTCCATGATTGATATATTCATAAGTGCCTGCAATATCCGCTGTTTCATAACCGCTTTTGTCAATCGCATCACCCTGATATTCATTCGGAGCAACAACGGGCCAACCCTCAGAATTGAATTGCATCGAATGCACACGCACTTCATGATATTCAGTGCCATCATTGAAACGTGCATGATAGAATAAATACCAGTTTCCATCATCATCCTGTAAAACAGAGTTATGACCACAAGCCATATAAGCAGTATCAAGGGTACTGAATTTGTAGTTTCCCATCACTTTCAAACCGTAGTCATCTAAATTGGAAGTTGCAGTTTGAATGCCGGATTTTCCAGAGGGGTCAACAAATGGACCTGTGGGACTCTTAGAACGATAAACACGCATATTATAACCGCCATCTGAAAGCAGTCCGCCAAATGTCACCCATAAATAATAGTAACCTGTGTCTTTGTTGTATTCAATAAAGGGAGCTTCACCAGATTTATGGTAACTGCCGACTAACTTTGTACCAAAATAGCTGTCAACCATTCGCCCGTCCGAAGTTGTGCCGGATTTCGGGTGAATTACTTTACCAGTTGTCTTATCAATTTCCAGTGTGAAAATACCACCAGACCATGAACCATAGACCATGTACATTTTTCCATCTGTACCATAGTAGATAGTTGGGTCAATTGCATTCGGGAACAAATTATTATTATAGTTGTTACCATTGAACCACTGTTCATTATAGGTTACTTCACCGGAAGCCATCAATTCATCAATGTTTGTGGAGGTATATTTTTTATTGACATTTTTGGTACTGCTTGTGACATATTGGTCATTTGGTGTGAATCCGGTATAAATCAATGTATCTACAAATTCAAAAGGTCCTTCCACATTCTGGGAAACTGCATAGCAGATAACCGAACGAATATAGGTAGAGGATGTACAGAAATACATCACATATGCACCCTTTGAGCCGTCCTTGTTCACATAGTCCGGATTCCAAATCACATCAGGAGCCCAGACCGAAAAACCGCCCTCACAGTCTTCCAGATTTTCACCGCTCCAGTCAAAAGCCTTTTTCAGATTGGCGGACATATCGCCGAATTCCACATTATTAGGTGTGGTATAGCCGTTTGTAAATCTGTACCAGTCCTGCAAATTGCTGGACTTTGCCGCCTCGACGTGCGAACCATAGACATAATATGTTCCTGATTTCGGGTCTTTGATGATAGAAGGGTCATGTACAGAAACCCTTGCTCCGCCGGCTGCTACTGGAATCATACTCATGGTTGTAATTGTCATCAAGGCAGCCAACAAAGCAGAAACAAATTTTCTTTTTTTCATGATAGAACTCCCCTTTGTTGTAAAATTTTAGTATAATTTCATTATATCATAGTTCAATTCAAAAGTCAACCATATATCTACGGATTTCACAACAAAATTTATCAGGATTGAATACTTTTCTTCAATCCTGATGCAAATGTTCTTGATAAAGTTGTTCAAATGTGATGCCATACTGTTTGGCAATGTCATAAGCATAACTCAATCCTTCCGGCGGTTCATAGCGGATATGATACGCTTCTTTTCCGTCTCGCTTTCCCATGACAAGGCTCACAGCTCCACAAATTGCCTGCTCTGTTTTGAGAGAATCCGGATGCATTGCCAATTCATGCATATGTGTATTAAAGCAGGTTCTTGCACCAAGGCAACAGAGATATTTCAGGGAATTTTCTGCAATATAAAGCGATTCCGTGTGGCTTGTCGTTGCAAAGGATTCATTGAACAAAAGCAGACTTTCTTTTGTTGCCATACTGCATATTTCACGAAACCGAACGGCTTCTTCTCCTAATCTCCCCAATGAGACAGTTTCATTTTCATCTGCCGGAAAATGGGTATAAATTCCATCACAAATGCGGAGCGTTCCCCCACTGCAAGGCGCAAATACTCCATGTTGAGCTAATAGGAACGCTAAGCCGATACCTTGTGTAAAAATCGTCTTTCCGCCTTGATTGCATCCTGTCAAAATCAAAATCGTTTGTTCTTGGGTAAAGTTAAGCGGATTGCAGACAATGTGATTTTTCACAGTCCCATCCAATTGACAAAGGGCGAGCCGGATATTATAAAAATCAGAAAGGTGAGTTTCATTTTCTGAAAATGTCATCAAATGACAGGGAAATCCGGCTTCTTTCAATCGTTCTTCTAACCTGATAAAAGAAAAATAAAACAGCAATTCGTCCCCTAAATGTGCAAGGGCTGTACCGCTTCTGTCAGTATATCGTTTCAGTGTTCGCCGGAGTTTGGTGGTAATCGTCGGCAACATTTCTTCTACAAGATTTGTCAAGTTATTCATCAATAAACTTTCACTTGCTGTTCCATTTCCAGCATGGGAAAGCATTGTGAATGGGGTCAGGTTTTTGTCCTCTGGATGTCGTTTCCTGTGAAATTGCAAGAATTTTTCCAAAAATCCCTTTTCGCTGAAAGCGTACGAATTCAAGGAAACAATTCCGATTTCAGAGGGTGCAAATTCCGTATTGAAATTGATTCCCAGTGTCATGCTTTTGATACTCATAATATCATCACTTAAAATTTCAATATCCTTTGATAATTCCGAAAATCCGCTATTTTGATAAATTTGACGAATGAACCCCGAAAACTGTTGCATTCCCCTTGATTGAAATTGTTTCCCCTCTAAAAGTTCCTGTATTTTGGCAATTGCCTGACAATATTGTTCCAATGTGCGCAAACGTTCCATCAATTCCCAGATACTGGCTTTGCTGTAGCTCATATGGGTATCATCAATACTGCTGAATTGGATTGCATCGAAAATTTCCCGCAGACTTTCACAAAGTTCAGGATTGCGCTTTAAATCCTGATAGACTTCCTGCCGGTATGCAATGATTTTGCAATCAATCGGCATTTTCAAGAGAATCATTTTCAAAATTTGCCGTTCTGTTTCTGAATCGGAAAGGTGCTGTATCAAAAAATGCAATGATAAATCATTGACCGT
>Ga0326511_10000764_pt1 | contig 28034 bp, 24 predicted proteins | sample 0_2496_0518_D_FD_203701 | JGI IMG/M metagenome (GOLD analysis project Ga0326511, IMG submission 203701) | Bovine rumen microbial communities from UC Davis, California, United States - 0_2496_0518 | ecosystem: Host-associated > Mammals > Digestive system > Stomach > Rumen | place: USA...
CCCGTGGTCTTGCCTACGAATACGCCGAGAATAAGAAACTTCTGCCGGAGACACATGATTTTGAGAATGATATCATCAGCTGCGCGCGTCATCTGGCCAAGCGCTACGGCGTGACCCGCCCGCATATTGACAACATGGATATGACGGCTAAGGCAATTTTCGACGCGACGAAAGAGTTCCACGGAATTGATGGACGGGGGCGGCTCCTTCTTGGAATTACGACGATGCTTCATGATGTCGGAAAATATATCAGCTATACTTACCGCGCCGAAAACACCTACAATATCATCATGACCAATGAGATCATCGGAATATCGCACGCGGAGCGCGAGATCGTGGCGCTGGCGGCAAAATATATTGTTCTTCCGTTTCCGCCGTTTGAGGACCTCGTTATTGAAAGCGGCATCAACAGGGAGACTTACCTGGAGGTGGCAAGCCTTACGGCGATCATTCGTCTGGCCAACGCGCTGGACCGCAGCCACATGCAGAAGATACGCGCCATTGATGCTTCGGTCAAGAAGAAAGAACTGGTGCTGAAGCTTTCCGTATCGCAGGATTACAGCCTGGAATCGGGACTTATCCGGGAAGAAGCGGATTTCTTCACGGAGGTATTCGGCATTCGTCCGGTTTTGAAAATAAAAAGAACGATTCTGTAAAGGAGAATCCCGATGAAAGAAGAATATATACCATACGCAAAACCTGAATATTTTCGCAACCGTGAACTTTCCTGGGTGAGCTTCGATGAAAGAGTTCTGCATGAAGCGATCGATGAGACGATTCCGCTCTTTGAACGTCTCAAATTCCTCAGCATTACATCCTCAAATCTGGATGAATTCTATATGGTCCGTGTCGCTTCTCTGAAAGATATGGTCCATACCAAATATACCAAGCGCGATATTGCCGGTATGACAGCGGAAGAACAGCTGACGGAGATCTCAAAAGCGACGCATAATATGGTCGCGAGGCAATACAAGACCTACGACGAGCTGCTCGCGAAGCTTGACGGGATCGGCTTCCACCTCTGCCGTCAGCATGAACAGCTCACGGATAAGCAGGCAGCCTATATCGATGAATACTTTGACCGGAATATCTATCCGGTCCTGACCCCGATGGCCATGGATTCCTCCCGTCCGTTTCCGCTGATCCGCAACAAAACGCTGAATATCGGTGCGCTGATCCGCAAGAAGGAAGAGAAGAACGAGAAGAAGACCTCCTTTGCCACGGTGCAGGTTCCGTCGGTCCTTCCGCGCTTTATCACCCTTCCGAATGCGGAAGACGAAGGAAATACCATCATCCTCATGGATGAGATCATTGAACGAAATCTGGAAAAACTATTTTCCGGTTACACGGTCGTCTGTGCCCATCCTTATCGTATTATGCGAAACGCAGAACTGGGCATCGACGAGGATGAAGCGGCCGATCTTCTTGTGGAGATCCGCAAATCTCTCAAAAAGAGACAGTGGGGCGAAGTTATCCGCCTTGAGGTGGAGGACGGTATCGAACCGGAACTTCTGTCCGTACTCAAGGATGAATTCCGCGTGAGAGAAGAGGATACCTTCTATATTCAAGGTCCTCTGGATCTGACATTCCTGATGAAGGTATACTTTGCTTTCGATTACGAAGAATATAAGATCCCGCCGTATAAACCGGCAGAAGTTCCCGCATTGCAGAATGAGGATGATATTTTTACCAATATCCGTAAGGGGGATATCTTCCTTCATCATCCTTACCAGACCTTTGATCCGGTCGTAGAGTTTGTACAGCAGGCGACAAGAGATCCGCAGGTTCTGACGATCAAGCAGACACTGTACCGTGTGAGCGGCAATTCCCCGATTATCGCGGCTCTGGCACAGGCAGCCGAGAACGGCAAGCAGGTCACAGCCCTTGTGGAATTGAAGGCACGCTTTGATGAGGAAAATAATATTGTCTGGGCAGAGAAGCTGGAAAAGGCAGGCTGCCATGTAATATACGGTCTGGTCGGTCTGAAGACGCACAGCAAGATCACCCTCGTTGTCCGCAGTGAGGATGACGGTATCAGACGTTATGTGCATCTGGGTACCGGAAACTACAATGATTCCACGGCTAAGTTATATACCGACTGCGGTATTCTGACCTGTGATGAACGGATCGGTGAAGACGCGAGCGCCGTATTCAATATGATCAGCGGCTATTCAGAGCCGGATCGGTGGAACAGCCTTCTGGTAGCGCCGCTCTGGATGAAGGACCGTTTCCTGCATCTGATCCATATGGAAGAAGAAAATGCCAGGGCGGGTCAGCAGGGGCGTATCGTTGCAAAAATGAATTCGCTCTGTGATCCGGAGATCATTGCCGCACTGTACAAGGCATCCGCTGCCGGTGTTAAGATCGATCTGATCATCCGCGGAATCTGCTGTCTGAAGGTCGGTATTCCGGGAGTCAGCGAGAATATCACCGTCCGTTCCATCGTCGGCAACTTCCTGGAACATGCGAGGATCTTTTATTTCTACAGCTCCGGACAGGAAGAGATATTTATGGGAAGCGCTGACTGGATGCCGCGAAATCTGGACAAACGTGTCGAGATCGTTTTTCCGCTTGAATCCGAGGAACTGAAGGAAGAGGCACGAAAGATTCTTCAGGTGCAGCTCGCGGATAATGTGAAGGCAAGTATTCTGCAGCCGGACGGCACGTATATCAAACCGGATCGTGGCAATGAGGAAGCCGTCAACGCCCAGGATTATTTCTGTAAATGGTATACGGACCGGGCAATGGAGAAGAGCGCCGCGGAAGACAACCGCGTATTTATCCCGGTAAGCCATGTGCAGGAATGAATACAATGTGATGCAATCCATGACAATTCGAAAAAATTAATATTTTAGCACGTTAAAACAGAAATATTTTCGCAGCGGTAAGGGCAATACACGTTCATTTCCGTTATAGTTAAAGTTGACAATCTAATTTTTAGCGTGTAAAATAGCAAACAGTTTAAGTTTTAAAGGACAAGAAAATATGAAGCAAAGAATTTTTTCTATTCTGGTTGATAACTCAGCCGGTGTATTGAGCCGCATTTCGGGCCTGTTCAGCCGCCGCGGCTACAACATCGACAGCCTTACCGTCGGTGTCACTGCCGATCCGAGATATTCCCGCATGACGATCGTCTCCACAGGAGATGACGCGGTCCTCGAACAGATCACCAAGCAGCTGGCCAAGCAGGTCGATGTCAGAAGCATCAAAGTGCTGAAGGCGGATACGAGCGTTCATCGCGAACTGATTCTTGTCAAGATCAGAGTCGACAAGGAAGAGAGGCAGAATGTACTCGCACTCACCAGTATCTTCCGCGCAAATATCATTGATGTAGGCACAGACTCCGTGATCATTGAACTTACGGGAGCACAGAGTAAACTGGATCCGTTTATCAAACTCATTCAGGAACAGGGATATGAGATTGTGGAACTGGCAAGAACGGGTATCACCGGACTTTCCAGAGGCATTGGAGATGTCACATATCTCGATGATTGACAGCTAAAGAGTTTTGCCGCTCTTTAACATACCCGACTCGTTACTAATATCGGTTCGGAGACTAATTACATTTTTTATTAATGAATGGAGGAACACCAAATGGCAGCACAGATTTTTTATCAGGAAGACTGTAACCTTTCTCTTCTCGAGGGCAAGAAAATTGCCATCATCGGCTATGGCAGCCAGGGACATGCACACGCACTGAACCTGAAAGAGTCCGGATGCGATGTTATCATCGGTCTCTACGAGGGATCCAAATCCTGGAAGAGAGCGGAGGAGCAGGGATTTAAAGTATACACAGCAGCTGAAGCAGCTAAGCAGGCTGATATCATCATGATTCTGATCAATGATGAGCTTCAGGCTAAGCTCTACAAAGAGAGCATCGAGCCGAACCTCAAAGAGGGCGATATGCTTATGTTCGCTCACGGCTTCAATATCCACTTCAATCAGATCGTACCGCCAAAATATGTTGACGTTACCATGATCGCACCGAAAGCTCCGGGTCACACCGTAAGATCCGAGTACCTCCGCGGACGCGGAACACCGTGCCTGATCGCTGTTGAGCAGGATTACACAGGAAAAGCAAAAGATCTCGCTATGGCTTACGGTCTTGGTATCGGCGGCGCAAGAGCAGGTCTTCTGGAGACAACCTTCCGTATCGAGACAGAGACCGACCTCTTCGGTGAGCAGGCAGTTCTCTGCGGCGGCGTATCCGCTCTGATGCAGGCTGGCTTCGATACTCTTGTTGAGGCAGGTTATGATCCGAGAAACGCATACTTCGAGTGCATCCATGAGATGAAACTGATCGTAGATCTGATCTACCAGAGCGGTTTCAAGGGAATGAGATACTCCATTTCCAACACCGCTGAGTACGGCGATTATATCACCGGACCGAAGATCGTTACCGATGAGACCAAAAAGACAATGAAGAAGATCCTGTCCGATATCCAGGACGGTACTTTCGCAAAAGACTTCCTGCTTGACATGTCCGCAGCAGGCGGCCAGGCTCACTTCAAAGCTCTGCGCAGAAAAGCTGCCGAGCATCCGTCCGAGGCTGTCGGCGAAGAGGTTCGTAAACTGTACAGCTGGAATGGTGAAGAGAAATTCATCAACAACTAATCCGAGCTTACGTTGTAACTTTCAGGCTGCCGCATGATCCGCGACAGCCTGTTTTTGTAATAGGAGGAATGATACATGGGAATGACGATGACGCAGAAGATCCTTGCGCAGGCGGCAGGACTGGACCGCGTAGAAGCGGGACAGCTGATCGAGGCGAAGCTGGATCTTGTACTCGGCAATGATATTACAACGCCGGTCGCGATCCACGAGATGGACAAGTTCACCAATGATAAAGTTTTTGACAAAGACAAAATTGCTCTGGTAATGGATCACTTCATTCCGAACAAGGATATCAAATCCGCAGAGCACTGTAAGGAAGTCCGTGAGTTCTCGAAAAAACATTCGATCACGAACTACTTTGATGTGGGACAGATGGGTATCGAGCATGCGCTTCTTCCGGAAAAAGGACTCGTAGTAGCGGGTGACGTCGTGATCGGCGCGGATTCTCATACCTGTACCTATGGCGCACTGGGCGCATTTTCCACCGGTGTCGGCAGTACCGATATGGCAGCCGGGATGGCAACCGGAAGAGCATGGTTCAAAGTGCCTTCCGCGATCAAAGTCGTACTGACCGGCAAACCTTCCAAATGGGTAAGCGGTAAGGATGTGATTCTTCACCTGATCGGCGAGATCGGCGTAGACGGCGCACTCTATAAATCTCTGGAGTTTACCGGTGAGGGCGTAGCGGAGCTCTCCATGGACGATCGTCTGTCCATTTCCAACATGGCCATCGAGGCCGGCGGAAAAAACGGAATCTTCCCGGTCGATGACCGCACCATCGAATATATGAAGGAACATTCCACCAAGGAATGGAAGGTATTCGAGGCCGATGAAGACGCGGAGTACGAAAGTGTCGTAACGATCGACCTCTCAACACTGAAATCCACCGTTTCCTTCCCGCACCTTCCGGAAAATACCAGAACGATCGACGAGGTCGGCGAGATCAAGGTGGATCAGTCCGTCATCGGTTCCTGTACGAACGGAAGAATTGAAGACCTTCGCGCTGCCGCGGAGATCCTGAAGGGCCGCAAGGTTGCGAAGGACGTTCGCTGCATCATCATCCCGGCTACCCAGAATGTTTATCTGCAGGCAATGGAAGAGGGCCTTCTGAAGATCTTTATCGAAGCAGGTGCCGTTGTCAGCACGCCGACCTGCGGGCCGTGTCTCGGCGGTTACATGGGAATCCTCGCGGAAGGCGAGCGCTGCATTTCCACAACAAACAGAAACTTTGTAGGCCGTATGGGCCATGTAAAATCCGAAGTATACCTTGCCAGCCCGGCAGTAGCCGCAGCAAGTGCGGTCACCGGTAAGATCAGTTCACCGGCGGAACTCGGAATGTAAGGAGGAGAGAAGATGCAGGCAAAAGGAACAGTATTTAAATACGGCGATAATGTAGATACCGACGTAATTATCCCGGCAAGATATCTGAATTCCTCCGATCCGGCAGAGCTTGCGCAGCACTGCATGGAGGATATCGATAAGGATTTTGTGAAAAACGTAGCCACCGGTGATATCATCGTGGCCAACAAGAATTTTGGCTGCGGATCATCCCGTGAACACGCACCGATCGCCATCAAGGCTGCCGGCGTAAGCTGCGTCATTGCGGAGACCTTCGCGCGTATTTTCTATCGCAACGCGATCAATATCGGCCTTCCGATCATTGAGTGTCCGGAAGCCGCAAAGGCGATCTCTGCAGGGGATACGGTTGAAGTCGATTTTGATTCCGGTATGATCACCGATGTGACCACCGGAGAGAAATACCAGGGACAGGCATTCCCGGAGTTCATGCAGAAACTCATCAATGCAGGCGGACTGGTAAATTACATCAATACAGAAGCATAAACAAAAATAATAAGCATAAAAAAGAAAACCTGCCGGGGAGATCCTCGGCAGGTTTTTCTATAGATCGGGGCAACAAGATTCGAACTTGCGGCCTCACGGCCCCCAGCCGTGCGCTCTAGCCAAACTGAGCCATGCCCCGCAACAAGTAGAATTATACAATGTTGTGAAATATTTGTAAAGATGCGAACTTTTTTTATATTGATTTCACCGCTTTATTGTGGTAAAATGGCGCAGTACAAGCGTATAAATAATTTCTAAATGAGAGGGAATTACTATGACAAATGCACAGGTTGGCATTCTGGTCGTTATGATCGTATACCTGCTCGGTATGTTGCTCATCGGCTTTGCCGTATCAAAGAAAAACGAAACCGTTTCTGACTTCTACCTTGGCGGAAGAAAGCTCGGACCGCTCGTAACCGCAATGAGTGCGGAAGCGTCCGATATGAGCAGTTATCTGCTGATGGGACTTCCGGGTCTTGCGTATCTGACGGGTCTTGCCGATGTCGGCTGGACAGCGATCGGTCTTGCAATCGGCACCTATCTTAACTGGCTTCTTGTAGCCAGGAGAATTCGCCGCTATACAGCAAAGACGAATTCCATTACGATTCCGGACTTCTTCTCCGATCGCTACGGTGATAAACGGAGGATCCTGATGATGATCGCGGCATTCGAGATCATTATTTTCTTCATTCCGTATACCGGCTCCGGTTTCGCTGCCTGCGGAAAACTTTTCTCCAGTCTGTTCGGCACAGATTACCATATCGCGATGATCATCAGTGCGATCGTTATCGTTGCTTATACCATGACCGGCGGTTTCCTGGCTGCCAGCCTGACCGACTTTATTCAGAGCATCGTCATGACGATTGCCCTTATCATCGTTCTCTGTTTTGGAATTTCCAAAGCGGGCGGTGTGGATGCAGTCGTTAATAATGCGACGTCCCTGGCGGGTTATCTGTCCTTCAGCCAGACACATGATCCGGCGACCGGCCTTGCTGCAGCATACGGACCGATCACCGTCATTTCGACCCTTGCATGGGGGCTTGGCTATTTCGGTATGCCGCATATTCTGCTTCGTTTCATGGCGATCGAGGATGATTCCAAGCTGAAGATCTCAAGGAGAGTTGCTTCCGTATGGGTCGTTATCTCCATGGGAATTGCCGTATGCATCGGAATTGTCGGTCTGGCAATGAGTGCAAACGGATCCATCGAAACACTCGACGGTTCGGCTTCCGAGACGATCATTGTCAAATTGTCCGCTCTTTTAAGTACACACGGTTGGATCGCTGCTGTTTTTGCCGGCCTGATTCTTTCCGGAATTCTGGCGGCTACAATGTCTACTTCGGATTCTCAGCTCCTTGCTGCGTCGTCTTCGGTATCCGAAAATATTGTGCATGAGTTTTTCCATCTGGAAATGGAAGAAAAGAAGTCGATCGGACTTGCCCGGATCAGCCTTCTCATCATTGCCGTGATCGGTGTGGCGATCGCATGGAATCCGGACAGCTCTGTTTTCAGTATCGTTTCGTTCGCATGGGCGGGCTTCGGTGCATCCTTCGGGCCGCAGGTCCTCCTTGCCCTGTTCTGGAGACGTTCCAACAAATGGGGATGCCTGGCGGGAATGCTCGGCGGCGCAGTAGTGATCTTCGTCTGGAAATTCGCCGTTCGTCCTATGGGCGGCGCCTGGAATATTTATGAGCTGCTTCCGGCATTCATCGTTGCCCTTGCGCTCAATGTGCTCGTAAGCCTTCTGACCAAGGCTCCGGAGAAGGAGATCACAGAGACCTTCGATTCGATCGGTAAATAATTACAGGCAGGTTCATGTCTGACGTTCGGTGAAAGTTTCTGAAACGGTTGACATTTCCCGGTATGAATGGTATGGTTTATTAAGTTAAATGCGAGGACGAGGAATAGTAAGTTTACCTTCTGATTCAGAGAACTGCCGGTTGGTGCGAGGCAGATGAGGAAGAAAACCGAACTGACCTCCGAGCGGCTGCCCGAATTTCCATAGAATAGTAGGCGCAGACGGATGCCCACCGTTAGAGGGGAAAGGATATTACATCGCAGGATCGTATCCGTTGAGAGCACGGTAAGCCGTGAATAAGAGTGGTACCGCGTAGGATTGTTACAACCTTACGTCTCTTGCTTTGATGCAGGAGATGTAAGGTTTTTTTAGACTGATGCATCTGCCTGCCGACATGATAACAAGGAGGAAAAGGATCATGATGAATTATAAGAAGTACAAAAAACAGTATTATCTGCCGCCGGTTCCGTGCAATGACTGGGTCAGCAAGGATTCTATCGACAAGGCTCCGGTATGGTGCAGTGTCGATCTGCGTGACGGAAACCAGGCGCTTGTTATTCCGATGGATCTGGATACCAAGATCGAATTTTTCAAGATGCTTGTAAAAGTAGGCTTTAAGGAGATCGAAGTCGGCTTCCCGGCAGCATCAGAAACCGAATTTGTTTTTCTCCGTCGTCTGATCGAAGAGGATCTTATCCCGGATGATGTCACCGTGCAGGTACTGACACAGGCCCGCGAGCATATTATCCGCCGGACATTTGAAGCATTGAAGGGCTGCAAAAACGCCATCGTCCATGTCTATAATTCCACCTCCTTCGCACAGCGCCAGCAGGTTTTCAAAAAGAACAAGGAAGAGATCAAGCAGATCGCGATCGAAGGCGCCAAGCTTCTGAAGCAGCTGACGGAGGAAGCCGGTGAGAAATACCGTTTCGAGTACAGCCCGGAGAGCTTTACCGGAACGGAACCGGAATACGCGCTGGAGGTTTGTAATGCCGTTCTCGATGTATGGCAGCCGACAGCGGACCGGAAGGCGATTATCAATCTGCCGAGTACGGTGCAGCTTTCCATGCCGCATGTATACGCGAGCCAGATCGAGTACATGAGCAAGAATCTGAAATATCGTGAGAATGTTGTCGTTTCCCTTCACCCGCACAATGATCGCGGATGCGGCGTCAGCGACGCGGAACTCGGCCTTCTGGCGGGCGCGGACAGGATCGAGGGTACACTTTTCGGAAACGGCGAGAGAACAGGTAACGTGGATATCATCACGCTTGCTATGAACATGTATATGCAGGGCGTTGATCCGAAGATGAATTTCAATGACATGCCGGAGATCTGCGCGAATTATGAGGAATTTACGGGGATGCAGGTAAGTCCGAGGAGCCCGTACTGCGGTGCTCTTGTATTTGCTGCCTTTTCCGGTTCGCATCAGGACGCGATCGCGAAGGGCATGCACTGGATCGAAACAGAGGATCCGGATCACTGGACGGTACCGTATCTGCCGATCGATCCGACCGATATCGGAAGAAGCTACGATGCCGATGTTATCCGCATCAACAGTCAGTCCGGAAAGGGCGGCGTCGGTTATATTCTGGAGACGAATTACGATCTGATGCTTCCGAAGAAGATGCGCGAGGCGATGGGCTACGCAGCCAAGGATCTGTCCGATCATCTCCATAAGGAACTGAAGCCGGATGAGATCTACAGTCTGTTCAAAGAGAAGTTCGAAAATGTGACAGCACCGCTTTCCGTCAACGGTGTGCACTTCCGTCAGCTTGATGAGGGAAATATCGAGGCTTCCGTCAACGCAAAATACGGCGACGGGGCGTATACAGTAACGAAGGCGATCGGAAACGGCCGTCTCGATGCGGTAAGCAATGCTCTGAAAGCCGCATTTGGCTTTGATTTCACGCTGACCACATATCAGGAGCACGCGCTGACAAAGTCCTCCAGTTCAAAGGCGATCGCCTATGTCGGCATCACCAATCCGGACGGAACGACAAGCTGGGGCGCCGGCGTAGACGGTGATATTATCCGCGCTTCGATCGATGCCCTTGTCACAGCGGTCAATAATCGATAAATTTTTTTGATCGTATTTGCAGCGGACCGGCCGCGGGAGCTCCGGCCCGCTGATATTTTCTTATGCACAGAAGGATTCTGTGTGCTATAATGAATCCGATTTCAACAGATCACTTGTAAAAACATCTTACAGGAGGAGATTTCATGCAGATTTTATATGGAAGCACACGCGGAGGTGAAAGCGGTATCACCGCATCGAAAGCGGTTCTGAACGGACTTGCCTGTGACGGCGGCCTTTATGTTCCGGATTCTTTCCCGAAGCTTGATGTCCCGTTCGAAGAACTCGAGAAGATGGACTATCGTGAGATCGCTTATGAAGTAATGAGCCGTTTTCTTACCGATTACACGGAAGACGAACTGAAACACTGCATCAACAGCGCGTATGATTCCAAATTCGATACACCGGATATCGCGGCATTGAAGAAGGCGGACGGCGCTTACTTCCTGGAGCTTTTCCATGGAAAAACGATCGCCTTTAAGGATATGGCTCTTTCCATTCTGCCGTATCTGATGACCACGGCTGCCAAAAAGAACGAGATCAAAAACAAGATCGTTATTCTGACGGCAACCTCCGGTGATACCGGTAAGGCCGCAATGGCCGGCTTTGCGGATGTACCGGGAACAGAGATCATTGTTTTTTACCCGAAGGACGGCGTAAGTCCGGTCCAGGAGCGTCAGATGGTCACCCAGAAGGGGGAAAATACACACGTTGTTGCGATCCGCGGTAATTTCGACGATGCGCAGACGGGTGTAAAAGAGATCTTCAATAATAAGGCGCTGGAGAAGGAAATGGATGCCGCAGGCTTCCAGTTCAGCTCCGCAAACTCCATTAACATCGGACGACTGATCCCGCAGGCAGCGTACTACGTTTATGCTTATGTTCAGCTGATCAAAAAAGGTGTGATCAAGGCCGGTGATCCGATCAATGTGACCGTTCCGACAGGAAACTTCGGAAACATTCTGGCTGCTTATTACGCGAAGCAGATGGGTCTTCCGTTTGCAAAGCTGATCTGTGCGTCGAATGAGAACAAAGTCCTTGTCGATTTCTTCCGCAGCGGAACCTATGATAAGAATCGCCCGTTCATTCTCACAACTTCTCCGTCCATGGATATCCTTGTTTCGAGCAATCTGGAGCGTCTGATCTATCTAATCGCCGGAAGAGACGCGGAGAAGACTGCGGAACTGATGAAGGCACTCGCAAGCGGCGGCAAGTATACGATCACCGAAGAAATGAAGGAACAGCTTTCCGACTTCTACGGCAACAATGCGACGGAAGAGGAAGTATCCGCAGCGATCGGCAAGCTTTATGCAGCCGACAAATATGTGATCGATCCGCATACAGCGGTAGCCGCTGCTGTTTATGACAAATACAAAGAAGAGACCGGTGACGATCTTACGACCGTGATCGCATCGACGGCGAGCCCGTATAAGTTTGCCCGTCCGGTACTTCATGCCATCGACGGCAAGTATGATGCTCTGAGTGATATGGAGCAGTTCGACGCACTCACTTCAGTGTCCGGTGTTGCCGTTCCGAACGCGATCGAGGAGATCAAAAACGCGCCTGTTCGTCACAATACCGTCTGTGATGTCGACAAGATGGAAGAGACCGTAAAAGGAATGCTTGGTCTGTAAGGTTCGTTCCCGGCATATTCTTTCGGAACCTGCCCGGAAATTTTATTTGAATTTTATTCAGGATCGGCCTGTTCTTATTGTATAATAGGAACAGGCTGTTTTTTGCTTACGGGTATGCTGCCGCTTACAGAAGGAAGGTTTGTATGAACACCGAAGACACATTAGAAAATGCATTAGAGGATACAATAGCCGGAATAAAGGCGCCGGATCCGGAAATCAAACGGGATGTTCAAAGCCGGTGGGATTCGATCGCCAAACCGCTTCACGGTCTGGGACTTCTCGAAGATATGGTGAGTGACATCGCGGCGGCACAGGGGACGACGCAGATCGATATCAGAAGGCGTGCTCTTGTAACTTTTTGCGCTGATAATGGCGTAGTGGCGGAAGGGGTTACCCAGACGGGGCAGGAGGTCACCGCGAATGTCGCGGAGAATTTCCTTACGGGCAATGCAACCGCATCGATCCTCTGTAAGAGGGCCGGTACAGATCATTTTCCTGTCGATATCGGCATGGCAAAGCGGACTTCTGTTCCGGATCGAAGAATCGCCGCCGGCACGCAGGATCTCCTGTACGGTCCGGCCATGACAAGAGCACAGGCAGTTCAAGGAATCGTGACAGGTATAGGTATCGCGGAAGAGCTGGCACAGAAAGGATACCGGATCCTTGCCGCCGGCGAAATGGGCATCGGCAATACAACAACAAGCAGTGCCATGGCGTCTGTTCTTCTCGATAAGGATCCGGAAGAAGTGACAGGTAGAGGCGCAGGCCTGGATTCACAGGGTCTCGCGCGCAAGATAGAAGTGATCCGGGAGTCCCTGCGGGTGAATCATCCTGATCCGGCAGATCCGATCGATATTCTGGCATGTGAGGGCGGTTTCGATATTGCCGGCATGACGGGGCTCTTCCTGGGAGGCGCGGCATGCCGTGTTCCGGTCGTTTGTGACGGTTTCATTTCCGCGGTGGCTGCACTTACGGCGGTGCGCATCTGCAGGGAGGCAGCCGGCTACGTTTTTGCTTCACATCTGTCGGAGGAACCGGCAGCAGCCATGATCCTGGAAGCACTCCACAAGCAGGCGCCGATCCGCTGCGGTATGCATCTAGGGGAGGGAACCGGCGCTGTAATGCTCTTTCCGCTGCTGGATATGGCGCTTGATGTATATCATGGCATGCCGACCTTTGCGGATATCGAAATCGAACAATACAAGGAATTAAAATAATGATACACTTGATTACAGGAGGAGCGGGAAGCGGAAAATCCGCTTATGCCGAAAGCCTGATCATCGGATTTGGGGAAGGCAGGCGGATCTATATCGCTACGATGGATCCGGGAAACGATCCGGAAAACGAAGCAAGAATCGAACGTCATCGCGCCATGCGTGCCGGCATTGGCTTTGAGACGATCGAGTGCCTGCACGACCTGGCATCGGTGGATATTCCAAATGGCAGCATCGTTCTGATCGACTGCCTGTCAAATCTCGCGGCGAACGAAATGTTCCGCGCGGACGGCGCGGGAGAGAAAACGGTCGAGGCAGTCACAGAGGGTCTTTCACAAGTGGGAAGAAAAGCCGCTCATACGGTGATCGTAACCAACGAGATTTTTTCGGACGGATTTCATTACGATCAGATGACAGCGACATATCAGGAATATCTGGGGCGGATCAACAGAAATGCCGCGCAGATGGCGGATGCCGTAACGGAAGTCGTTTACGGTATACCCGTGCCGTTAAAACGGCCGTAAAAAACGTTAGGAGTTATTCTCATGAAAAATATCTTCGGCGGCATCGCTGTCGCTTTTTCCATGTATTCACGGATTCCGATGCCGCATTGGGAATGGACGGAGGAATCGATGCGATATTCCATGTGCTTTTTTCCGGCGATCGGAATCGTAACAGGCTGCCTGGAATTGCTCTGGCTCCTTGTCGCATCGCTGACAGGGATCGGCGTTCTTTTCACCGCGGCGGTTGCCATTATCCTTCCGGTCCTTGTATCGGGAGGAATTCATCTGGATGGCTTCCTCGATACTTCCGATGCCTTAAGCTCCTGGCGGACAAGAGAAGAGAGACTTCGCATCCTGAAGGATCCGCATGCCGGCGCGTTTGCGGTCATCAGCGGGATCGTTCTCTTCGTCGTTCTGTTTGGCGCGGCAGGGGAACTGGCGGGCTCCATGATCTCCGGTGGAAAAGACCACAGAGATATTACCGCGATATTGCCTGCCTTTGTTATGGCAAGAGGTTTTTCCGCGCTTTCCGTAGTCACCTTTCCGGGAGCAAACCCCAAGGGGACGGTTGCCGCTTTTTCCGGTGCTTCGGCAAAAAAAGCCGTGGTCCTCAGCTCTCTGATCTACATTGTCGGAAGCGCAGGGCTTTCCGTTTTTCTTGATCCGCTGACGGGCGTACTTCTGACAGGCGTCTGCCTGGTGGTTTTCGGGCTGTACAGGCATACGGCGATGAAGTATTTCGGGGGAACGACAGGGGATCTGTGCGGCTGGTTCGTGACACTCGCTGAGACAGCAATGCTGCTCGCCGGTGTGCTCGGCTCATTGATTGAAAGGAATCTGTTATGAAATTGATCATCGGAGGCGCTTTTCAGGGAAAAACGGACTATGCGGAACGCCGCTTTCACTTATCGGCATCGGACTGGGCGGACGGCGCTGTCTGCTCCGGGGAGGATCTCTTCCGCAAGAAGGGGATCCGTCATTTTCATGAATGGGTTCGCCGGCAGTTGGAAAAGGGCGAGGATATAACGGATCTGGCAGAAGAACTTGCCGATCAAAATCCCGATGTCGTGATCGTTACTAACGAACTTGGGTATGGCATCGTTCCGATGGACCGGTTCGACCGTATGTACCGGGAGGCAGAAGGCCGGCTCTGTACGCAGCTTGCGGCGCTTTCCGATGAAGTATGCCGGGTGGTCTGCGGCTGCGGCCAGATCATCAAGAAAGAGTAACCGTAAACAGGGTACCGGAACAGAAGGGAGTATCTCGATTGATTCGACTGACAATGATTCGTCACGGGCGGACTAAAGGGAATCTGGAAGGTCGTTATGTGGGCAAGACGGATGAACCGCTGATCGATGAAGAACTCAGCGGACTTACAGCGTACAGGGGAATACCCTGTGATGCCGTTTACGTGAGTCCGTATCTTCGATGCCGCCAGACAGCTGCGATCCTCTACCCAAAGCAGCCGCATTTCGTGATTCCTGATTTTCGGGAATGTGATTTCGGGCAATTTGAATATAAAAATCACAAGGAACTGTCGACGGATCCACGTTATCAGCTCTGGATCGACAGCGGCGGATCGCTTGCTTTCCCGGGAGGTGAAAGCAGGGAGGAATTTGAAGCCCGGTGCTGCCGCGGCTTCATAGAGGTGATCGCCGAAACGGCGATAAACAAATGGGAGCACATCGCCATGGTCGTTCACGGCGGAACGATCATGGCCGTACTGGATGCCTACGGCCTGCCGCATCGCGATTATTTTGACTGGCAGGTGGGAAATACCGAAGGGTATGAAATCCGGTTGGATGCGGAAAGTTTTGCCGACGGGACAAGACGGGAACTGATCGTCGACGGCAGGATCGTACGCCGTTGAACATACAGGAGCAGACAAATGGATCGCATACATCACAAGACCGGCCTGGAAGACCGGTTCGTCTATGAAAATCATAAAAGGCTCCGGCTGGGTTATACAACGGGTACCTCGGCAGCCGCTGCTGCGGGTGCCGCGGCGGAAATGATCCTCTCGGGAGAAGAGGCAGAAGAAGTCTCGGTCGAGACACCGGCAGGCATTCTTCTGAATCTTCTGACGGAGGATCTGACGCTCCCGAGAACGCAGACTGACGGCAGTATTTTCGCGTCGGCCGCAGTCCGAAAGGACGGAGGCGACGATGTCGATGCGACGCACGGCCTCCTCATCTATGCCGATGTGACGGTATCGGATATGATCGATACTGTTCCCGGTCCGGATGGACTTTTCAAACCGGGAGATCTGCACATCACGATCGACGGAGGCAAGGGCGTCGGAAGAGTTACAAAGCCAGGACTTGACAGGAAGATCGGTGAGGCGGCGATCAATACCGTCCCGAGGCAAATGATAAGAGAAACGGTGGAGAACGTTTTTCACAAATACAGAAAAGGCGGCTCGGTAGATGTGATCATCCGCGTGCCGGAAGGAGAGGCTGCCGCGCAGAAAACATTTAACGGAAGGCTCGGTATCGTGGGAGGTATCTCGATCCTCGGAACATCCGGCATCGTTATGCCGATGAGTGAGAAGGCATGGCTGGACAGTATGCGCGCCGAAATGAAAGCACTGGTCGCCAACGGAGGGGATTATCTGCTGCTTACGCCCGGCAATTACGGAGAGACTTTTGCGGCATCGCAAAAGGAGATCTCCATGAGCCATCAGATGCAGTGCAGCAACTTCGTCGGACCGACTCTCGATATGGCGGAAGAACTCGGCGTGAAGGGCGTTCTCTTCGTTGCGCATATCGGCAAGTTTATTAAAGTATCGGGCGGCATCATGAATACCCATTCCAAAGAGGCGGACTGCCGCGCGGAATTGATGGCGGCCGCAGCTTTGCGTGCCGGTGCCGGACGGGACTGCGTCGAGCGGATCCTCGCATCCAATACGACCGAGGACGCGCTGGATATTCTCTATTCCGAAGAGCCGGAGATCGTACCTTCCATGATGAGAGATATCCTGACACGGATCACATATTATCTGCAAAAGAGAAGCCCGAAGCTGGAGATCGCCGTCATCCTTTTCTCCAGTGTGAGGGGGAAACTCGGAGAGACGGAAAATGCAGCGGATCTGATACAGAAGCTGCGTCAGGAAGAAGAAAGGTGAACCGGATACATATGCAAAACAAGGGAAAATTATATGGAACCGGTGTGGGACCGGGCGATCCGGAACTGGTCACACTGAAGGCGCTTCGTATCATGCGGGAGGCGGATGTGATCGCTGTACCGGGCGAGATCGCAGCGGAGTCGGTAGCATGGAAAATTGCCGTGCAGGCATGCCCGGAGATCGCGGACAAGAAGGTCATCGCCCTGTCGATGCCGATGACGAAGGATAAAGAGGTTCTCGCGGCAAATCACAGGAAGGCGGCGGAACTTCTCGAGGCAGAGCTGAATACAGGTGCGGACGTTGCCTATCTGATGATCGGCGATCCGACGATCTATTCGACCTATCTGTACATACGCCGCCTGGTCAGTGCTGACGGTTTCGAGACAGAGATCATTAACGGTATTCCTTCTTTTTGTGCCGCTGCGGCAAGAACGGGAGAGGGACTGGTCGAACTCGGCGAGCCGCTTCATGTCTTCCCGGCCAATTACCCGGTCGATCAGGTACTCGATACGGACGGGACCTGTGTCCTCATGAAATCGGGAAAGAAGATCAAGGGTGTCCGGGAGCTTCTCGGAAAAGAGAAGAAAAGGGAGGTCATCACCGTGGAAAATTGCGGTATGCCCAATGAAAAAATCTATCGCGGCGCGGAAGAGATTCCCGATGATGCCGGATATTATTCACTCATTATTGTCAGGGAGGAGAAAGCATGATTCATTTTGTAGGTGCCGGTTCCGGTGCGCCGGATCTGATCACCGTGCGCGGGCAAAAACATATTCAGAGCGCGGATGTGATCATCTATGCGGGATCGCTTGTGAATCCGGCGATCCTCGAGGAGGCGCGTGACGGCTGTACGATCTATAATTCCGCTTTGATGACGCTGGAGGAAGTTATGGAGGTGTTCCGAAAGGCGGAAGCGGAGGGAAAAACGACCGTTCGTCTCCATACCGGTGATCCCTGCCTTTACGGCGCGATCCGTGAACAAATGGATATTCTCGATCGGGAAGGGATCGCTTATGACTACACGCCGGGTGTCAGCTCCTTTTGCGGAGCAGCTTCGGCTCTCAATATGGAATATACCCTTCCCGGTGTCTCGCAGAGCGTCATTATCACACGGATGGAAGGAAGAACACCCGTGCCTGCCAAAGAAAGCATTCAGTCTTTTGCGGCACATCGGGCGACAATGGTCATCTTTCTCAGCACAGGGATGCTCGAAGAGCTTTCAAAGCGGCTGATCGAGGGCGGCTATCCGGATAGTTCGCCGGCTGCCATTGTCTACAAAGCGACCTGGCCCGATGAAGAATCTGTGATCTGTACCGTCGGAACGCTTGCGGAAGCCGCTGCCAAACGGGGAATCAGAAAGACCGCTCTGATCATCGTCGGTGATGCCGTCACACACAGTCATTATGACCGCTCCCTTCTGTATGATCCGGGATTTGCCACGGAGTTTCGAAATAAAGCAGGGAAATAATAACGTAGAGAATATTTGATACGGTGCATGAGGTGTTTGTAAATGGGGGAATTTACAATATGAAAATAGCAGGAGTTTGCTTTACGGAAAGAGGCAGATTACTCGCGGTGCGGATCTGTGAAACTATCGAAGATCTGCACGCGAGGAACGAACGGGCGGCTCTGTCCGATAATAACGCTCTGTCGATCGGTGCTAACCGATCGGAAGTGATACAGGACTGGTATTGCAAGGGGGAGCACTTTCCGGTCCATGATGCGCATTTTAAGGAAATAAAAGAACCGATCCGCGACTGGGCGGGACGGCACTTTTATGATGCCGATGCCCTGATTTTTATCGGTGCCGCGGGAATCGCCGTGCGTGCGATCTCCCAATATGTGACGGACAAACGTACAGATCCGGCGGTCATCGTTCTCGACGAACAGGGAAAGTTCTGCATCTCCCTGCTGAGCGGACATATCGGCGGCGCCAATCGCTTTGTAAATGAACTGTCGGCACGGCTTTCGTGCATCCCCGTCATTACTACGGCTACGGATGTAAACGATCTGTTCTCTGTCGATACGTACGCCAAAGAAAACGATATGACGATATCCAATATGACCTACGCCAAGGAAGTATCGGCAGCTCTTCTCGCGGGAGAACCGGTAGGCTTCTATACGAACTTCCCTGTCGAAGGAAAGCTCCCGCAGGGTCTGTTCTGGTCTGATAAACTCGAAGAAGCCAGGGCATCAAAGGCAGAACTTCCCGATGGCGGAACGAGTCTCGGGATCTATATCAGTCCGTCTTACCACCGGGCCTACTTCGACCACACCTTGTGGCTGATCCCGCGCTGTCTTGTGATCGGAATCGGCTGCCGGAAGGGTACCTCCGTCTCGCAGATACGGAGCCTCGTCGACGAAACGCTCCGCGAATACAGCCTGTATCCGGAGGCGATCGCACGGATCACTTCTATCGATCTGAAAAAAGATGAGCCGGGACTTCTCGCCTTCTGTGAGAAGAATTCCGTGCAGCTTCATACTTATTCGGCGGAGGAACTGAAGAGAGTGCAGGGCTCGTTTACACCGTCCGCCTTTGTGGAACAGACAACGGGTGTCGACAACATCTGCGAGCGCAGCGCGATCCTTTTTGCGCTGGAGAATGGCGGCGGCGATCTGATCATCCGGAAAAAAGCACGTGACGGCGTCACGGTGGCAGCAGCACTTTTGAACAGGAGAATTCGATTTTGAATACGATCTATGTAGTGGGAATCGGGCCGGGCGCCCGGAAAAGCATGACATTTGAGGCTGATGCGGCCTTACAGAAGAGTGACGTGATCATCGGTTATACGGTCTATATCGATCTGGTGAGGGCGGATTATCCGGATAAAGAATTTCTGTCCACACCGATGACGAAGGAAGCCGACCGCTGCCGCCTCTGCTTTGAAGAAGCTGTAAAGGGGAAAAACGTCTCGATGATCTGCAGCGGCGATGCCGGCGTCTACGGTATGGCCGGACCCATGTACGAGATCGGCAGCGCGTATCCGGACATTGATCTGGAGATCGTCCCCGGTGTGTCTGCCGCCAATGGCGGCGCAGCCGTTCTGGGCGCTCCGCTGATCCATGATTTTGCGGTCATTTCCCTGTCCGATCTGCTGACACCGATCGAAAAGATCAGAAAGCGTCTCGAAGCAGCGGCAGAAGCGGATTTTGTCATTGTCATATACAATCCGTCCAGCAGAAAGCGCGCCGATTATCTGCAAAAAGCCTGCGATATTATTCTCACTCACCGTTCTCCGGACACCGTCTGCGGCACCGTCTCGAATATCGGAAGAGATGGAGAGAGAGCCCGCGTGATGACACTGCAGGAACTTCGCGAGACGAAGGTCGATATGTTCACGACCGTCTTCATCGGAAATTCGCAGACAAAGAAGATCCGTGATAAAATGGTCACACCGAGAGGATATCGCGATGTATGATATTTTTCTTTTTGCGGGGACAACAGAAGGACGTCAGATCGCTTCCTATCTGTCCCGCCGCAACCAGGATAAAAGCAGCAGGAAGCCGCTTCGAACGATCGTCTTTACGGCTACGGCGTACGGCGGAAGTCTGGTCGAAGGAGACGGGATCACCGTTCATGAAGGAAGGCTCACTGCCGGGCAGATGGCCGATTACTTTCTCGAGCACAGAAATGAGAATGCCGAAAAGCCTTCCGTTGTGATCGACGCTACCCATCCTTACGCCGCGGAAGTAAGCCGGAATATACAAGAGGCCTGCCGTCAGAGCGGACTTCGTTGTATCCGTGTCCTCAGGGAGAGCGGTTTTTCTCCCGCACCGGGAGATATTCTCGTGAAATCACCCGAAGAGGCAGCCGGCTTTCTGGAAAACACAACGGGAAATATTCTCCTCACGACGGGAAGCAAAGAACTCCCTGTTTTTGCGGGAAGAGAGAAGCTGAAGGAGCGGATCTTCGCAAGAGTTCTGCCTCTATCCGGCGTTGTTAAAGCTTCGGAGGCACTCGGCATCCGGGGGCAGCAGCTGCTCTGTATGCAGGGACCTTTCAGTGAGGAGATGAATATTGCGCTGATCCATCACACGAACGCTAAATATCTGGTGACCAAGGAAACCGGAACGGAAGGCGGCTTTCCGGAGAAGATGGCAGCCGCCGCGAAGACCGGGATCACGCCGGTCATCATTCTGCGTCCGGTAACGGAAGTTGGGATCCGCGCAGAGGAATGTATTGAAAGATTGGACAGGAATAATTTATGAAAGAAATCGCGCTGATCGGCATTGGGCCGGGCAATACAGAACATATGACCTCGGGCGCGCTTGAATTTGTACAGAGGGCCGACCTCGTGATCGGCGCCTCACGCATGCTCGAGGCGGTTGCAGTCTTCATCGGCAGTTCCTGCCGTGTGATTCCCGAATACCGCGCCGCTGAGATCAGAAGGATCCTCGATGCGGAACCGGACGGGATCAGGGCTGCCGTGCTTTTCTCCGGAGATACCGGATTCTACAGCGGCGCGCCGGCCGTTTTTTCCTCGCTTTCCGATTCCGGCATGAACGTCACGGTCTATCCCGGTATCTCCTCCGTCACCATGGTGTCGGCGCGTCTCGGCATTTCCCTGGAGGACGGATACATGGCCAGTATTCACGGCCGGTCCGTGCATCCGGCTGTTCTTGTTTCACAGAGAAAAAAAGTTTTTCTCCTGGTCGGTAAATCCACCGATCCCGCCGAAGTATGCCGCAAACTGGTGGATTATGATCTTTCCCGGGTGCTGGTGACGGTCGGCGAGGAGTTGGGGAATCCTACCGAGAGAATTACGATCGGGCAGCCGGAAGCCTTTCTCGGCCGCGCCTTCTCGCCGCTTTCTGTCATGGTTCTGGAGAATCCCTCCGCAGTCGCAGTCACCTCGCCGGGGCTTCCCGATGAAGCCTTCATCCGCGGAAATGTCCCAATGACGAAGGAAGAGATCCGCACCGTGTCTGTCTCGAAGCTTCATCTGAATGATGACTCCGTACTCTGGGACGTCGGGGCGGGAACAGGCTCCATATCTATTGAAGCTGCCAGACTTGCTGTAAAAGGAACTGTTTGTGCCATTGAGAAAAACAAAGAGGCCGTCGAACTGATCGCTGCCAACGCGAGAAAGTTTCACACCGATAATGTGTGCATTACGGAAGGCAGCGCGCCGGAGATCCTTTCGGAACTGCCGACACCGACGCATGTCTTCGTGGGAGGGTCGACAGGAAGGATCCGGGAGATCCTTTCCGTTGTACACGCGAAAAATCCCCGGGCGAGGGTAGTGATCAACGCGATCTCGCCGGAAACGGTCGGAAGAACGATCGATGCACTGCAGGACGGCTTTGCGGAACCGGAGATCCTGACGATCACGACGGCAAAGGCCAGACGTGCCGGCGGGATCCATATGATGATCGGCGGCAATCCGATCTACCTTATCGCGGCAGACGGAACAGTATCGGAGGAACCCGAACACCCGAAGCCGGCGGAGCAGTAACTGCGGATTTGATAAAACAGATTTAAGATACGGAGGACAGAACATGAAACTGGATCGGATCATGATCGCCGCACCAGCCAGCGGATCGGGAAAAACCAGTGTCACGGCGGGGCTTTTGAATCTCTTGAAGCGGCACGGCAAAAATCCGGCTTCCTTCAAATGCGGTCCCGATTACATAGACCCGATGTTTCATCGCTCCGTCCTAGGAACACCCTGCCGCAATCTGGATACTTTTTTTACCGGGGAGAAGATCACCCGTTATCTGCTGGAGGAGGGCGCAAAAGAAAGCGGTATTGCCGTTCTGGAAGGTGTGATGGGGTATTTCGACGGACTCGGTTTTGAGAGTTCGAAGGCGGGATCCTCCGATCTGGCGGGGATGACCGATACCCCCGTCATACTCGTTATACCGGCCCGCGGCATGAGCCGATCGATCCTCGCCCTGATCAAAGGATTTCTGGACTTTGATCCAAAGAAATGTATCAGAGGAATCATCCTCAACCGGTTGAATCCGATGCTCTATGATCGGATGAAGACAATGATTGAGAATGAGCTTCCCATCAAGGTCGTGGGCTACGTACCGGAAATGAAGGATTTCGTATTGCAGAGCCGCCATCTGGGACTCCTTTCACCGGACGAGATCGGTTCGCTGAAAGAGGGGATCGAAAGCCTGACCGATATAATGGAAAAAACGATCGATCTGGAGGTTCTCCTTTCGATTGCGGCGGACGCGCCGGAGCTTCCTTACGAGAGGGATCACGCAGCCTATCGGGAGGCTTTTACGGACGCACTGGCTAAGGCGGATTACCGGCCCGATCCATCCGAACCGGTCCGGATCGCCGTCGCGAAGGACGCGGCCTTTTCGTTCCTATATGCGGACAACCTGGAGCTTCTGCGAGAGATGGGCGCGGAAATTACGTTTTTCTCGCCTCTTGCCGATGACAAGCTGCCGGAAAGGACGGAAGGAATCCTTTTTCCCGGCGGTTATCCGGAACTTTATGCGAAAGAATTGTCCCAAAATCGTTCCATGATCGAAAGCATCCGTTCCTCTGCCGGTATTCCTTTTCTTGCCGAATGCGGAGGCTTCATGTACCTGCAGGAGAGTCTCACAACGATCGACGGGAATACCTATCCCATGGCAGGCGTTCTGCCAGGCCATACGGTCTATACGGGGCGTCTGAAGCGCTTCGGCTACATCACACTGACAGAAGGGCGGGTGTTCGGTGAAGACGTCGGAGACATCCGCGCGCACGAATTTCATTACTACGACAGTGATGAAACGGGTGAGGCTTTCCTTGCGGTAAAGCCGACCGGGAACAGAAGCTGGAGGTGCTGTGCGGCAGGGAGGACATTCATGGCCGGTTTTCCGCATCTGTATTATCCGGCAAATATGAATGTGCCGGCTGTTTTTTTGAAGCGGTGCATGGAAAACAGAACCTCGGATTCAATCTGACAGAAGAAAAAACACTACAGAAAGAAGCTGAAAATTTTTGAAACTATTGTATTTTGAACATATTATCCCGGCGCTTTTGATCGCCTTTACCGCGGATCTACTCTTTGGCGATCCCCGGTGGCTGTATCATCCGGTCCGCCTGATCGGAAAGCTGATCACAGGATGCGAGGATCTCACGAGAAGGATCTACAAGAAGGACGTAAAGGGACAGAAGCAGGCCGGTCTTGCAACCGCTGCCATCGTCATTGCCGTAAGTACCCTTGTTCCATGGACGATCCTTACGATCCTCTATCATGTACATTTCCTGTTGGGCTTCCTTTTGGAAACCTTCTGGTGCTGGCAGCTTCTCGCGGCCGGATCTCTCAGGAAAGAGAGCATGGCTGTGCTGGTTCCTCTGAAAAAGGGAGATCTGAAAGGTGCGAGAAAAGCTGTTTCCATGATTGTCGGAAGGGATACCGCAGCGCTTGATGCGGACGGCGTCACAAGAGCTGCCGTTGAGACGGTGGCGGAAAACGCCTCCGACGGTGTCATCGCGCCGATGCTTTATATGATGATCGGTGGTGCTGTCGGCGGTTTCTTATACAAGGCTGTTAATACAATGGACTCCATGATCGGATACAGGAACGAAAGGTACCGGTACTTCGGCACGGTTGCCGCAAGGCTGGATGACATTCTGAATTTTCTTCCTTCCAGATTCGCCGGCGTTCTGTTCTGTCTGGCAGCGGTCTTTACGGGGGATGATTTTCGAAATGCACTTCGCATTTTCAAGCGCGATCGTATGAAACACGCAAGTCCCAATTCCGCGCAGACAGAATCCGCCTGTGCGGGCGCACTCAGGATACGCCTCGCCGGAGATGCTTATTATTTCGGAAAGCTTCATCGAAAACCGACACTTGGCGACCCGATCCGTAAGATCCGCCCCGATGATATTCAAAAAGCAAACAAATTGATGATCACCGCTTCTGTGATCAGTCTTGTGATCATGACACTTGTCCGCCTTGTGCTGATCCTGCTTTTTCGCTGAATCAGCCGATCGGCCTACGCAACCTTACCTTTTTCAGTAAAAGATCCGGGATTTATTCACAACCGGAATATGATTGACTATGACTACAAGAAATACCGAATTTCATGAGCAGGAGATCCACGGCGGGGATATCTATCGTCACCCCGGTGTTTGCGATTTTTCCTCGAATATGAACCCGCTCGGGACGCCGGAGAGCGTGATTAAAGCTGCCGCTTCGAGTATGGCACAAATTTCCGCATATCCCGATATACGCCAGACGCGCCTTCGGGAAAAGCTTGCCGTATGTGAGCAGGTATCTCCGGAAATGCTTCTCTTCGGAAACGGAGCCGCGGAACTGATCTATGCCTACGCGCAGGCTCTGCGCCCGGAAAAAGCGCTTCTGGTGATTCCCGGCTTTGCGGAATACGAGGCAGCACTTCGCACAGTTGACTGTAAATGCGTCTACTATATGCTGTCGGAGGAGCGGGATTTTGCTGCCGGCGAGGATCTTGTCGACCGGATCACTGAGGATCTCGACACCGTCCTTTTCTGCAGCCCCAATAATCCGACGGGACGATGCATTCCCGCGACGGTTCTCGAAAAGGCCGCAGAGAAATGCAGCAAACTGAATATCCGGTTCTTCATCGATGAATGTTTTCTGGATTTTACGGAAGATGAAAAGAGCACCTCGATGAAACGTTTCCTTGCGGATAATCCAATGCTTTTCATCCTGAAGGCATTCACGAAGCGTTACGCGATGGCAGGACTTCGGCTCGGTTACGCGATCTGCCCCGATGCCGCTTTCCGGGAAAGAGTCCGGAGCTGCATCCAGCCGTGGAATGTATCGATTCCGGCGCAGGAGGCGGGGATCGCGGCTCTCGATGAGAGGTTATACCTGGAGGAATCCCTTCGTGTGATCGAAAGGGGCAGAGTTTTTCTCACAGAAGAGCTGCGGAAACGAGGGTACAGAGTTTTTCCGTCGGAGACGGATTATCTGTTGTTCAGGGGACCCGATGATCTGTGGAGCAAACTGCTGCAGCAGGGGATCCTGATCCGTGATTGTTCCAATTACCGGGGACTTACAAACGGATATTACCGGATCGCGGTGCGAAGGGAAGAAGAGAATCAAAAGCTTCTCGATGCGATCGACAGGATCAAGGAGGATACATGGCAAAAGCAATCATGATACAGGGCACGATGTCAAACGCCGGAAAAAGCCTGCTGGCAGCCGGACTCTGCCGCATTTTTCATCAGGACGGCTATCGCGTTGCTCCCTTTAAGGCGCAGAATATGGCACTGAATTCCTTCATCACGAAGGAAGGTCTCGAGATGGGGCGCGCCCAGGTCATGCAGGCGGAATGTGCAGGCATCGAGCCGTCGGTCCTGATGAATCCGATCCTTCTGAAACCGACCAATGATACCGGTTCTCAGGTGATCGTAAACGGCGAGGTCATCGGCAATATGCCTGCCAGAGAATATTTCGCCTATAAGAAAAAACTGATTCCCGACGTCATGAAAGCGTATGAAACTCTCGCAGCCGAAAATGACATCATCGTGATCGAAGGAGCCGGAAGTCCGGCAGAGATCAATTTGAAGAATGACGACTGCTTCGTTAACATGGGAATGGCAAGGCTCGCAAAGGCGCCCGTTCTGCTTGCGGGAGACATCGACAGAGGAGGCGTTTTTGCCCAGCTGTACGGGACGATCGCTCTTCTGGATCCCGATGAGCGGGAAATGGTAAAGGGCATGATCATCAACAAGTTCCGTGGGGACAAGACGATCCTAGATCCGGGCACACGGATGCTGGAGGAGATGACGGGTATCCCTGTCGTCGGTGTCACGCCGTATCTGTCTATTCAGGTAGATGACGAGGACAGCCTCAGCACAAGGCTTACGGAGAAACGGAGCGCGGATTTGATCGATCTTGCTGTCATCCGGCTTCCGCGCATCTCCAATTTTACGGATTTCAACCCGCTGGAAAATATTCCCGGCGTTTCTCTTCGCTATTGCAGCCGGGTAAGCGACCTCGGTACCCCGGACCTTATTATTCTCCCCGGAACCAAGAATACAATGGGCGATCTGAAATGGCTCAGAGAGAGCGGATTGGAAGCACAGATCCGGAAGCTGGCCGCTGCCGGTACGATCATTTTCGGGATCTGCGGCGGATATCAGATGCTGGGAGAGGAAATTTTTGATCCTGTCGGCGCGGAAGAAAACGGCTCGATGAAGGGCATCGGTCTTCTTCCGATGAAGACGGTTTTTGCGGAAGAGAAGAGCCGCACAAGGGTCTCGGGGTGCTTCCGCAAGGTGCCGGGTGTACTGTCGGGCCTTTCCGGAATGCCTGTGGAGGGCTACGAGATCCACATGGGACAGTCGGAACCGGCCGCGGCAGGGAAATCTGAAAAAGCGGCTGCTTTAACCGATATCGTAAACCGGAATGCATCTGACGGCGAAGTGCATGCGGACGGTCTGCAAACGGACAGCGTCTACGGCACCTATGTGCACGGAATCTTCGAAAATACAGAAACAAGAAACGGCCTGATCCGCGCGCTTGCCGAAAGAAAGGGGATCAGCGAAGAAGATCTCTCCACCGTCTCCTATGAAGAGTTCAAGAACAGCCAATATGACATTCTCGCGGATGCGCTCCGCACACATATGGATATACCGGCCGTCTATTCGATCCTTGATGCCGGTGTGTGAATAAAGGGAAAGGTTTTGAAAAAAATGGAACAGGTAAAACCACAGGATATCGAGAAGAGAAGTTTTGAGATCATCACGGAAGAACTGGGAGAGAAGAATGCGCTTCTTACACCTGATACGGAATTGATCGTAAAGCGCTGTATTCATACGAGCGCTGATTTTGAATACGCGGATAATCTTGTGTTTTCCGACGGCGCGACAGAAGCTGCTCTCTGCGCGATCAAAAACGGCGCGTCCATCGTCACCGATACGCAGATGGCTCGTGCCGGCATCAACAAGAAAGTTCTCGGCCGCTTCGGCGGCGAAGTTTATTGCTTTATGTCCGATGAGGATGTGGCGCATGAAGCGAAAGAGCGGGGCGTTACCAGAGCTGTGGTCAGCATGGAGCATGCCGCAGCACTGAACAAGCCGCTCATTTACGCCATCGGAAACGCACCGACGGCGTTGATCCGCCTCCATGAACTGATTCAGGCGGGAAAAACGTCTCCGGTGCTTGTCATCGGTGTTCCGGTCGGTTTTGTCAATGTCGTACAATCCAAGGAACTGATCATGACGGATCCTGTTCCTTATATCGTCGCCCGTGGAAGAAAGGGCGGAAGTAATATCGCCGCCTGCATCT
>Ga0326511_10000765_pt1 | contig 28033 bp, 15 predicted proteins | sample 0_2496_0518_D_FD_203701 | JGI IMG/M metagenome (GOLD analysis project Ga0326511, IMG submission 203701) | Bovine rumen microbial communities from UC Davis, California, United States - 0_2496_0518 | ecosystem: Host-associated > Mammals > Digestive system > Stomach > Rumen | place: USA...
TCCTCGTCATCCTCTTCTTTGGCATCATTCTCACGACTGTTGTCAGGCAGCAGTGCTTCTGTGCTTACGGTTTCCTCCGTATCAGGCACGTCAAGGGTCGCATCTAAGATCGTGTTGATATAGTCTTTGCAATCAATTTCATCATCATTGTTCACAGGAATATGCCGATATTTCAGCCTTTTGAAGTCGTCAATCACCATGATGTTATTCGCATCCCACAGTTCATATAGTTCATAGGCATTGAGGATTTCTGCTTCTGTCAACAATATGCCATATACAGCTATGTCAGGTTGGCTAAGTTGAAGATGGCTTTTTGCAAGGCGCACAGCTTCCATCAGCTTCCAAACCGTGCTAAATCGGGGTTCACATCCTTCTGTTAAGATAAGAGAGCCAACTGTATCCGACTCGTTAAAGATGTTTTCGTCGCAATGTCCGCAACAATCGAGGCATACAATAACCACGTTAGTAGGATCGCAATACAGATAAACGTCGTAGTCCGTCAGAAAGGGAGATAAACCATTCAGGTGAGTCGAATAGACGGCATAATTCGCCGCCATAGCATCGAGATGTTTCCAAATTGTAGTCTTTGTCTGTTTTCTAAAATCGTTAATCAGTCTATTTACTTTCCGCATAATCAACATAATTCTAATCACACATCAATAAACAATGTACATAAGCCCCAGAGTTTGGAGCAAAAGAGTGAATAGGCAAGCACGAATGTACCAGCCTAAAGTATATATAGAGTAATCCATTGGGGAATTACCCTATCACAAAATCCCTCGACACTTGTAGCAATATGTCAAAGAACGCAACGAACGACAAGGCGCAGTCCTCCCGCCGTTTCACGAACAAAGTATTAGCTTCGTCTGTGAACCGCTCGGCATTTGGCCTTCATCATTGTCATTTCGTTCATTCTTGCTACAATTTGTTTGTTTTGTGATAGAATTATGATTTCGGTTGCAAAATTAAGCAAATATTTTCGAATCTCCAAGAGAATTTGGCCTTTTTTTGTTCTTGATGGTTCGTAGATACTTCGAGTAAGTTCGAAGAAGTCTTGGAGATGGCAAATCTAAGGGTCTATAGCAAATAATCATGGAATAACTGCATAACAAATAGTAAGTGCAAAATGTATAAAATAGAATCTTTGTATCAGATTTCGCCCATTTTTTACTTTGAAATTGACGAAAACACCCTCTTTTTGACACTTTTTTGGTTTTTCTTTTTTTCATGTCCTTTTTTTTTTGTAACTTTGGCGCGTATTTCTCGAAAGAGAGTACATAGACATATTTGCTCAAATTCTCCTGACGAATTCGCACCTCAAAAAGAGAAAGACGAGCAAAATCCTAATTCCTGTTGGAGTTGCACATAAGCGTAGACTTCACCATAAGGAATTAGGGGCCGTGCGAAGCCTGTCTGGAGATATGGCAGATGTCTGCGCTTTCTCTTTGCCCAAAGGTTAGTGCTGATTTAGCCATTAACTGGAGTAGTAACCGCAAAATCAAAGAGCAATTATGGAAGTTCCACTTGCGATTAACGACATAGGAATCCGTCAAGGATTAATGGGATTAAAAGGAAAGTCCTCTACGCTCAGTCATAAGGCTGGCGTTGGTGGGCTTTTTTGTATTTTTGTATATTTAGTATTGATGTCAGGTTGTTCAACCCCAAAATCAAAATATGACAAATTGGGTATTCCTGTCGGGGAGTTGGCCTCTGTCATTGATGAGTTTGAGTCGCAATGTGCCAACAATAGCGACTGGAAATTAGAGAGTGATGACCACAAACTGACGGTCTATACCGTACAAGATTCTATTGATGGTTATTCTTCAATGTGCCTAGTGCTCTATTATGACGGTAATGAATCCAAAGCTGTGTCAGAAAAAGCATGGCGAAAAAAATATGATATAAAAGACAATGAACCTTGCCCCTTATTCAGTAATGGTCATCGCCGTTTATATACGGTTGAAAACAAGTTGGCAAAAGAATCTCCCGTTTATGTGCTTGTTACGGAAGACTTAATAGATAATGAATACTCTACAATGGATGGAGATGTTACTACAGATGGCATGTGCGTTTATGCCCATGCCTATACCATCCAAGACGGTCTGTTGCAACCCAAAGAGGTATTTTGTTCCGAAGGGAAGTACAGCTATATCACAGAATGCGACACCACGATGTGGGTAGAGTGGCTCAATGACTTACCGAGTGTATGGCCTGCACAATATGATAAACAAACAAGAAGCCTAGAGATAATAAGGGTAGAAACTTTTTCAAGTTTGCATAGTTTGATGTATGACAAGAAGTGTTGGAGGTATGATGACAAATTAGGTTTTATGCCCGTTAATGAGCCGTCTATCACAGGTTTTTATATCAATGAAATGGGGCCTTACATAGTAGCGAAGTCAGAGTTGTTCCCCAAACATAAGATCCAGGTCAATTATGATGGTAGCTACGAATATCAGTATGCCTCATGGCCAGCAGATAGTACATGGTCATCTGAGCCTTCGATTGTTGTAATTGGAGGTGTGAAGAACGAAAAGGATGGCAGTATCCGCTTCAAGTCAAAGGATGGTTACGAGTATGTAGTGTTTTTCGATGCCTATCCGGAAGGGCTGTGGCCCTCGCTTTCTGCCTTGGAAGTTCATAGGAACGGAAAAGTCATTTACAGGGAGGAGGCTGAATATTGATGATTCTGAGAATGATAGTTTCAGCCATTAACCCTTATAAGAAAAAGGGTGCGTTTCGGAATAAGTCTTTCTTGCTCCGATGTCAAAAGGGTCTGTTCTCTTTCTGCATAAGATGTATGCAAAACCTTTATAGACGATATGCCTATCATGACAACATCAATTTGGAGAGTGTAAGGATTGTGCAGATTTGTCGTGACGAGGAGTTCGAAGGATGGCTTAAAGCTATCGGGAAGGATGTCAAGCCGCATCTGGAATCGTGCAAAATTAGCACTTCAGTATTTGATGCTACGTATTTACCACAGCCCTTATATAGCTTTTTTCACTTTGAAAGGCAATTGATGATAATCCAAAATGGCAAGGTCTTAACCATAAGCCATTCACCACGGCTTTTTGTCAACAGCGAAATTATGGGTTCATTCAAGAAATCTAGCCAAAGCGACATTATGATCAGGACAGAGTTCAAAAGCCTCTTCCGAAAAGTAACAACGGGATCAAGTGTAAGGGAGCCAGATATACCTGTAACACTGCAACAACAAGAAACATCGCGCAATAAGGTTTCGTTAGGGAAGCCTTCTGCGCCACCCAATATTAAGCCCGAACTAGTTGTGCAGGATTCCCCTCCCGTAAAACAAATGAGAGGAGTAGAGATAGATGAATCATTTTAATCAAATAGAATAATATGAGTAGTATATCAGAGAAAATAAAGGAATATTTCCCCGATTTGGCTATTATGAAGAATAGCGCAAACAGCGGGTTGTTCACAGGCAGGAACCTCCCGTCGTTTGTAAAGGACTATATTATTCGCCGCTTTGCAGGTGAAGATGGTATAGCTGACCGCAAGAAGGTGAGCGAATACTTGACAAACAAAATGCCCGACAACATTTTTGTTATTAAACATCATTTGTTAGCAGGCGAACAAGTCAATATAACAGTACGCTTTGTTGTCAAAAGCGACCTTGCGAGCGGTCGAACAACTTTCTCTATTCCTGATGCACAGATTTCCGCCAATGCCTATATATCTCCTGTGCTTTTAGATGAATTCAAGGACGAATTAGTAGATGGTGAACACTGGGGTAATATCACACTGAACTATGTGGAACCCCAGGGACGCCGTAACGGCTACACTGAGATGGTGGGTTATAAATCGTTTGAACCCTATCGTATAGACTACTCCTATTTCCTGAAGGCAAGGGAGAATTTTAGTATTGACGAATGGGTCGATGTACTCATTGCTACCATGGAATATGATCCTGATACGTTCTCTACCATGGAACAGAAGTTGGAATTCATCACTCGATTGCTTATATTAGTGGAACCTCGCCTGAACATGATTGAACTTGGACCGAAGGGTACTGGCAAGTCGTATGTTTATAATAATATCAGCAAACACGTCTGGTTGCTCAGTGGCGGAAAGACGTCGCGGGCCAAGATGTTCTACAATAAAGCAACAAAACAGTTCGGACTTGTGAAGAATCATGATGCGGTCGTCATTGACGAGATTTCCACATTTGGGTTCTCTGATCCTGACGAAATGCAATCTATTCTGAAAGGATACCTCGAAGCAGGAAAGGCTACTGTTGATAATGTCCTTTTCCAATCTGAATGTGGAATAGGACTGGCGGGAAATATTCAACTGACCTCAGAACTCCGTCCGTCTGACAGCAAGTATTTCCAGAAATTACCAGAGATGTTTCAGGAGTCTGCCACTATGGACCGTTTCCATTCGTTCATAGAAGGTTGGAAACTTCCTCGCTTAGAGGCAGGTAGCATTATGCAAGGATGGACTCTTAATTCCGAGTATTTCTCCGGGGTACTTCACCATCTTCGCACAGAAACAGAATATGAGTCACTATTTGACCATCTTGTGGAATACGATCACTCGTGTGACCTCCGTGACCTAAAGGCTGTTAAAAAGGTAGCAACAGCCTATACAAAATTGCTCTTCCCACAGGTGAAGTCGCTCGAAGACCTAACTGAAGAAGACGTTTCTAACTTCAAGGAGCTTTACCAAGAATATTGCCTCAGTCCTGCAGTCTATCGCCGTGGTATTATCCGCCAACAGTGCCACTTGATTGATAAGGAGTTCCGCAAAGAGATGCCAGAATTCAAAATTAAAGAAACTGTTTAAATGCAAAATATCAATGTCTAAATTTATCTTTGCAATTTGTTTACTTGGTTTACTGATTGGCCTTGGTGCATGTCAGTCGAAAAAGGAGAATACTATTGTATCTCCTGACGGATATGTGTTACGTGATGTCACTGATCCTGCAGATTCTATTACACAGAATTGGATTTATGATGTGAATGATGGAGCATATAAGATGGAACATTCTGTGGGGAGCGGAGCTGGTCAGATAGTGATAACCGACAGGGAAGGTCGCCTTTGCGCTGCCTACGGTTATAATCAATGTCAACCTCAGATTGCCAAGGTTTATTATGAGAATGATATGCCCAAGACCCTATGTTTGATGTGGATAGCCTACGATGCCGACGAAAACTGGGATGATGTGGGAGTGATGTTTGACAAACTCTTGAAAGGCGCGGTGAAGGCAGAAGAATATGACTCCATTGAGATTTGCACATTGACATACGATTCTATGGGGCGTATAATTGAAGTGTCGGATTCTCTTTCAGGAAAGAGTCTGAAAGCGCCTGACGACTATTATATTACCTCTGAGATTGTAGAAACAGGAACCATGAACGGACATCATGACTTTAGTTTCCGTATTAAAAATATGATTCTTTCACGTGAGAAGACAGAGCCTTATGTTGAAAAAGAATATAGTGGATATGAACTCTGTCGAGAAATCAGACATATATCCCCTATGATGGTGGTTGATGCTTTTACCGACATCAATGGCGACAAGGATACATTGAAATATATGAAAGAGGTTAAGGATAATCTTACAATCTACTCTAAGGTCTTTCGTGATGGAAACACGGAGGTATCTGTCTGGCAAAACGGGTATCTGTTAAAAAAGGAATGTATCAGCAAGTGGAACACAGTGATATGGCGCAAGGAGTACACGCTCTTGGCCGACAAGCAATCATATTCAGTCAAGAGTTACAAATATGACTATACGGAAAAAGTCCTTTCTGAAAACGACATTAGCACCATTAAGGTGTCGGAAATAGGTGAAATGAATTTGAATGCTATAACTTTGAATTGAATAATATGAATTTAAAATTTGTATTGTGCTTTTTCCTCTTTTTGACAGTCGTTTCTGTCCAGGCAAAAGATAAAGAACCTCTTCGCCATCATATAATCATTGCAGTAGACAAAGCGGGATGTGATGGATGGATTGGTAATGCAGAGGTGAGCCAATATGTGAGAAAGCTTTTGCAAAGTAAATTGGATAGTGACATCAAGTCTGGACGTTGCTATTTCGAACCGGGTGATTATGTGTCAGTTGTCGGTTTCAGAATCAACTTAGACCAATGCGATATGAGTGTCTTTGCCATGCCAATGAAGGCTGGTAATGGTATGATGGCTTATCAGCAATTCAGCGAAGACGAGTGGAATTCTTTCCTATCCGAAAATTGGAGGGGAATAGTCTTACAGTCATATAATATGGGTTATGGTGGTTTCTCTTTAGTATCGGTGGCAAAAGAATATGCCCTTTCAGCCTTGAAGTCAGAAGGTCAGCAAGTTGGTCGTACATTTATGGTTATGATTACCGATAGACACTATAATGGTAATAATTTCTATGACGAGATGAAAGCTTTCGAACAAAAGCAGGCCGAAATGGGGGCAAACAGCTCGTTAACACCTCAAGCCATATTCAAACGCTGCTATGAGGTACAGCAATACTATTTCTGTCGCTATATCTCTACTGGCTCGATATGGGGCGGTAATTATTTTTCTCCTCAGGGATATGTTGAGTTATATGAGTACGAACCATTGCAGCAGAACTTTACCCTTGGTGCAGCTGTAGGGTATCCCACCCACCTACGAGCTGTTCGCCAGTGCGATGACAGTTATATGGTGGAACTGCCTCTTTCTTGGCGTAATAATGCTCAGTATAGGCTACATCAGTTGGAAACGCATTTTGCCGAAGACAATAAACTTCCCAACCAATCGGTAGGTAGTGTTCAGTATATTACCTCTTTATCAGATACAATTATCCGCATGACCATTCCTGCAGGAAGTAATGCAAATTATGTTGTGTTACGCGCTTGGCTCAGTCTTATGGATGGTTTTTACAATGCAACACTTTTGTCTCCAACAGATGGAAGCTCTGTTCAATCAGGTCAGGAGGGGCTGAACATGTTTATTCCCATAGAACGTGAACCAGATGCTACAGTGTTTGGTGTACGGTTGGCAAGCTGTGCATGGGCACCATTGTCATGGGCTGGCGATCAGTATTTTGTTGCCAACTGCTATGAATATGCTATTTACTTGATAGTTCTATTGGCGTTTCTGGCTTTTGTCGGCTATAAACTAACTCGCCCCCTGTCTTATCATCCAGGCAAAGGTGATTTTAAATTAGGTACGCGTAATAGACAATAATGAAAAATCAATATATGGAAAATCTTAGAATTAAGAAAAGGGATGTATTCGTAAATATGAGCATTGGCAATCAGCAAAGCTTGCAGGAGATTCAATGTATAAAAGACAAACTCGATTTGCCTATGCTCAAAAAGCGTGTGCTATGGGTGTTTCATCGCCAGTGTCCTCCAAAAGGAGAATACAAATTCGAGATTAAGGTATTGTCTTGTGATGGTTTAATATTGACAGGAGCGCCTGTTTTATGTGAGATGAACAATGGCCGCCCTAAAGCTTCTGGAGAGTTTGAAATAGATGGTATAGAGATACCTTTCCGTTTGTTTTTTAATCCAGCGGCCATCTATGATTGTAATAAAATACTTACTGAAGACCGTCAGTTCGAATTGACGTTCAATTTACTCATTACTGATCCTTCGGATGACAATAAGGTGGTGCTTGAGGTGCAAGATTCTTTGATGGTGACAGTACAGCATTTTGATACTCATTTGCAATTTGGATTTCAGGCAAATTCCTTAAATGACCATTTGGTTTATAGCAAATCTGATATAAATATAAAGATTGGTAATCTGCATATTACCCATAATGCACATGATGTAAAACAGACTTGTATTCCATTACTGAAAAATATAAGATTTAAAGTCTATTCAGTTTTGCCTGGTGGTGATGATTTGAATACGAGTGATAAAGTGCTTCGTTTATCGCCAAATGATAATGGAACGCAGATATGCAAGATAGATGGCGGTTCAGAAGTCTCTATTTCAGAACTTAAAGCAGGTCAGAGTATTGATTTGCCAGTAGAATGGAACATGTCGGCTATCGACAACCCTCAAGGTGATTCGGATGTGTATCCGATTATAGCAAAACAAGAGGGTAGAGAACCCCAAAAAATAGAGGAGCAACATTTGTATAGAAATCGTACGCTTACTCGTTTTATGGCTACGATAAGTATGCCTCAGCTGAAGGGCAAGCCTTTGGTTAAGGATATCAGTTGGAGTGATGTTGACCCGAATCTTGGAAACTTGCTTTTGTCAAGTGATCAGAAAACAACTATCACTATGCTGTTTCAGAATCTTGCAGATGCTGATGACAGGCAGCATCCTGATGCTTCAGTGTTGTTGTGGGGCATGAAGATCGAAGAAATAACGGTGGATGCTAATAGTAATGGTTTGATATTGCAAGAGGGGAAGAGTCTATCTGATCTGGTTACCATCAATGTGGACGAAAAACAATGGTGGACGTTGAATCACCGCAATGGTACTTGTCGTGAGATTCTTCTAACCGTCTGGGGATCGGCTCTGAAAGCGATTATCCCAGATGCTGAAAAGCAGGAAACCTTTGTGGATTTGCATGTTAAATTGGAGTATCATGTCAAGAACGATCCGTTAGGAATCTATTACGATGATGTAAGTAAAGGGCAGATGAGCCAGGAAGATGGTCTTTGTCATCAGGTTATAAAAATACGTTTGATGCGTAAACCTCAGGAAGAATGGCTGTGTGTCGATTTTGGTACTTCTGCTGTTGTTGCTGCCTACGCACAGAGTCTTCTTTATGAAGACGAAGCTATTATCGACTTGAAAAGACAAAAAAAACAATTACTTGATAAGGTCTTTATAGGTGATGAAAAGTCTTTGATTACAGTCGATGATGAGAAAGATAATCTCATTGCCTCTACGATTTTCTTTAATAACCTCGAAAGAGAACAATGTGATTGCATGTATGTTTCTCCTACACCTGAAGCCTATAAGAACTATGCGCTTTGGTTTTCACCATCTGCTAATGCTGTGTATCAAGAGTATCAATTACCATGTCTGAAGACGATAATTGGTTATGAACATATTCCTGATATTTTTAGTGGTAATGCGAAGAAAATTGAGTATTATCAGTTTGATAATACCAGTGAGCATAATCTCGTGGCAAAGCAGTTATATGATGGGAATCAAGTGACGATGACAGTGGATATGGTTTCACAAATAGTTTATCGTCAGCTGTTCTGCCACTATTTGTCGGAACGCCTCGATGATAAGGGTAATCCTGAGACTCGTCCCTTCAACAAATTGGTGCTTTCCGTTCCCAATACATATACACCGATCAATACCAAAGCTGTAATAAAATTGGCTCGTGAAGCCATGCCCAGTCTCTATCCAGAGTATCTCTATACAGTGAGTGAGAGTGATGCTGTGGCTTGCTATTATTTGTCACATGCAAAGAAATTTTATGAAGAGAGTCATGATTTAGATAGTGGCTTACTTGAGAGCCTTGCTAAGAACGAGAACGTGCTTGTGTATGATATGGGGGCAGGTACGCTTGATTTGACGTGGTTTACTAAGAAATGTGACACCATGGGGAATACTGTAATGGCAGTGAAAGGAAAAATGGGCGTGAACAAAGCAGGAAATTATTTGGATTATGTATTGGCAGGAATCGTTGTCAGTCTATATGCAAATAAACTGACTACCAAGCAACAGAATAAAGACAAACTTCTTCAGACCATGAAAATGGCTCTTGATTTGAATATTGAGTCGAGTATCAAAAATAATTTTGATAGTAGAAATAGGAAGGCGCTGAAAGATTATGTTAAGGCTCTGAAGCGGTGTCTGGACCAGAAAGATCAACTTTTGACAAATTTAACAGTTGACGGGCAGCCGCTTAACCTGATTATTGACGGACTTCCTATTGACCTTGTTGATTGCAAGATATGTGATATTCTGCAACACCCAGATTTCCAACAATTTCTAAATGACATTACCAAGAAGGTCCTCGATGTTTTTGCCCTGCGTTTTGGTGAAAATGGAAAATTGAATGTAGATGTGCTTGTATTCTCTGGTCGAAGTACCAGTCTGAAGGCAATCCGTGAGGCCGTTGGTCAGCACATGGAAAACGTGCGTAGTAATGTGGAACAAAAACTACTCTATGCAGACATCTGTGGGAAACGCCTTTCATATGATGTAGAACAACAGGCAGGTGATAATAGTCAACTGAAGACTGTGGTCACGTTTGGAGCCTTAGCTTATGCTAATTATCAGCGACAATCTGATAAGTTTAAAATTGTAAGAGAACCATTCTATGCCACTTATGGTGTTGTTCTCAGAAGTAGCTCTGATGGAGATGTGTGGGTTCCATTGATAGGCAAGAATGTTGAGGGGATGACAGAAACAAATGGAACTTATGAGAGTCGTTCGGTGGAGATTCCTTCTAATGTGGATTGTATAGACTTGATACAGAGCTATAGTGCAAATGTGGAGGATGATTACAAGAATCATAACTTTGAAACTATTTCAAAACTTTCAGAGTTGTCAAACGATGGTAATCTCCAGGTGCAGCTCATTTATCGATACAGCTCCTTGGAAGATAATTCTGAATCTGTAATAACCTTTAAACGAGGATTGCAGGATGATGGCGTAGAACTGAATCCTCATGATGATTTCAACAACGAAACATTGCGCAAGAGTTTGTGGCCGCTCATTTTTGTACAAAAGAAAAAGAGATTTAAGTAAAATATAAAATAGTAGAACAATGAAGAGAATACAAAGATTAACGTTTGTGACGGTAAGTCTAATTGCTTTTTCGGTGACAACGGCATTGGCTCAGGCATCAGACACCTGTATTATAAGTATAGTAAAAACACATATGGAGTGTATTGTCAAGGCGGAAACATCAAACGTCTTTGTTCGTAAACCTGGCAACGGTGACCCGAAATATTATGTGTTTGTTACTGCTCCTGTGGTGGAATTCCTTACTAAAGACACGGTGAATGCTTTTTTCCTGATGGATGGACATCAAGAGGGAAAGGTGACGTGTTGGTCAAAGACTGAAGGTGAAGTTAAACAAGATAATGATATTATTCATCAACTTAATAAGACCAGGAAACCACGTAGGAACTGGTTACTGATAGAAAAATTAAGTCCGGCTACTGAGTTTGAGGTGAAGATTAGTGATGGTGATTCTCAGCCAATAGTATTAAATATGCGGATGTGTCATGGATGGAGTGATCGCAGCCTCTCTAATCTTAGTCTGAGTTATAGTATTGACAACAAGAATTTTGATAGGGTATTCCATAAAAAAGGAGATGATATTTGTACAGATCCTATAGAACTCGGAAATGGCATGAAATTGACTCGCCTGACCTTTGAGCGTAATGGGTTAAGAGATATGCAAATACTGGGTGCTTATTTTGATAGAGAGAGTGTTGCCCAATCGTTCTCTATCGACGGCTCTACTGTGAGTGCTGACGATTTGATGAAGAATGCAAACTTGAACATAGAATTGTCAGATAATAAACTAACAGCAGGAGAACATAAACTGGTAGTGAATTGTGAGGTGCTGACAAGGGAAGGACCTAAGAAGATTGGACTGAACATACCAGTTGTAGTTAAGGATAGTAATCAGTTTGCATGGGTAGGTATAGTTGTTGGTATTCTTTTGGTATCAGCTTTGTTGTGTTGGATATTTATTAAGATGTGTTTGCCCCGCTTGAAAAGAAAGGCAAGAATGAAGGAGATTTGTACACAACGGAATGCTCTTAAAACGTCACACTCAATAACTCCTGGTTCTTCTGAACAAGCTATGCCTTATACAGGTGCTACTGATAAAGCTAAGAAAGAACAAAAACAAGAAAGCAGTGATTGTCCAATAATGGATGATTATCGCAATAAATATGAAGAGTTATTGCAGAAATACCAGGTGTTTAAAGCTCAGAATGAGAAGTATGAAGCTCAAGTTACCTTAATGGAAAATAAAGTGCAAACCCTGCAGAAGTCTAATAATTCTTTGTCTGAGGTTAAAAAAATACTTCAGAGTAGTAATGTGAATCTTACTGGACAACTTAATCAAAATAAGCTAAAGCTGGAAGCTTATAAACAATCCATTGAAAAACAACGAACTCAAATTGATACATTGCAGAAGGAAGTAAATGATTTGACAGAAGATAGTAAGAACTGGCAGAACAAGTATATGGCTGATCACACCCAATTAGGTCGCTTGGAGGAAGAGCATAAAGCAAAAATAAGTGAAATGCAAAAACATACAAATGCTCTGATCTTCGAATACCAAAAAGAGTTGGATGATCAAAAGAACGCTTTTGAAGCACAATTAAAAGCCCTACACGAGAAAGCTGCCAATAACGAAAGTGCTCTAAAGAATAAGTATGAAAATGAGAAAATGGAATTGCAGAGTGCTTTTGAATCAGAAAAGGCCACACTAAAGAAAGAACATGAACGAGAGATTCAAGGCCTGAGAATTACAATTAGCGAGATTGGCAAGAACGCTAATGTGAGCAGGAATCGCTTAATTGAGCAGGAAGAAAATAGACTCTCTGATTCAAAGCAATTGCTTGATCAATTATTTAAGAATGTTCAGGACTCTTCTCAACGCTCAGAACTAGTTTGTTCAACCATTGCAAAAATGCAGTCAGACTTTGAAGATTTATATGAGATGTTCGAAGATTATAAGACTGACGAATGGTCATTGCCAGAAACAAACATAGAACAGGTGAAGAACAATCTTCAGACAATGTTCGTACGGTCTTTACGTACTTCTGGTTGGATGAATAACGCTGCTGTATTGCATAGCTATAGTCGCATACCAGAACTATGCAGACTGTTGAAGGACTATGGAATAGATGCTCCGATAATTGAACAGTTATATATGCGGATTTCTGCTTTGTTGGGTATGGTTGGCATGGCCATCAATGCTCCTGCTGTTTTAGCCACCAATTTTGTTGAAGCGTTTTACAACTTTGAGAATGCTGATGTTTGGATTGATAAGTTTTTCCCTCATTTGTTAAGGCGTGACTATTCTCACAAAATCTTCGATATTGTTAGGGTTGGATATATCATGGGGGATAAAGAAGAAAAACCTATTGTGCAGTTTTAATGGGAAATGATTTGTTGAATAACGTAACGATATAGAATATGAGACTGATAACAATATTAATCGCTGGGAGATGTAATCACGTACTTGATTTCGATGCTGCTCTTAGAGCAGATGATGCTCCTGAGACATATGTACTTTCTCAAGAGGGTGTATCAACTCAACTTTTTGAGTTTTACAATGCATTAGACGTTGATTGTAAGTCATCAAATAATAGGTTTGATGACGATGACGACGTTATAGGCAGAGGTGTACAGAATAAAGATGTTTTTCCAGTGCTGCTACAGGATGATTCTTCGCAACAACAGGTATATATAGAGGCAATTAATTTGAGTGATAAAACTATACAAATCGTGTTGACTACCAGTCAATTGTCTGCTTTGCCCAAGATAAACACAAAAGAATTGCGTCTTGTTTATAATGAAGAAGGGACTATGCTGGGGTTGTGCTTGATTCATGATCAGGCGGGAATTAGACATCTCAATGTACAATTTATATTGAAAGATGGGGGCGATTTCCAGCAGACTCGTGATTTCAAATTAAGTATTGCACCATATGATAGTATTAGAGATATAGTTCTTGACTTTGGCTCTGAAGCCTCACAAATGGCTATCTTTGACGATGGAATGGATATTAATGATATCTGTAGGATATTTCCTCAGATGAAAGAATTAATAGGCCAATTGGAAACGTTGCCGGAAAGAGGAACTTCTCCTGAAACAAATAAGTCTTCAGTAGGAGAAGAAAAAAAACAAGAGGGAAAAGCGTATTTACAACAGGATAATCATACAGATTATTTATATCGTTCCATCTTTTTTACCAATCCTCATGCAACTGCTGGCCTCTCGCCAGTTCCAGATTTTGATGCTGAAAAGAGTAAAGCTAACAAGGCCAATCTTTATACACTTACAACAGAAATGGAGGCACAAAATTTGCAAGATGACGGATACATACAAATGCCAAATGTGAAGATTTCTGGATTTGGAGGCATAAAGGAGCCGCTTATAGCAGGAAAGCCTTTGTCTAAGTTCAGTGATTCATTTTTCTATCGTGCTACTATTAACCGCTTTGTTTTGAATGGCTTGTTGAATGCTGATACGGAATGTGTACGTCTTTATGTGCTTATGCCCAATGTTTACTCTCATTTTGATGTTTGTAATCGACTTCGTATGCTTCGAAAGGATATTAAAGAAATGATTGGGCAAACAGAAAGTGGAAATACTGGTAAAAAAGGTGGTACTGAAGCAGAAGATACAAAACGAGAAAATTTGAAACAAAGGCTGAATGTTAGGGCGGTTGAACTAATTGTGGTGTCAGAAAGTGACGCTTCACTTCTTGGTGCGCTTGACATTCTGACAGATGTGAATAACAAAAAATTTCTGCCAGGATGTTATCTGCTTATAGATGCAGGAAAGGGAACGACAGATTTCTCCATTGTGGAGTATATGGAAGAACCCGAAGTGAAACTTGTGAGTATGTATCGTTCAGGAATTATTGGAGCAGGCAACGCCTTGACTTATGCTCACTTGTTTGCCTTGCTTCATGATTATATGGCCCAGGTGTTCCAAAAGGAATACACACCTATTCAGTTATGCGATTTTGTATATAATAGAATAATGAAAGGTGGTGATGTTGCAAAAGTGCGAAAACTCATGGAGGCCATTGATACTTATAAGATTGCGGTCAGCAAGGATTGTGATCAACTAAAATTTGGTGAACGTTTTAAGGCCAATGAGAACTTGGGTAATTCTACCTATTCGACAGAGGAAAAAGAAAAAATGAATATAGATAGTTTGACCCTTGACTCTTTCTTGGCTTTTTCTCAAGCTTGTGTTAAAGAGGGGCTTAGAGAGTACAGACCTTTATCAGAGGAGGGGAAACGCTACATTGATGGTATGCTTGGCCAGATTACAAAGGAGGTATGCATCAAACTTAAAATAACCAATGCTCCAGAATTCAAAAATATAAAAGGGGTATTTTTTGCTGGTCGGGCATTTCGCGATTTTCGTTTACGTGAGGCTATGCTCAAAGCATTAAGCAATATTACTACAAACGAGATGGTTTATCTTGATACGGATCACTTGGCGTATGATGAAAAAAATATTTGTTTGTTTATTCGTGGACAACTACTGGAGGGTATTGCTAATAATCGTATGTACAGTCATCCTTATTCGATGATAAGTCAGGCTAATAATAAACGTGAAGACGAAGACGAATCAAAGAAAGAAGGCTGTGTAAGCAGGCTTGGGAGATATTTAATCGATATCTTTGGAAAGAAATCATTAAAGGATCGTGCAGATAAAATCAGTAGTGCTCTTGACTATGTTGATGATGAAAATGATACGGAGGAGTATGACTTTGTCGCATCATTATCACAACAGTCAGGTCTGGCCTATGGCTATGATATTGAAATCTTCAATAAGAGTAGAGATCGCATTTTAATAGGTAATAGACGCTATAGTACAGGTGATTTATGCGGTCGCCTGAAGCTGTTCTATGCTGGTGAAGTGGTATATTTACGATCAGAAAAGGGGCGCTGCGTAAAAATTACTCCACAAATGTCCGGTGCTAATATGGAAAAATCTCCTCTTACATTTGCTACTTTGTTCCCCTATTTGAAGGCTGATAATAGTGGCGATATCTATGTCGGTTTTGCAGATGCTCCCCATAAGGAAGAATCATCTAAAGGCTTAGAAGGAGATGAAAAAGATGTGATTTCTTCGGATCAATCAATCAGTACTAATGATACTAACGATCACGAAACTGACGATTCGGAACTTGAAAAACTGAAATCTGCATCAGAAGAATTTACGAAACATTAGTCATAATAAAAAGCCAATTGATATATGGAACAACATAATGATATTCTTTCACTTTGGCCATATCTGCTGATAATCGTTGTCTTGTTTGTGGCAGTATTGGTATTGGCCGTGTGTCTGAGGTCTATGATACGCCAGAACCAAAAGCTGCAGAAGCAGGCCGATGACTATGAGAAAATGCGGCAAAAATGTGAAACCTATAAGACTCTGGCTAGAGATATGAAACCCGCAACCGATATAGTGAACGGAATGCGGCGCGACTTGGTTGAAGCCGTCAAAGCCGAATCCCCTCTGTCTTATGTTGCTGATAAACTATTGATAAGAATTAAGAATAGTGATACCACGAAGTCTTTGGATTTTATTTCTAACAAGGCAGCAGATGCAGAACTTGCCATCAGGGACAAGATAGTGATCAAACAGCTTCAGAAGAAAATTGGTGATCTTATCGATGGTGATCTGCAGCAGCAGGAACCACCAGGGGATACAGCAATTCAGCGTACTAATCGAGGAAAATTCATTGCTATGGCTATGATGGCTTTTGATGTGGTTGAGAGTATTGACAATCCGAATGCTTCAGAAAATTGGCAGGGGCTTAATGTTAAACTTATGACGGGAGAGTTACTTCCTGAAGAGGTGCGTGAGCAAGCAGAAAAAACTCATGAAACCTTGCGGAACCAATCAGAGACATGGGCACGAACCCTACAGAGTGCTTTGCGTACGGGTGTAGATCTTAATGAAGACCAATTACTGCTTATGCGTGGTCACTTGTTCAAAGGCTATCAGATGGATGATAATTAATAACCTTTAATATGAACGTCACATGAAGAAAATTAATAAATGGATTGTTTGCATAGTTTTCATCTTGTTTCTTTTGGTGGGGTGGATTGTTTACAGATATTTCACCATGAACTTTGCGTTTTTAGGAGCGATCTACATCGTCTCCTTGTTGATATTCGGCATTTTCTATCATCATGCATCTTATCGAAATAGTCGCAAAGGAACGTTTGAATTTGAAGGTTATGTCGGTGCATTATTCGCTGCTGTCTTATTGGTGCTCCTTGGGGCTATAAGTGTAGCAACTCTCAATCGGTACTTCTACGCCGATAAAGATGTTTATCGTAATATAGATCATCATGCGATGCGGCTTGATGGAATATCCATTGTCAATCCTTTGGGATTCATGGTTGCTGGCAATAGCCCCCGTGCATTCTTTGATGATGAAAGTATTGGTGGGGAGGTTGTTGTTAGCCGTATATCAAGTGATTCTGTCAGATTGCGTTTAGTTGATTTTCGCCGTGCATTTTATATGAACGAATATGATGGAAAAGGTATTAATTATAAACGATCATTGCTCAACGCTCGTTCGTTGCCACATTTTAGCGAGAATCAGCGTTTACAGATGCAAATGGCTGATCATTCTGTTTACGAACTATATATTGAAGTAATAGATAAAGATTCTGTAGATTATCATATTGTAATGCCTGATGGCAATGAGGTGATCAGTGATGAACATCGATTCTTGACCAAAGGCCTTCCATTCAATATGATCATGCGTGGAGTGAATATACCAGAGGGTGATTTTTCGGATTTGCATTTAGTTCGCGACACTATAGACACTCAAGTAAAGAAAAAGGAACAGATTGAGGTATATAAAAACGTCAACTATTGTGTAGAGGTCCAGAATTTCAGACCAGAAGGTAATTATGTAGTTCAAATGCGTGCCGATAACAATGGTCAGTGGACGAATATACGTGAACATTCAGTTGATTCGTTGAGCATACCTTACAAAGCAGTATTTGGGATAGGCTACGATGTTAACTCAACTCGGCCAGTTTATTTCACCCAACATCATCCGTGGATGGGACGTGGACATTTGGCTCTGCTTTATAAGATGCCTCTTTACCACTATTTGTCACAAACTCCAGAGAAAGGCTATAGTAGTGTCTCGGTGCGTACGTCTCTTGCTACTGACCAGGAAAATATATCCACCTTACCTGATAATATCTTGTTGTTTGATGTGTTTAGCGATTCTCATAATCAGAACAACATGCAACCTTTTAGCCTTTCGTTTGTAGCAGGAGAGACAAATCGGGCGCTAAAATTCAATTACAAGGTAGATGGACAGCCTCAGTTGACAACAAAGTCTGGTGACAGATTCCTGGGCACGACTGCAATCCGAAACAATAATGTAGAATGGCTTGCTAGCGTGGAGAATTTAAAAGAGACATCTCCCTATCAGGCACATACGATTAAAAAGTACGTGATGTGGTTCGCTGTTGTACTTGCTATATTGCTAATTGTTGGCACATTGCGAAAGATGAACAACAAAGATGCCGTGCGCCATCAAACTTTTACCATTGTTGAATTAGTGGCTTATGCTGTGACACTGTATTTAGTAACCTTCCGCTGGTTCTTGCTGTGGCGTACTTCAGTTTTTCCTCCAGTTGAGAATGTAAGCTATTACCAGTTCTATGGCATATTCCGTAATGCTGACAAAGGCCAATTACTTATTATAATGATGACAACCATGGTGGTTGTTGTCTTTTTTGCAAAATTATGGATGCGGTATAGTTGGGCAAGGAAAATAAGTACTTGGTATAAAATGAGGGCTCCATGGTTTAGCTGGCTAAATAAAGGTTGGGTATTTTTTGTTTTTGCATTATTATATACTGCCGCAGGCATAGCTTTGGCTTATTTGAAAAAGAGTTCTCCATCTTTGTGTATTACTATACCAGTATTGGTTTATTTCTTAAATTCTGTTATTATTGACAAGGCGTTGTCGTCCCATTCACGTATCACTAAAGAAGATCAGGAGTATGGATCTGATAAGACACCTGTAAAATGGTTTGGAGTCCCGATGAAACTATTCTGTAACCATCTTCTAAATTCAATGGTTATAAGCCTTGTAATGTTGGTGTTGATAGACTCAGGTTATGGCATATTGTTCTTTACTTTTAGCTTGTTCTGGATCATATGGCTGTTGCAAAGCCATGTAGGCTATTTCCTTGATTCGAAATCCAGACGAGGTAGGCTTTTTATAATATCTGTATCTTTGTTTGCCGTGGCATTGATATTCCGTTTTTATAAACGTCTTATCAAGTTTGCTAGTCAAACGGATTTGACAAGCTTGTTGCCTTATTTGGCTGTAACAGGTATCATAGTAGCGTTGGTTTTGATATGGATTCTAAAATTACGTTGTAACGCAATATCTAAAGTTATAGTCGCATGTGGATTTGCGATTATCTTTGCAGGAGCTGGATATGCTTTCCAGCATTATCTTAACGATACTGGAAAACATACAGCTCAGCGTATTGCTGTGCATTTTTCAGAGCCGGAGGAAGTCATGCGGCGTATAGAAACTGACGGGGCAGAACGCCGATATTTGCAAGCTGCACTCAACCATATGATTATAGGCGAATATACTAATCGTGGTGAAAATGTGGCTCTTTGGGGTGAAAATGGCCATGGCTATTTCAAAATGCAACCTCATTCTTTGATAGGTGCCCTTTGGAATGCGCAATTGACGGATATCTCTTTGGTGAGATTTGTCATAGCTGAACATAGTGAGTACTTGCCTCTTGTATTGGTTGTATTATTTTTGTTGATGATTGTGTGTGCAGCATTGCAGCCTGCTTATCATCGATGGGCACGTTCGCTGCTGATACAGATTCCGTTGCTTCTTTTCGTTCATTCGCTCCTTATATGGATGGCAACGACTCAACGTTTCATTTTCCTTGGACAGGACTTTCCTATGGTGAGTATCAACTCCAAACTGACTCTGATTTATTATTTTGGACTTGTTCTTGTATGGATAGTTGTTGCAATCTATGAACATACTAATTACTATAAAATATATAAGAACAGACCAGATAATCTAAGGAATAATAATAAGACAGATGCTGACCATTGGCGTTTCCGTTTTGCATTCCAAGATTCATGGCGTGTTGCAGCAGTTCTGATCTTCTGTCTGCTGGGTGCTGCTACTGCCGATCGGAATGTGGAACACCATTCTCTCAAGTTGACCGAATTGATGATACAATTCACAACGGTTATTAATGATCAAGTGAATCCACGTTTGTTGGAATATCAGGAAAATAATCACAGAAATATCCCATTGCGACGCGATATGTCTGGATCAATGCGTCAGTTTAGTGAACAGCAGCATATTGATAGCCTGTTTGCTGATTTTCCATTTGGAAGGCGCCTTTGGCAGCATTTTGTAGAGCATGAAAGTCGAAACAATTCTTCAAAACTTGTGCTCTATGCCCGGCTGAATCGTCAACATAGAGTACAATTGAAAACAAATAATTTCTTTTATAATCGTTCATTGCCTAAGCTCGTTGATGACCAGTGGCAGGGAAATCTGGTTGCGGTAGGCGACACAGTGGCAGATTGGCGGCTTGATCCTCGGACAACAGGTGGTTTGACAGCATATCGATTGCCTTCTGATTGGATGAGTGATGGGAAAGAGCGTACTGTTGTTAGTTGCTTAGAGCCTCAAATAGAACTTATTTCACCAACAAGTGAATTTACTATGCGGAGAGGAATAACATCTGCGGCTCTTATCGATGAGCATTCACGTACTAATCATCCGCAAGATACAGAATTACAACGCGTCATTCTGCATCGACAGTACTTTGCTCGCAATGTAATGGTCAATAGTAATCGTATGTTCTTTTTTCCACAAGGAGCCTCAATGTTCTGGGTGAAAAACCTGGCTGACGAGTTGTTCGTTCAGAAGAATAATATAAAAAAAGAACTACGTAAACCTACTTACAATGCTGACGTTGTTATTACTTTGTCAGAACCGCTGACACAGGAAATATATCAGCATTTAGCAACTATAAATGTAGATCAGAGTAGTGTCATTGTGGCTAATGGAAATGGCGATGTTATGGCTCTGGTGAGTCGAGACAGACATTATCAACTTGATCCCAATGACCGTCATATCATACGTCGTATGACCGACAGTCTGGAAATGTATGGACTGACAGGAACCAGTACCGAGCGACAGATGTTTGGCAATTTGAATCTGATGCATATCAAAGATGGACCGGGATCTTCTCAGAAGCCTCTTGTTTGGACTGCTGTTGCCTCACAGTTGGACATGGATTGGGAACATTTGATGGTAGATAGTTACGATGGTCGAATGGAGGAAGTTGGAGGGCATTATATTATTAATGAGTGGAATGGCAGGAATTTTATTCAAAACCATCCATTCAGACCGCTTACTAGTGATGAACATGGTGGTGCAGCAGTTTCAGTACGCGATTATATGACTTATTCTAGTAATGTTTATAATGGTTTGATGGCATATATAGGCTCTTTCCCCTTTAGCATGTTATCCGCAAATGGTTTTACCAACATCTCACCAACAAAGGATGAACAAACTCTTTTTGCTCGTATTAGCGATCGTGAGTTGCAAAATACAGAGCAGTATCGTCATCGATTCCCCGTATTGCGGCGTGATGGTAACAGATTTACGCTTAATAAACAGTTCAATTCGGACGATCAGCCAAGTTGTTTACTTGTTAGTTCTATGCATGACATGTTCTTCCGTAACGATACCGTGGACGATTTTCGTCGTGTCCGATATGCCAGCCCTTTAAGTAGTGGTCTTAATTCCGATTCTGTTCATATATCATATGCCTTTGTTGAGAACTCTTATTTGAACTCACGTCAAGGGGCTACTGACCGTGTGTTACTTGAAAATGCCATTCGTCAAACTGCCATTGGCGCACAGAAGATCTGGGAGGTTACCCCGTGGAAAATGGCTGAGAGTTTTGGACGTATGGCCTCTCTGAACCGAAGTTTCTATTTGAGTGTTCTAAAACGGAGACCACCTTCTTATCATCGCTTTGAGAACCTATCGCGCGGATATTGCGATGCGCGTCCACTGCAGATGAAAGGCATGAGTGATGTTTTTACAGACCCTCAAGGTACTGCTTCTGGCCGTCCCGGAAGGCCCAAAACAGGTTTAATCTTGGGTATGCATCAAGCACCAGAAGGACAGTCGAATCAATTAGGTGGATATTATATATATGCTAAGACTGGTACGATAGGCGAAAATAATAATGATAGGCATCGTTTTGGCGTTATTATCACGAATCAAGATTTGGCTCAGACTTCAGTTGATGATTTGGCCGATCTTCGTTTTGTGGTCATATATTTTACGGTTTCGACAAATGCAAGATGGAATATGTATGCAGAAGTGATACGTTCCGTGATGGACTCGCCAGAATTTATAAGTTACATGATTCAATAAAAGTAAATAATGGAAAGAAGATATAAGTTCTTTAGTGAAATGTCTTCCAATGAGCTTGTTGGATGGGCATTTATCTGTACGGTTTTATTAGCCGTATCTGTCGGCATCGGTTTTTTATCAATGCGTACTCCGCCTACTTTAGATGCTCAAGAAGTAAAAGCTGAGGAGGAAGTACTAACTGTAAATATGGTTCCATCTGTACTTATGGGAGCATTAGAAGAAAATGCTAATGATTGGTGCGACGTATCACGTACAATACCACTGATAGGTGACGTAGTTATTTGTAGCCGAACTGGTGATACAGGAGCACAAATCTTTGATATCATGATGTTAACTGATAGTATGGCGCCTAAGATGGCAGATGAGTTTCCGCATCTGTTTGAGTATAAAGAAAAGAATGGCATAAAGTCTTTTAAGATGTCTGCTAATGCTCAATCCGTCACCGTCCCTGTTTGGCTGGTAAAACTACTAATAGACAAGGACATTTTGAAACTTCCAGATGACAAAAGTGATCAATGATTTGTAGTAATGAGAAATATAGGTTATAAAATTGGACTGGTATTGCTAATTTTATTTGGCATAGAATTGCTTTTGACAGGTTGGCCAGTGGCAAAGCGTTTTTTTGAAATCATAAATCGCTATAAGTGGGTTGGTGTCGGCATAGCAGCCTACTCGCTGATTTACTATCTCATCACACGTTACAGGAACTCCGTCAAAACGATTGATGGTAATCGTGATTTCATGGAGACTTTCTCTCATGAACTGACCCATGCCATAGTGGCTATCCTGTGCATGAGAAAGATTACAAAATTCCATGTAGAGAGGAAGAACGGCGTAGTCTGGATGACGGGTGGCAAATGGACTGAGGCTATCATTACTCTTTCCCCTTATTGTCTGCCAATTTTCACATTGATTATGCTCTTTCTCTGGAGCCTTGTTGCCACACGTTCATTAGTAGCCAACGATGGGCTGATGTCCTTTGATATTATTATTGGAATGACTATGTCATTTCATGTTTTATGCTTTTGGGATCAAACTGGTGATTTTCAGTCAGACATCAAACAATTCCACAAGTTCTTCTCATATACTTTTATCTGGATATTCCGGCTCTTGATGCTGCTGATTATCCTACTCTGTTATATGCCGGATAGGCATACAGGTCAGCCCTTGAAACTATGGGGAGCTTTTTGGTATCTGATTGTACAACTGTGGAATGATATTATGGCATTATTTTAATTCTAAATGATTAACATTTTAGAAACTGTTACCAATTAGTATTAACTTTTAAATATTTATTTTATGTTACATCACACTAATTTAAAGTTTAACGAGAAACTTGAGAATCGGGCAAGTAACTCTACACAGTACGTTGTGCTACATCACTCAGAGGTTGTGACACGTCACACAATTGAGGACATCCACAAGTGGCACCTGAACAAGAAGTGGGCCGGAGTGGCCTATCACTACTACATCGACAAGGATGGTGAAATATTTGAGGGCCGTCCAAAGGATACTGTCGGTGCCCATGCTTACGGCTTCAACCAAAAGTCTGTGGGTATCTGTTTTGAAGGTGACTTCAACAAAGAGAAGATTGGTCAGAAGCAATTAGATGCTGCCGTAATGCTTTCCGCCTTGCTCAGCCTTGCATACAACAACGCCAAGGTAATCCGCCATAGCGAATTAGTAAAGGAAAAGGACTGCCCAGGACTGAATTTCCCGTTTGACAGTTTCTATAGCAAGGTGGATGAGTGCAAGAAACAGTTGGTTGCACTCTTCGGTAAAGATTTCAGCTATAGCAAGATCCTGGATTTGATTTAATGGCAATGAAGTATCTCCGTGGAATATTGTTTTTCGTTTTGGTAACGGCATTTGCTACGAGCAATGCTGTTACCAATAGGGTAAAAATGCTGCAGCGAAATTCGTCATCGCATTTCACGGAGGGCAGGATGAAATCATTTCTTGAGGATTTCTGTCGTGAAAGATATGAGGACTGTTTTCCTGAAAGACTGTACATAAACGGAAGTCTTGCAATCACCTCTTTCAAAAAAACAAGAACAAAGTATGAAGTATCAGGAACTCACTCTTTTCAAGGAAAGGCAATACTCGGTTTCCGAAATAGCTACAAAGACATACGCTTTAAGACTTTCGTGACACCTCAAAAGCATTTTATTAAGGTGGAGTTCCATAAATGGTTTGTTCCTAACTTTCCAGGGGAGGACGGACATTGGGAAATAGCCGTTGAGTATGTGCCTGTTGGCAAACCAAAGGTGGCTCTTGTGCTTGGTGGCGGTGGTGCTAAAGGCGCAGCAACAATAGGTGCATTAAAGGCGATTCACAAAACAGGCATCAAGGTGGACTATGTGGTTGGTACAAGCATTGGTTCTGTCATAGGTGGCCTCTATGTAGCAGGTTACTCGCCTAATGAAATAGAGTCACTCTTCCTAAATAATGAGTGGCTTAGATTGCTTGCAGACAAACCTGCCAAGAAAGATAAGTCAAGGAATATTATCGGCATCACCAAGGGCGATGTCGTTCAACAGAAGTTGGATGCTCTTTTCAGAAAAAAGAAATGTAGGACATTTAAAAGTACCCGCATCCCTTTCAGATGTGTAACGACAGATATTATTCGTATAAAAGAAGTGATACTTGGTAACGATTCCCTGGCTAAAGCCATAAGAGCGTCAATATCCATTCCTGGAGTGTATCGCCCTGTAGAAATAGGAGGACTTCAGCTCATTGATGGTGGCCTGATGAACAATCTGCCAGTTGATGTTGCAAGGAGAATGGGGGCAAGTATCGTCATTGCTATCGATTTAGAACAGGACAATAAGGAGAGCGAGGGACTATGGGAGGAATTGGGTAAACTTATGAGTATTCAAGGACTAACCAATTTGATTGGATCAAACTCTAAGAAACGCGAAGCCAATATCAAGGATGCCGATGTTTACATTCATCCTCATCTGTCAGGTTTTAACATCTCCAGTTTCGGAGTCAATAATTTCAAGTCGATGGAGGAAATTGGAGAAGAATCGGCTAGAAAAAAAAGGAATGAACTTCTCATAGTCAAAAAGAGAATTCAAGGAAAAAGAGATGTGATAAACTATCGTACAAATTGTAAAACTACAGCAAAATAATTTTTTAATCAATTCAGTTATGGCATCAAACAATGTATCAAACAAAGTATTAGAGATTATTAAACCTGCATTGGATGCAGACGCATCCATCTCATTGGAGCAGGCAGTGAAGTTGTTGGAAGAGGCAGATTTCGACCTACAGGAAACGGGTTTTGAATCATTTAACGACATCTTTGAGCAATTGGAAGATGATTTCGAATTAAATGAAATTGAAGAAGGGATTATGGTGAAGTGCTTGAATGTCAACATCCCCAAGGAGCCTACAAAATCTAAAACCTCAAGCGTTCAGTCTGCAATTGGGGAGGATGTATCTGCACTAAACAGGAAAATCAGCGGAGTGATTCGGAAATTAATAAAGGATTCTCCAGAATTGGATGGGAACATATCGCTTCCTAAGTTGGGTATTGAACTTTCTAATCAGAAATTGAAACTTCCTGATGGAGAGAAATTGAGCTCGTATCTTCGTCGTTTCCCTTCTCTTTTTGAAGTTACCACAAACGGAGTAGAAACATTTGTAAAGAATATGGGAGAACGTCAGTCTGCACCATCACCCACCAATACAACTTCTCCTTCTGCACGCAAAGGATTTATTTCGATGTTTAACCTCTTCGATTTCGCTTATTTCCAGGACTATAATAGCGTAAAGAAAGAACTGTCGAATATAGCATCACAAGATGGTTGGTTTATACTGCCCAATCCTATGGAAAAAGATCCTTATCTCCTGTTGGATTATAAATTCAGGAATAATTTTGCAATTCTTGTAAACAAGGAGTTGCAGGAACACAGTAACGGAATTATTATGCATCCAGACAAAGTGGTGATTAATACAGGTTTCTCTACTGATGACGGGAAGTGCATTAAGGCACATTTCCTGTTTAATCAGCAACGAGATGCGAACCGCTGGCAAAACTGGGTATTTGACCACTTTAGTATAGAGGAAAGCTAATGTTGAAGTTGTTTACAGAGGATAAGAAACAGATTATCCTTGCCAAGCCTATAACCAATGAGAAAGGTGTGAAGGGTGAAGGCGGTGAAGGAACGGTTTATTTATTGTCTCCAGCATCTGATATTCCTAATTGTAATCAATATGTCGCTAAAATATACAAGAATGCGGGGGATCTTCCCAAATGGCATGAATCTAAACTGAAAAGGCTGGTTCAAATTGGGAAGAATCCTGATTATGAGTTAAAAGGGATATGCTTCCCAGAGCATATCCTTTACCTCAAAAAAGGGAAGGAATACCAATGCGTGGGGTTTTTGATGAGATGTCACAAAGGCGATGTCTTAGGGCAATCAATTCTGGCTCCAAACGTCATAAAGAATAACAAGGAGTGGACACGCGTTGAACTTACCCATGTCGCTATAGTTATATTGAACAGGTTTGTCAGTCTGCATAAGGTTGGAATCTTGATGGCTGACATCAACCCTGGCAATATCATCATTGACGGAATAAATGCCCCATTCTTTATCGACGTGGACAGTTTCCAAGTAGATAATTATCCATGCCCTGTCTGTAGGATTGAGTTTATATCACAGCGCCTTGTCAATGAGATAGGTAAAACAGATGTCTTCAGGAATATAGAAGACGAATATTATGCTATAGCGGTTCTGCTATTTATGATATTCCTCGTTGGCAAGCACCCTTATACAAGAAGGGGTAAAGGCAGTGTGGAGAGGAATCTGCGTGATAGGAATTTCATTTATCCTGTGGGATATGATGATGGTACGAATATTCCACGTGGACCATATCAACGTATATGGTACAATCTGCCACTATCCATGAGGCAAACTTTCTATGATGTCTTCCATGACGGAAAGACAATCAGTCCATTAGAATGGAAATCTATAATTCTACAGTATCAGAAAGATCTGAATAAAAATAGATATCCCAGAGAAATATTTCCTGAAAGCGAAAAGCCTAAGGCCAGTGGTGTTTGCCTTGAACTGTCGCCTCAACCGCGCATTTTACCAAGCGATGAGGCATTTCGTTCCTTTGAAACCGTTCTGTGTGATGCACATCAGGAACCTAATCCTGTGTTTTTGGAATTCGGTACAAATTCATTCCGTTGCTATGAGTCGAGGGGAACAAGTAGGCTGTCGAAAGCGAGAATTATTAAAACAGACCACTTCAGGTATGTCAACAAGGCTGGTGTGATGGACACGAAACACCTGATTGAGACATTGATGCAACCAAACAATTTACCATCATGGGAAAACTATTTCAGGGCTTTTTCTCCTAAATACAATCGTATTATCGCATTTGGAGGCTCTTTGTTACGTAATCTCTCTAATAGGGATAATGTGATAGAGGAATTTAAACGAGCAACGGGATTTAATATTGGTGTGCTTACCTTAGAAGAAGAGTCGGATATGCTTATAAAAGCATGTGACAAGGCTTTGGGAAAGGCCAAGAAAAAATCCATGCTATTGGCGGATGTCGGAGGATGCACTACCAGCCTTTCATTAAGATTGTCGGACAAAGTAATACAATCCAAGGAATATTTTAATATAGGTAGGTTGGTTCTCCAAAACAGATTTTTCAATAAAGCATTCTCTGACAGCAGGCTTTTGACAATGTTTGAAGACCATGACAAAATCATTTCCGAACAGTTCGGAAATTATGACACAGGTGGTGCCGCAAACCTTACTCTTGTTGGAATTGGAGTAATTAAACGACTTCCTCTGGTCATACCGTCCATGAAGTCAAAACGAAGTTTCACCTTGAAAGAATTAGAAACAGCCATTGACAGTCTGAC
>Ga0326511_10000766_pt1 | contig 28024 bp, 36 predicted proteins | sample 0_2496_0518_D_FD_203701 | JGI IMG/M metagenome (GOLD analysis project Ga0326511, IMG submission 203701) | Bovine rumen microbial communities from UC Davis, California, United States - 0_2496_0518 | ecosystem: Host-associated > Mammals > Digestive system > Stomach > Rumen | place: USA...
TGTTTCCTCATCGCCTCCCGTAAATTCGATTTTTGCACGGTTTACCCTCAACACCCCCCTCTCAACATCAATCTCAAACCCGTAGTAAGTGCCTCCGAGGGATTCTGTGATGGTTGCTCCCTGTGTGTATGGTTCATAGGCGGTGGCGGTCTGCCACGATACGGTATAGACTGTCGGGGTTCCTGAATAACAAGCAAGTCCCGAAATCTCCGAAGGCGTGATAGTGGTATTATCGCTTTTTCTCCACGCAATTCTTACCAATCTATCGGTTATTATCGTGAAAGTAGTTCCGTATGCTAACCAATTTACCTTTGATTCGTCCGCTAAAAATGTTCCGTCCGTGTCGTAAACATATAGCACATATTCATAATGTTGCTTATTGATTATATTATATGTACCATTTCCAACAGGGATATAGTTTTCGGTTCGGATTCTAGTCGTAGACGGAAAATCATTACCCGTCGAAGTGTTAAAAGACCCTTGCTGAATATCCGCATTTGTAAGATAATTCTTTCCTGCAAGTGTAATCTGCGCTCCCGTCCACCCCTCAATCGGTCGGATGTTCTGAGGCGATGGATCGCCACTACCGCTCTGCTTCGGGGAGTACGACAACAGCGTGGAAATGGCGTTCTGTGATAATGGACTGTTGACTGCAATAGGATTTCCTTCAACTGTGATAGGTACAAGGGAAGAATCATCTAGCCATTCACTGGTACTTCCATCATGTTCAATCTCACTCTTTACATTAACGGTAACAGGTGAATATGCTTTTCCTTCTTCCGCAGTATATATACCATTTTCCGTTACAGACAATGGTTCTACTTCAATACTCGGCTCAGAATTTACTAATTCATTGATTGCTCCGACAATCGTTTTTGCAGTAGTTGTTAAATCATCATAAGTCATAGTACCCATTGCAGTCTCCGCAATCTGACCTACGGAGATTTTCTTGGATTCATAAGAAGAATCAACCAATGTGGAAACTTCCATAAGATCAGTAGAATCTGCGGAAGTCTTTTCTGGTAATTGTGAGATTTTATAAGTTTCCTGTCCCATAATGTGCTACCTCACCTAGATGCCAATTCATTTAATGCACCGATAATCGTTTTATTTGTAGTCTGTAGATCATCAAATTCCATATTTACAAAACAATTAGATAAAGTTTCGATAGATATTTTCTTTGAATCAAAAGAAGTACCGGATTCTGAGGATACTTCTACAAATTCTGAACCGTCTAATGCTCTTGCGGAATCTAATTCTGATATTTTATAGTATTCTGCATTTAATATCATCTGAAATCACCCCATAAAATGAAAAAGACTGCAAGGATAAAATTCCTTACAGTCTTATAAAAGGTTAGTAGTTTGTGTAATTATACTATCTTCTCAACAAATTCATTCAGATCTGATGTTTATGGTCTGATTAAGAAAATTCTGCTTTTTCAATAATATGTGCATAACAAAAATCAAATTTCATCCAGTGAAATTTATTCTTCTGTATCTCCCCAAACTTCATCAAGTGCTTCACCAATCGCCTGTCCGAGCCAATAGCAACGGAGAGAAACATCAAACCAGTCCCACTCACCGTTAGCAAGGTGCTCTCCGAGGTCTTTCGCTTCAATGTCCCAGTCAGAAATCATATCTTCAAGCCCGTCAAAACCGGAATCAAGAACATACTTCTTTGCTTCTTCTGTACTGCTAGTGTAAGATCCACTGCCATTTCCTGTTACAGAATCCTCTACCCAAAGATCATCATTAAGCTGCTGTTCAAGATCATCACGATCATCATACTCTGAAAGATCAACCTCATCATTGATGTACTGAAGAACATCAGCTTTTACTGCTTCAAGATAATTATAACTCATAATAAAATCCTCCTGTTTAATTTACACGATAAACGTGATAATCTGATTCATCATCTTCCCAATCCTCTCCGTCATAGGAAGCAATTCTACTACCGAAACCATAAATATCGACAGTCCACTTAGCGATTCCATTGTAATCAATTTCAACTTCACCTTCATCGATAAGTCTTTTGATAAACTCTTTTCCGAAATTATCATTTGCCCACTCTAAAGGGTCATCATACTCAGCGAGAATCTTTTCAACCGCCTGTTCAACATACAATTCACGGTTATAGTCGTAAGATTCCAACCAAGTTTCTACATCTGCACCATTCCCAACGGCCTCATAGAGTTCTTCCTGACAACGAGTTTCAAAACGATCATCAGAAGCACTTTCGCTTTCAATGTCATCATAATATGATGAATAATCTTCACGCATGAAATCCCAACCATTGTTCCAAGAAATGAAGTTATCAATTACATAATCAACATAATCCTTACCGAACAAATCATAGATTCCAATGTCATCAATAAGCTGCTCAGTATCTTCTGCAAGATAGTCATAGCTTTCTTTCTCTGTCATAACCACAAATGTTCCAACAGGGGTGTCAAACTCATCAGTAGAACCATAGGTATCAACCTTGATATCATCAGCGGTATAGTTTTCATCGTTCTCATAGTTAATTCTGCTCAAAACTGCCTGAATACGTGCATCTAAATCTCTCATAATATTGTACCTCGTTTTTTTGGAATTTCTCCAACTAAGTATATTTAAGGTTTTATTGTAAAACCATTACCATGAACAATTAACTGATATTTCTGCATCACCTACCTTTCTACAATTTAACAGGATATTCTGAACCATTCCTTAAATCTTTCGCTTGTTTTTTCAGTATATTTTGATTTTGACCAACAACAGGACTTTCTACACCGTTTTTCTTATCCACAGCAAGTCCTATATTCATTGATTTAGGAAAGCCGCTACCATACAGCCACATGATTGTATTTCTGATTTCAAATCCTGCATCTTCAATCGCACACGCAATTCTATGGAAGGTACGACTACTTCCGAATACTAGCATATAACCGCCTGGCTTTAGAACTTCGTAGCATTTCTTCCAGGTATCTGGTTGAAATGCAATACCAGATCGGTCTCATGACTTTCCCATAAAACCAAGTTCATAAGGTGGATCAGTCACGATCGCATCTATGGAACATGGTTCAATATCATGCAACAGATTCATCATATTGTCATTGTATAATATATAATTATCATCTTTGCTATATCTCAACTCTCCAAAATATCTAAATCTTTAAATACTTTCGCAATCTTCGGAAACTGAATTGCTATCCAATCTACAAGTTCTTCATTGGTAGCATAATCACAATTTGTATTCAATCCACTTTCCAAGAAAAATGCGTGAATAATTTCATGACGGAAAACCTTGTTAGCCCAAATATTCAAATTCTCGGCAGACAAACCATCATTCAATGATTCCATATCTGCATCGAGAATGATTTTCTTTGAATATGGCTCAGTGTAGCCATAAGCATCATTTAACTTCAGATTTTCAGATTTCGACTGCTTGATTACTTCATAGTCCTGACCAAGTATGTTTATTTTCATAACAACATTACACCTCATTTATAACTACATTCCAACTACCATTACTACACCATTTAAGATTACTGTAATGATTATTCAGCCAATTACCATCAATATGTCTCACACAGGTATTTTTATCAGATTTTCCATCCACAAAAGCATCTGCAACCAACCTATGAACTTGAAAAAGTTTACTACCTCTGTTATTATACAATCGAACTGCCAAATATCCGCGTATATCATTCCGTATCGGATTTAATTTGTATCCACGTAATATGTTATAAACATCACCATATTCAGACACAGCATAATTTGGAAAATTCGGAATTTCTGATATTCTAACAACAGATTTCAATTTCTCAAGTGAATTTAAATCAACAGGATCAACAACACCGCCCTTAACAGGTGACCATGCTAGGTTCTTTACAGAATCATCAGAAGTTTTATCATCAATATGTATGACAAATTCATATTTGTTCGGATTTGGGATAAAATGGAAGGCGACAAGTCTGCTTACTTGAAAATTCCTACCATAATGCTCATAATCATACAGTGTCACAATATTCAATCCGTTAATCTTGAATGGTTTTACAAACCGCTGTTTTTCCTCATTGTAAACAAGTCCGATATCACTTATCTTGTAAGTTGGGTAGTCTACTATATACTGTCATTCCATCAAATCACCTACTTTTAAACATACTAAAAATCCAAATGAAATTGAGTATCAGTTAGTTACCTTGTAAATTTACAAGTCCGTATTTTACACAAAACTCTTCTAATTCCTCGACGGTGTTAATCTTAGAAAGTTCAGACTTGTACTGATCATAAAAATCTAAATCTTCCAACATTTCTTGAAATGTTATTTGTCCTGTAAAATAGTATTCCAAGGTTGCATCCTGCATCTGTTCATCCCACACTGCACAAAACAGAACAAGGTATTTTCTGAAAAATTCCTTCATTGATTCAATATCTTTGTTCTTTACTTTTTTATCTTCGTTTCCCGGTGTAAATGACCAATCATCACACAGTTTCAATGTACCTGTCATGCTGTATTTCAATTTTTCAGGATTGAAAGATGGTTTTACACGAATACCATGAGTAACACCTTCACCAGAAGAAAAGTAAAAAGAGAACGGCAAAGCACGTGGGTTTACAACATACCTACCACGTACATTTGACATAGCAAATATATCACTATCATTGTGAATTATATATCTTTTCATACAATCACCTCCCCAAGAATATAGTCCTAGACAATCACTCATCTACATATTCAAAATCATATCCAAGTCGTTCCACAAGTTCCTTATGTGTAATCTTCGGAAGTGGTGCAGGTAAAACTTTCCAATCAGTTACGCAACTCCGTAAAACTTCAACTTCTCGATCACTGAAAGACTCTGCAAACACATGGTCATAATTATCGATCATTTCAAAAAGTGTTTCCCTTACATAATTGCACACTTCTATATCTGACATATTCATGAACTTTTCAGTATCCTTCTCATACCCATCATTAATAGGTTCACTTCTTACAACGATTTTAAGTCTTGTTCTTTTACCAGATTCATACTCATTATAAAATTCAAAGCAGTTCCAATATTCACCATGGATTCCTTTCCCTTCCCAATATCCATCCGATAGCTGTGTTGACAGCCAATTCAAAAGTTCCTTTACATTTTTTGCAAAATCGCACTCTATAAGTATTTCCTTACCAATAAATTTCTTTATATTTTTCATATATGTACCTCCTATATTATATAGAATCTTGGTCAACTTATGGAACTGCCACGGCAACAAGTTCTACACTTTCTGGAATAGACCATGCAATTCTAGCAGTCTGAACCGCATCGTTTTCTGACACAGCAGTTACATGTCCTTCAGGTATGTAACCATCGGATAAAATCAAATAGTTTCGATACATCATTATCACCAACCCCTTCCATAACTTTCCATTTCATAATTTCTGTAAGTCAAATCTTGATTGGACTGTCAAATGAATTTCCAATTGTCAAACTAGGAAAATCAACAGTATCATATAACTCATGAAGTTTTGTACGAGTGTTTTCCATGGATACAATTCCGATAGTTGACAATTGTTCTGCCAACCATTCAAAATAACTAACAAAAACAGAATCAAATTTATCGATAACTGATTCGGTATCATAAATGTTACTGTAAGATTCTTCTTCGCAACAAGTCTGAATAAGAACTTCCATGTACTTCTGATCAGTAATAACATCTTCTCGTTTTTCAATTGTCCAAGAAACAATCTGTTCTTTTGTCGGAAATTTATTCGTTCCTTTAAGTTTCGGAGAACGTGAAAAGAAAGAATATACTTCATGTTCCCAGTGATATGTATATGTACTTGTAGGAAACAGTAAAAGGTACAGCATATGTTCAATGCACACATCAAGTTGTGATGATAGCTGCATTTCCAGATCTTTTTTATTTTCAGAAAAACATCTAATATATCTTTTCATAAAGGACACCCTCTTAGTTCTTCTGCTCTAGTAAATACCCAACTAGCATACTCTTGTGTTGCAGGTGAACCAGCAGCTTGTGGACCACCATTGTATGCCATGACTGCCCACCACATTCCATTTCCAGTATTGATATGATCCTTCAGAATTTCTACACCAATTACAATGTTGTTCTGAGCATAAAGCATATCTTCATTTGTATATCCGTGTGCATGGAGTTTGTCCTGCACCCATCTTACCTGAACCTGCATGATACCATAGGCTCGTCCGTTATCACCATAAATGTTAGCGATACAACAAGATTCCCTCTCACAGATCGCCATTACAATGAACGGATCTACTCCCTGATCTTTACAATAGGCATATACCCATGCCTGAAGATCCGGTGACATCATAGAATCAACAGGCTGATAAATGTAGGGTGGATTTGTTTCGGATTCAGAAGTTTCAATAATATTTGATTCAGAAGTAAAAATTTCAGTTTCGGTTTCTGTATATGATTCAGATTCTGACTCGAATTCAGTTTCAGATTCGGATTCTGATTCGGATTCTGACTCAGACTCAGATTCTGATTCAGATTCATATGAAAGCTGTTCACTTGATTCAATCATAAATTTACTTGCGGAAATCTTAGATAATTCAGCAGATTCAAGTAATTGATCCAGATACATCTTATTTTCTTGTGCTACAGACTCATGCCTTGCAATGGCTTCATCCAATGTACAAGGTTCATCTTTTAACCCTGTTTCCGGCATTTCAGGAATACTATTAAAAGTAGAATAACCGATCAAACTGATTGTAATTAAAGTAATACTGCCTACAACGGCAGCTAGTAGCCTTGCATAACAACTTAATTTCTTCATAGTTACCTCCGAAATTTTATTTGGTACTATATAATAGTATATACGGAAATTTCAATTTTGTCAATACTAAAATAAGAACTTCCAAATTTATTTCTTAAACTTGGAAGTCCGACCAGCAACATAGTCTTTAAATAATCTTTCCTGAGCAACTTTATCTGAGTATTTTTTGTGTAGTTGATCCATCTGTGATTTATATTCGATGTATTTTGGACAATCACTATGACAACCTTCGTGACGATCAGAACAATTATGACATGGGGTATCTATCTTTGCCATATTGGTACCTCACTTTGATATAAATAGCAAATCTGATTGCGTGGCAGTTCCTAGTTTCAACTGCCAAGCCACCAATTCTCGTTAGGAACAAGAACCTGAGTTTCTGTACGGTTCCTATAGGACTTTGTATGAGGTTGCTACTCAATGATTCGTTTCGAGTTTTTTACTAGGTCAAAACGCTTCCACAATATTTTGTGCATACCTGTAAGCACCTAAAATAGAAGTTGTCGGACTCGAACCGCTACCCCGCATCCCAAATGCGATGTGTTACCATTACACCACAACCTCTAGGAAAAACCGGTAATCGCATTACGAAAACCGGAGATCCCTTCTAAACATGTTAGATGGGTTAAAACAGTAGGCAGGGATTTGCACCCTGCATGAGCCGCATACTGCTCGCATTGTCGGGAATCGAACCCGTAGCGACTTACCATATGTTTTTAACCATGTCGCTCTGACAGACTTTGCGTGTCTACATATTCCACCACTACTGTATTTCAAGACCTTTTAATTAAAGCATCTGCAAGCAGACACCATTGAAAAGCCTTGCAACGGGGACAAAGGGATTCGAACCCTTGTGCCGTTTCCGACAAACGGTGTTCAAGACCGTCGCGTTACAACCTCTTCGCTATATCCCCTTAAAGTACCAAGTACAGAAAAAAATTGAGTGAGGGCTTGTAGTAACAAATTTGTAACAAGGAGTGCATAAAACATATTTTCGCACTTTCTGTACTTGGTACACTGGACTGGTGTGATTCGAACACACGCATACGGGTGCCAAAAACCCGGGTCTTAACCGCTTGACGACAGTCCATTAGTTGCTGTGGCAGATCATATGATCCACCACAGGGTTTGACCTTACGTGGTCCGCACCATCTTGTTAAGCGTGTAAGGTTCTGTTCTTATCTATCAAACCAAAGTTTTCTATAATGTGCAGCACACACCATAGGTGTAGCACCGGATGCACAATTTGTAAACTCAGTCGCAGAATTGATATAAAATTCTGCATCCACAGTAGAGTTAGCGAAAGTAAATGCACGATCTTTATACTGAGACCAGGCTTGATTGATTTCCCCTTCCACATTGAAAGTGTGAAAGGTATCCCAGACTTCATAATTATTGAAATCACCGGTTCCATAAAGATAGCCTACATTTTCTTTTCCATTCCATACAACAACTGCTTGCTGTTCAAAGTCAGATGCAAGATCAATCATATCTTGTGTAAATGTTTCAAATGTAAGACTTTTTGGACAGATCACATAGTATGTTTCTTCTCGATCAGCTTCTCCACCGCTGTTGTAACCACTTTCATTCCAATATCCTACAATTCTACTGTAACCATATCCAAGTTTCTGCAAAGCTCTTCCAAGTTCCTTATTAGAAGCCTGATTTGCTTTGTGAGATCTTTGAGACTTAGTATATGGTCTACTTTCATCATCGGATGTGATAAATGCAGTAATAGTAGCCACATAACCATTTCTTGCATGTTGTTCAATTCTACTTATAGTAGTAGCATAAATTTTTTGTAATTCCATTGTACCACCTCAATCCCCGTTCACGAAGAAAATACGATTCTTCTCAGAATAAGTTTTTACCAAAACTGTTTCCTGGTTAAACGCACGACATAATTCTTCTGCAATCTCTATCAATGTGTCATCGGACACACCAATGATCTCTACCGACATGCTATCTTCGGAATAAACTTTCCCATTCTTTCCGGTATATCTACCCTTTAGAAATTTACCTATGGTCCATCCAACAAGATCATGTTTCTGTGCGATTTTATCAATATCAGAAGGACCTACTACTTTATTCTTAACGGATGAAAATTTCTGTTTTATCCAGTTGATTAGTTTATTTTTGGATAACTGAATGGCATTCACTTCCTGAGAGAATACAATAATACCACCTTTTTCATCATCTGGAACTTCCCAATCAATACCACTTTCAATATTCGTAGCAAAAACCGGTCTGTTTTCAACTCTGATTGCTGCATATAGGTATGCATTACCGGAATAAGCATTGCACCGTTCAATGTTAATGTTTGATTTTATATATCTTTTCATAATAATCAACCTCACTTCCTACTATAAGATAAGGTTTTTCACATCTTCTTCACTTAAATATTTTGAACCATGATATAAATAATCTTCTGCTCTACGGTCAATTGATTCGAGTTCATATCTGTCCCATGATTTCATAGCATAGACATCTGTTCCAGGAGGATATTTTCCAATGATTTTCTGCCTATCAATTTCAGCCTTTTCGACAATCTTCTTATATTTCTTTAATTCCGTAGCACGTCTCTTTTCAATGTAAGCAAGCATATGGTCTATGCGGTCTTCCTTTTTCTTTCGGCTGTTTACAATGAAATTTCTGTAATCATTGTAATCAGAAAAAGTGACAAACTGACCACTTTCTACATCAAGACATCTATGATTCACAGTCAACTCATATTCATTTGCTGTGACAAACAGATAGTATTCTAATCCGGTATTTTCAATGTCTGAGTTCAGTGCATCCAAGGCTTCCCGGAGTTCTACCAATGAATCTACCGAAAGTCCACTATCTAAAGCATCAAGTAGAATCACCCGAACATCCTTATTCAGATTTTCAGCCAAATCAACACCTAATCCATGTTTTGCAAATCGGTATCCGAAATCTTCTTCAAATCCGTTCTGAACAAATTCTTTCAGTCCATTTAAAAATCGGCTCGCATTTATCTTCACACATTCACCTTCGGAAGATGAAAGAAGTAATGAACCCTCTGAGAAATTACCGAAGTAGAGTGCAGTTGAAAGTGAATGATGCCCACCGTCATGAAGATTATCATACCCTATGCAGGGAAAATTATTACTTCCACAAAACTCTTTGATATTGTGGAGAAGTGTAGACTTTCCTGCTCCATTACAACCTACCAAAATTGTCAGTCCAGTAGGAAAATCAATTTCACGTTTCTTAGTGATATTCACACCGCAGTCATATGGATCTCTCCAAATTTTAACTTTCATTCGCTTTCCTCCACTAAGGAAATTCCCCAGCAATTGCACCCATATTTAAAAGCAGTCTCAATGATTTCTGAATCAGGCATAGTGTCCACTGCTTTATACAACGATGGAACTGCAACTTTTATAGCTATTTTTGCCATTTCAAGATCAATTTTCACAGAAATAATTTTCTCAGTTGACATAAACAACCTCACCATTCAAAACTTTCCGTTCAAATGTTTCAGAACTTAAAACAATCTTATCCTGATTTAGAATATCGGAAAGAGTTGCATTTACAAAATAAGTCTTACACTCAGTTCCAAACTCTTTGATAATGTTGTATCTTGTAGAATCCCCACCATTATCATATTTCAAAATACAATCATCAATAATAACCTTATTCCAGTCAAATCCATTATCACTTGTAATCCGGAACTCTACAACATTTCCAAATCTTGAAACCTTTACATAATTGTTCCGTAAAAATTCATACCAAGTTGCATTTAACTTGTTAAAATCATTTTCTACACCATTAGATACCAAACTTCCTACAGTTCCACGCAATTTCATTACAATCGGTTTTGCAGTAGGTGCATATCTGAGTTCTGCATAAGCATTGAATTTGGTAGAATCAATAATTCCGATCTGATCATCATCCGATTTTCCTTCAACAGTAGTCAAATATTCATAGTAGCAATAACGGACAATGGTTTCGTAGTTATAATCATCAATAAACTCATAATCATAAAGAAATTGTCCATCTGTGCAGCACAAATGATAAATATTCCGGGACATATAAGTAGTTGATGGAACATGATACAGAACATCGATCAACGTACCATTTTTCTTTAACAACATTGATCCATGCTTTAAAGTTGTAGCTGCTTTAATATATCTCTTCATAATAATCACCTCAACAATCAGAAAAAATATAGTCCGGACAAGTTATATAAGTTTTCACATATTTCTGAAATTCCAAACTCTTATCTTGATAAGTATTTGAAAGATTATGTAATTTCTGCATATTTTCATATCCGTGAGGAAAATCATCACGGAAGTAACGGCCATCACTGCTAGAATCGGCTAAAAATTCATCACAATCTTTTGCAAGAATTTCAAAGTCACCACCAAGTTCCATACATAATGTTTTCGCAAATTTAACTCTTGAAGACACATTATCTGCAAAATTTAATCGGACATCATGTAAGAGTAATTCAATCAAAAGTATTTTTTCATTTCTTGTCATTTGAATTCGCCTCCCACAAGTATTCTGCTTTCAACTTACATGCAAGTAATGTTTTTTTTCATGATAAGTGCCTTTGTAGACATCTGAATCAGATGTATCCACAAGTTTCCAATGTGCTCCATAGATTCTATCATAAGACTGTATGATATAAAATCTTGAATCTGTACTTATGTACTCACCAGGATTTAACCGTTTCCAAGTTAGCATTTCACACCTCATTTTTTCAAAACAACCATCTGACCGGATTGCATAGGAATTGTTCGGATTCTTCGGCATATAGTCAGATGGTTGATGGCTGCGGTCAACTTGCACACTCATTGTTCAGAAAAACCAAATCAACCCTCGTCATAGATTGACCACAAGTGGAACATGTAGGACTCGAACCTACAACCGCTCGGTTATGAGCCGAGAACTCTAACCAGTTGAGTTAATGTTCCTTAAAAGAATGGGTGTCAGAATCCTTTCCGGTGTCTCCCATAGGAGCATAGCACTATCCGGTCCACGCATCGTCAAGTTTTCTGAAACTGGTATCACTTACGTTTTAACCCACCCATCCTATCAAATTCAATTTTGTGCAATGGCAGTTTCGACAGCCCCATGCTAACTGGATTGTCCATTCACGGCTGAACAATCTTTGCCGACCCGATTTGCCCTCGGAGTACAAGCATGATTCAATGGTTAGGATTTGCACCTAACATATCCAACGTCTCGGTGTACTGTTTCGATACAAAAAGTATCCGTACTAACCCTAGAGGCTACCTATTTCTCCACATTGAATCACATGCACCTAAACGGATTCGAACCGTTATGGGAGTAATCCCAATGGAACTTAAATCCATCGTGTCTACCAATTTCACCATAGGTGCTAATTAGCGGCTGTGCCAGGAGTTGAACCTGACCAAACGGTAAACATCCGACGTGCTGTTAACTCAAATCGACTTCCGCTACACCACACAGCCCTTAGTTTAATTTTGAGGGAGACTCACCCAACCAATATCTCCCATGGAGTTGCTCCCCATGAACATTCCACCAATACGCAACTCTGTCCACCAAAATGCTAGGAGATATAACTAATGTCCATAATGCAAAACTACCAAATTATCCCAATCATTAGGATTGAATGCCATAAGCAATCCGAGGATCGGTTTGAATCTTCTGTAGTAACTATTCGCTCCAATTTCATATGCAAGAATTGCGATCATTTCATTTAACGGAATTTCTTTTAACTTATCACCATAACAATCTTCTGTAATCCGAGTATTTCCATCATCTGCATAAATATAGCAGTCAGTATCAGGAAATGCTCTGACCTTACTTACAAAATCTTCACCAGCTTTTGATAAGTCATAGACTGTGATAACACTTGCCCACACTAATCTGAGGTCTTCGTTTTTCATGTCCTTGTGCTTATCTACTACATAAAGTCTGCTTTCATAACCCATATCAACACCCCGTATCAATCATTCTGTACTACAGTAATCTTGAACATGGTGTTCACCTTTGTTTCAGCATACTGATCATACAGACCATCTGCCTTCAACCGCTTGGTATCAAGCTGCTTCTTTTCATAAACATCCCAAAAGATCCGATACATTCCGGTGTCGATCATAGACACCTTACGGTCATCGAGTTCATTCTGGATTTCCTTCTTGGAGGCATCCACAAGTGCCTTGAGTTCCTTGATTTGTGCTTCTACCAACTCAATGTTGATAATCTTTGTGTTGATCATTTCGTTTGTCATAACTTTTTTCCCCTTAGATTTTGGTATTTAGTCATTTCCTTTGTTTGACTATACCTTGATTATATACGGATTTTTGTCATTTGTCAATACCTATTTTCAAATTTATTCAAAATTTGATTCTTCTTTGATAAAATGATACCGGTCGTCTAGTTCATACAGTTTTTCTTGTAAAACACATAATGCATCTTCATAGGATGTACAATTTTCCTCATCAAACCGGATATGCATAGTACGCAAGATCGGTGGATGATTATCCGCATTATGATTCCACTCACGTTCAACCTGCCGTGCATAGGAAAGTTCATTCCACTTAGAAATATGGAAATGATCCGTAAGTTTCACCTGCACAATCAGATTTACATGAGCTGCAGTTTCATCATCAAAATTGTAAAATCTATAATAATTGGATACAGTTGATTTTGTCTTATGGATCTTGTTATCTGCATAAACTAAACCAAGTGATTCACAATATGCGATGATCTCATCCAGAAATTCCTTGTATTCAGATGATTCTGTATTTCGAATAAGTTTGCTGTATGGATTCTTAGATGCTGCAATTTCGGCATTTTCAGAATATACTTCAAAATAACGATCAATTTCAATCGTAAATGTAACTGTATCCATTTCAACACCTCAAAAAGAAAGAACCGAATGTTTATTGGTGTCTGGTAGGCGAACAAAACTCTCTGAACACCTACCAGACATCTAAAGATATAGTTATGCTCCGATTTTTTCCAACTGCTTGAACATTGTATCCACAAACGGATGTCCGACAATGATTGCATTCCATCTGTTTTCATCGGAGTTTTTTGTTACACGGAGTGGCTTAGAATGATCTGCAAAATCAGTTGCAGCCATCATTGCTCCATAAGCGGTTCCACGGAACTGTTTAATATCGGACATTCCAAGGCAACGGAAAAATTCTTCTTTCAATCCATCAATCCGACCCTTTGTAAGATCAGATGCATCATCCTTTATAGGGTAAATCAAATCTAAGATTCCTTCAATGGTTTCATCCGAAACATTGATATTTGCCAAATTTTCAGCTTCCTGCTTTAATGCGGAAATATAATCATTTGCCATTCCTAAAGTTGCCTGAGCTTCACGAACCTTGGACTGAATATCACCAGTATGTCTGGTGGACCAAGATCTCTTAGCAGTTCTAAGTGCTAAGTTTAAAGTGTTATTACAGACAACACGAACCGGAGTCATACAAACTCTCACCGCACCTGTTCCATCATGGGTGTTTGTGAAACAGATATATGGCTCTAAGTCATCACCCAAGATTTCAGTCTTAGGGAGTTTTCCAAGCAACCAGATCTGCTTTCCATTACGGAGAGAACCTGCGGTTTCATAGGTAAGTTCACCGTCAGAAACAAGACTGTCAGTAAACTCAAATGCTTCTCTATTCTGAATGATGGAATAGCGGTTTGTAACGATACCGAGAACCGTGTTATCAGAATCTCTAACGTTTGCTACATAACCTGGTGTCTTTACACCACCTACATATACTTCCTTAGTAACTACATTCCAATCAAGTCCGGCGGCTACAATGGCTTCCTTAGAAGTTACTGGATTGTCAAGGATAGTTCCAAGACCGTGCCACGGAACTTCCCTTACACTAAACATAGATTCTACACAAGCGGGCATAATAAGTACCTCCTATTGGATATTTGATATTTTGTACTTTCGGAAACTCTGTGTTTCCTTAACTGTCTTTGATTATATACGGATTTCAAAGATTTGTCAATAGGTTTTTGCAATTTTTGTAAAAATATTTTGCACCTGTATAAAACAAATCGCTAGTGGACTTTAAAACCACTAGCGATCTGCCACTTAGGAAGGACAATAAAACAAAATAATGAAATTTTCAATTACATTATTCTCCGAAAATTCCAGGGAATAACTTTTCAATAGCTACAGAATCTTTACTTGTATAATCACCGATCGTCTTACCAGAACAATCATAAACATTACCAGCATAATATCCACCATTCGAATAAAACCTACAATCAGCACTGCACACATCATCAAATGTGTTGTTATACCAGAAATCGAATTTTACTCCATCAACAACCTCTACGGAAGATTTAATTGATCTTTTACGAAGTTTCGTACTTGCGGCAACCTTCGTATCATCATCAAGACAATCCACAATCAACTTTACATCGTCAAGTCTATCTGCATCACCGTAAAACTCACGATCTTTCCAAATGGAATACTTCCCACTCCCCTTACGAATATCATATCCCTTATATTCCTCAACTACTTTTGGGAGATCATTGAGATCATAAAGATTGATATTAGATTCAATTGAACTATTTCTAATCAGTCGTTTCATTTCTTCTTACCTTTCTCTTGTGAAATTTTTATAGCAATTCCTTGCTTTGTTGCTTTTTCTTTCGCTCCACTTCCATAGTAAACCTTTCCGGTTTTACCCCATTGGTATCCACCGGATTTTGTTTTATGTACCGGCATTAAAATCACCCCACTGAAAATGGATGAACTTGATCACCAAATTCATTTTCATAGAAATACTTACACCCATTTTCAAATGCTTTATCACATTCCTCGATCAGATACTCAAGTTTATATGGACATTTGTACTGACTGTATAATTTTGTAAGATATTCAGGTGTACCTTCCATTACAACTTCAATTGCATCTGCTTTCGTCTTGCACATGATACAAGTATCACCAGGATGTTTCTTACCGATCTGAAACCAAAACTTAATAGCTTCATATGGGTCATCGGTCCATTTTGTATCGGAATAACCGCCATGAACTCTGTATTTCTTTCCATTAAACGGATCATAGGAATCCCATGCATCATCAACATCTGTTGAAAATTTAATGTATCTTTTCATACAAATTCCTCATTCTACAATATTTTTGGAACTCTACATATATTTAAGGTTTATATGAAAACCGCTGCCAACTGAAATTCATCAATTGACAGCGGAGTTATCTACAAATTGATGATTAGATCATCAAATGCTAATGGAATTCAAATCTACAGATGCAGGAAGTGCGATCAGATCAATGGAAATTCGGTTTATCACTCCCGTGATACCCAAATACACGGTTCCGATTACACTATTTGCATTTACGCTATCAAGTCCGTTAATATCAGCTCTCATGACAACTCTGTAATCTGTAATCGCACCTACATTCCGCATAGTATCCAGAATCGGAGTTACACCAGCATAGAACTTACTGTATGCCTGTTCATTGTTGTACTGGAATGTAATAGAAATTCCTACTCTGTAGCAAACATCCTTGATGGCATCAACAAGAAGTCTTGTAGACAGATTTTCAAGAGCGTTATAGGTTGCAGGTGGAATACTCCATGCGGTGTAATTACCCCAAAGGTTAGTTCCGAGATCCGGAATATTTGTAATTGCATTTACATTTACACCTTCACCGGACTGCCATTCATCAAGATACTTCTTAGGAACAATGTAATCAAGTTTTCCGATTGAAACATTATGCTTTCTATTAGTAGGAAGTGCCCAAGAATACTGAATACTCTGGTTTGCAATCTGTGATCTTTCAATCATCAACTTCAGGAAAGAAGGTGATGCAAGACTTGATCTACCAGTTCCGGTATAAGTAAATCTTCCCCAAGGTGCGAAGTATGCACTATGAGTTGCAAACATAGGAAGCTTCATCATATACTGTGACAATCTCTCAAAGTAAGGTTTTGCACCACTACGCTTCAGGCAATGAGGTACATCAATCAAACCGATTGCACATCTACTGTAATAGGAAACATACATAATTGCCTGATGAATCGGAGAAAGACTTATAGTGCTTGCATTCACAGGTTTATTATCAATTTCATCACGATCACCAAACCATGTGAAATCTTGATCATCCCAAGGGCTTATAATTCTATCAGGATTATAAGTAAGTTTATCTGTAAGAAGATAATAAATACCATCTGTCCATACTTGATCAGCAGTACCTGTTGCAGTGGTGAACAACCATTCACGATAATAGAATCCGTCAGCATCTACCTTATCAACACCTTCAGATTTCATCATATTAAGACCCTTTACATAGAGGTTTACATAGAGGGTTTCAGATCCAAATCTTGAAGTTGCTAAACTGATTGCTGCATTCATAGAATCTTCAGCAGTTTCGGTAAATGCATGATCATCTCCACCGGTAAGTGTTGTAGTTACAGAATAGGTATCACTTGCATCATCGAATGATCCGAAAAGTTCAAGATCTACAAACTTTGAAACTACTTCATCAATGTACAGAACAGTGTCAGTAGTATCAGCTTCATCCATTGTAAATACCAAATTCTCAACGGCTGTCTGAGCACCTACAGAATCAACAATGTATGTGATTAAATTCCAATATTTGTAAGTTCCATATACTACTCTGGAAAGTGTTACACGAATGGAATTTCCGAAAGTTCCAGGATACTTTGCTTTCAAAACTACACGATTATCAACATCTTCAGGTGATACTTCTTCTACAACTGCGGTCCAAGCACTGGGATCAAACTCCTTAGTCCACTGAGAACTCCACTCATTAGGATTCCAAGGTCTTCCAGCTTCCCAATTACTTGCATCCCATTCACCAGCGGTTTCAACAGCAACTACACAATGATAAATGTTACTTCCATATACTACAAGATCACCAACAGCATATGTAGATGCATTGCTAAAATCCGATGGTGTTTGCATATCTGAAATGCATACATAATAATCCCCATTATAAACAGTGGCATCACCGGCAGAATAAAGTGTCTGAGCACTAAACTCAGATGCTGTAGGAGTATCGGAAATAGCCTTATAAATAAGACCATTGTAACTTACATAAGACCCAGTTAAGTATCTTACACTTGAAGAAAACTCAGTAATGGATACATTTGCAGGAATAGCTTCAACTGCCTGCACAAGTTTACCGTTATAATAAAAATCTTCACCTGCATCATATGCCTTTGTATTTACATATTCTTTTGCACAAAAGATATTACCTTCTGCCTTGGTTCCGGGGCAAAGTCTGCATACCAGGACATCATAACCAGCAGTAAGTAAAGTAATAGCTGTCTGATAAGAATAATCACCATAAAGTCTGTAGTTTGTAGCAGGCCCACGGTAAGTAGAAACAAATGCTTCAAGACCGGCTTGATTTGCAGGGAACTTTTCCCATGTTGTTTCCTCTAAAATTTCATCATTTGTCTTACCGATTGAGTTTGGATCAAAATAACCTGGTCCCCAAGCTGCGGTAATCGGTAATGCTACTGTGGCATAAGAACTAGATCCAATGTTATAAGAATAATTGGAACTAATTTCGTTAATTACGATCTGTGCCATGTCAATCCTCCTTATTAATTGCTTTCTTTTTATATTTTCTTGTAGGTTTCGGCTTTTCTTCTGTACTAACAGGAATTGTAATATCAGATTTCTTACTTACATCAATAACTGTCTTTATTGTGTCTTTTGGTTCTTCTACACGAATAAATTTCAGATTATCAATATAACCTGGAACTGATTTTACATCACCCGGAAGAAAAGTTACGCCATAGAAGGTTTTTACGGCATTTGATAAGTTTTTGTAAGTAGGCATAAGTTTTTGCCCCTTTCTTTTCTTAACCTTTTCTATATCATAAAAGGTTTAGTTAAATGTAACGGTTATATCTGATTCAATTACCAATGAAACCAAACCATTTGTACCAGATGCTTTTGGAACACCGGTATATTTAGATGAATCAATCCTTATCAGTATATTTGTCCCTACACAACGATCACGTAGTATTGCAAATCCCGCCCCACTCCATTCGTTTACAAAATCATATCCATTGGATTGATAAGAATTTGGGAAATAATATCCATTATAGAATCTTGTGTTTCCACAACACCGATTGAACGTAATAGTTGTAACCGCAGGATCAATCATCTTTGGGATTGGTATATTAAAATAAATGTATGTACCATTGTTGGTATAATATCCACTTGCAGTGGTTCCACCTTTGATAGTACCTGTTGAACCTACTGTGTAAATAAAGTTACTTAACGCATTTTTTACAACTGCTTCATTTACAATGTTCGCTATTTTACGTCTGTAATAATTATTATTTGATGAACCACCACCTACATACTGTGAAACTAAGTAATCATCTTTGTCTGCATTGGAAGTTCCTACATCAAGACCTGTAATCAAATCACTTAAACTAACAGTTTGAGCTGAACCACTAGAAGGTGTTAATTTTACACTTGACCCATCACGACTCAGACCATATGTGGTATTATTATCTGGTACTGTTATTGTATTTTTTAAATTAGCCGTACCGCCTGCACTCGATGCACCATATTCATAGAAATAGATAATATGACCATCGGTTGTATCTTGTGTTAGATCATATGTATGCAAACTCGTTGTCCGATTCCAATACGTATCTTGAAATCTGTTTCCGTCACTGTCATTAACCGCACGATCCGTATTATATGAAACTGCACCATTTGCTAAAATAGGAGCACTTTTCCACTTGTTTGCATTTGCAACAGTCGGATTCGGCATATATACATGATTGAACAAATCCAATTCGACTTGATACTTACTATATGGTGTTCCGACATATACAAAACGAATCCTCGATATGTTTGCTTCTAGTGTTGAATTATTATGGATTGCGGTAAGGGTAGCACCAATATCTTGCGTATATACAGGATACCCAGAATTAACTGAATTTGCAATCTGTCCATATTTTGTTTCAAAGTCACTTGTAGCATAAAATATTAGATACAACGGTGCGTCAATCGTCAATGACGATGTTGTAATATTCAAAGTGTATCTTAAATCTATGCCACTAACCGCATATGTCCGTCCGTTGTTTCCTGCGTAAGTTCCTGATTTATTATCCCCCTCCCAGTTAAAGAAATATAACTTTGTAAAATCGAAAACCTGAGTTCCGTATGTCTTTGTACCTGTTCCGCTATTAGTAGTAAATGAGCTGTATGAATCCAAGTTTACAGTTACCGCTGCCGTGGTAGCAGATGCGGAACCTCTCAATTTTGCATATAATGAGTACGCCTTCAATCCATTTCCACCGACATATGTTTTTGTACTTTTTGGTCTATAAGTTGATACATCAATTGAATCCGTATCACGACCCTGTTGTAATTCAAACCGATCATTTGTAGCATCATAAACAAAAAGATAAGTCTGATTCTTCGCCCAGTGTGCAGTACAATACGAGTTACTTTGGGACAACCAAATTCTCTTTGCCCCGAGATCATTAACATTCAATGTACAGTTGGTAGCACTTGTTACCTTAGTATTTTTAATGATAAAGGCAAGTCCGTCATATAAACTTGTAATTGTATTAGATGCGGATACAACAAATGCGGTTGACGTAGAAGAATCATTGTTCATTGTTCCACGAACAATCGTAGGAATCATAATACTGGATACAGAAGAACCTCCACCACTACTCGTTTCTGTGAATGTAAGTGTATTCAAATAAGTCGGATGTTGTCCTAGATCATAAGTTGTATCGGTAAACACAGCATTTTGAGGAACATCAGATTCAACAGTATGACCGTTTACTGTGATAGCATCATTAGATATTTCAATGAGCATGGTTCCATCATAACGATACCATTTGTTTTGTTCGTATAATGTTGCTCTACAATAGGAAGTAGAACTGTCATATACTCCACCGACTAATACATATACTTTGCTTGTATCTGTCGGTGTCTGGGTCCACCAGACGGTATCCAGATAAAACAATCCGTCACTGGCAATAGTACCTACTAAATATAACGGTTTATAAGTAGTCAAAGAGCCTGCTGTTAGTGTTGTATTGAAAGAATATCTCGTATCAAATGTTGAAATAGAACTGTAAACAACACAATTTCCATTTATATTTGTATTTGCATTATAAGTTGAATTTGTATAGAAGATTGTTCCGCAAACTTTGAAACCGTTCGTATTCGCTATCTTCGTAGTTGCGGTTGTTCTGGTGTTAGCGGTTACAGTTCCATCAGCACCCGTACAGATATTTTGGAATGTACCATATTGGTCTTCCATAAACAGACCATATGCCCAAATACCTTTGGAACCAGTTTTCCCTGCAAAATATGTAATTCGATTATGTGTTGTGGTATCTGAATTGTAATTAAAAGATGTCCAACGATCATCCGTTGTTGAAGTACCGCTTACGCTAATACTCCCTGCTGACCAAAATGTTAGAAAGATAGTAGATCCTGCCCCATAGTGGGTGGTTGCCCTCGAATTATTCATTGCATATACTGCGATCGGTGCAGTTGTTTCTCCATTGGCGAGTGTCAAAGTCAAGGTTGCTGATGAACTGTTCCCTGCATATGGAAGGAAATAGGCAATCGCAATACCATCATACAATTCATCTACATCAATCTCACCTGTCCATACATTTGTAGATTTCGTCTGTGTACCGATTACCGGATGAACTCTATATTTATCTTTTAAGTCATAAGAACTACCACTTGGAAGTGTGATCTTTGAAATATCTGCCATGCCATTCTCCAATAAATACAAATTGTGATCGACAAAAGAAACTATATTCAGTTCTTTCGGATCGGTCACAATTTGGGTAAGTATTATTTATCAAATAATCAATTTTATGATGTCGGATTAACAGTATGTGTTTCAGAAGTTCCGGTGAATTTCTGAGCGGCGGCGGTTCCTGTACCAACATTTGTAACTGCGGTTACCTTGTCGTTTGTTCCAACTGTAATAGTCTGTGCTGCTGCGGTAGCTGCACCGAGAGCTGTAATTGCAGATACCTTAGCATCTGAGAATGTAACGGAGTTTGTACCGCTTGTTCCGACTGCACTGATATATGCAACTGCACCGGAAGATGTTGTAGCCGCACTTGTAAGTGAAACCGTAGGCTGTGTAGCAACTTCTACATCCTGTGCAAATGTTGCGAAAGTAGGATTTTCGTATCCTGTAACGGCATCTGTAGTAGTTGCTGTTCCGAGTCCTGTCAAAACGGTAGATCCTGAACCACTGGAAGTTACTGAACCTGTGGCGGCTGTGATTGCCGTTCCAAGAGTAGGTGGTGTGGTAGGAGTATTTGCAGTCCATGAAAAAATTAAATTCTCATTTGTTACAGTAGCATCCCAAGCTGCGGCGGTCCCTCTTGTTCCTGCATTAGTAACATTCGGAACAGAAGTTGTTACCAATTTTCCGGTTGTTCCAGGATATGACTTCACAACCTTTTGAGTGGTAGGTGTTCCAAGTCCTGTAATAGCATTTGCGGATTCTGATACCCCTATTACAACATTACCAACAGTTGCCGAGATATACTTTGTGGTGGAAGAAGTTTTTGGAACAGTTGCAGTTACCGTAGCAGCAAGTGCATCTGCCTTTGTGTGAGTACCAAATGTTACCGCAGAAGTTGAGTTTGTAAATGTAGTTGCTTCACCAAGTACAACATCCGTAGTCCGTCCGGTGAATGATACAGAAGAAGCAGCATTAGTACCCTTTGGTTGTATGGTAACTGTACCTGTATCTACAAAAGCAAATTCACCAAGTTCATCAATTACCGTAGAACCGAATTCTGCCCAGGATGCAGGCGTTGTAGAGGTTGTAAAAATAAACTCTTTTATATCATATATTGCAATATCACCATTTTTAGCAGTGATTGATTCACTTCCAATTGTGATCGGGTTTGTCGTAGCACCATCAGTCAATTCAGTAGTGGTGACTCCTAAGAAGTGTGTTGCATTCGATAATTCTGCAATCAACTCACGAGCTTCTTTATCTTTCAGGTAGTATGTACTTCCGGAAGGTAGTGTCACTCGGTCAATTGTCGGTGTATATTTATCAGGCATGGTAGCACCCTCCAATTTCTGTAATTTAATATATACAAGGTTTTACTTCGTTGTAAAGATCAAATTATTATCTACAATTTTTGACGGATCTTCAATATAACAACGAACTTTGTTATTCCAAAAATTACGTTCTATATCTGTGATATGTCTAACGGTATCTCTTAAATGTTCATCATGCAAGGAATCAATGAACGGCATATCAATTAAATAGGATGTTCCATCACCTGCTTTAATTCCTGCAACTACTCTACCTTCCCTATCAATATCTTTATCCCTGTAAACATACAGATAACCTTCTTGTGCAATCAATTTGGACTGTTTATTCCAATGTGCGGTTGATCCATATAAAACCTTACAATCTCCAGGTGTTGGAGTAGGAGGTGTAGGTTGTGGATAACTCCATGGTCTTCTTACAATTAACGGATAAAATAGTCCATCAAACTCCGGAAATTCAATGGGAATTAAAGTTTTTTTTTCAACGATAAAATCATCGCCAAGTTCCGTAACAGCTCTCTGCAACTTTTGTTCTGTATAAGATACTAAAACTGCACCATCACAAATAAGTGGAATTTCTGCTTGATACAACTTTCCATTCTTGTTATAAGCATTTGTTGTGGAGCTATAATTTATATCAGTACCAGGTTCGATCCGTATTCCAAATCTCGATTTTCTAGGAACTTCATAAGGGAGAACAACATCCAAGAAATACATAGAAGTATATTTGAATAATAGTTCTCTTATGATTTCATCCATGTCTGCCATTCTGGTTGTAAGAACAGTAAGTGTATATCCTAAATTGATTGGAATTGCACGTTCCTTAAAAAAATTATTTGTTTCATTATCAAATCCGGCGGCTACACCACCATGAACTCTTGTAAAATTAATTCGTTCACCGGAAATCTGAATATTCTGATTTCTGAAAATTGCTACAATCGGAAATGTAATATCGTCATTCTGTATCTGTGCAGCTAAATCAATTGCACTTTCTGGATCAACTACTTTTACAACTGGATTTGGAACACGTTCTGGGTTAAAGGAGTCTAATAAATCTTCAGTTAATGCATTATCATAAATGTAAATCATTGATTCCCAACACCCCCATTCTCCACGGTCTTTATAGGTTCACCTCTATAATCAGTGTTTGGTTTAATGAAGTAGTTAGACCGATTGAATTTCTTAGAAATTTCATGATCGGTTTGTCCAACAGTCTGTTTTTCATATACAGGAACAACTTGACAAACAAGGTGATCAGGTGCTTGCAGATCATAGGTTATTTCTGTTACCTTAAACACTCGGTCTGGTAATTCACTGTACTGACCGCTGATTGTAAATACACTGTCCCTTTGCAAATTTGGTAAATTGAAACTGCAATGAATCAAAAATGGTAAATTTTCATCATTTTCAACTACCCAACCATACCGCTTAAATGTTTTTACCTTTGGCGATCCATCAAAAAACACAAAGGTATCGATGTACTCAGAATAACTATCTACTACAGTTTCGCCTTGATGATTCGATGTAGCAAGATTCGGAAACTGATATTTTACAGGAATTCCCTGTTGTCTCAAGGATTCATCATACATCGATCTAAGTATTTTAATGTCTTTACCAATGATATTTACAGTCATTCACCATGAACCTACTTTCATATAATAATATTAAATTATATTAAGTTCCTGCACTTTAATTTATGTAAAAGTGCCTTTTATACCTATGATATAATTAAAACTTAGCATTATCAATTTTACAACTCATAACACCACATTAAAATCAACATAGGTAGAATGAATCTGTACTTATATCAACTTGGCTACTTCTACTAATGTTGAATAAGTACATAAGGTTCTTTTCTGACAATTCGGAACTTTTGCCGAAATATCAGACCACTTCGTTACCGAAATGGATTTTTGTATTTCTCGTAGAAAATATCTAGCACCTATGTTATATGATGCGGACAAATCACAATTGTAAATCTTACCATTTTGGAATTTACAAAGTTCACAGGTTTCAAATCCAGCATCCCTTCCACGGACAACTATACCACTACCATCAAATGCAAGTTTTGAAGTTTTCCAAGCACAAATTCTTGATACTCGGATTCCATGTCTATGTGCTTTTTGTTCTACTATCTTTTGTATAGTATTCTTTTTCCACATAGAAAGTCTCTGCTTATTCTTACCATGTTTTCTTCCAAAAGAATCTAAATGTTCAAATACAATGACATCTACATTTTGAGATATAGCACAATCCGTAATAGCATTTGCAATTTTTCTAGCAAGTTCATCATTTAGCGATTTTACGTATCTCCAAAGTTTCTTTGTATTTGTTCCTTTAGAACCGTATTTATGCTGTATTCCTTTAATCTTATTCAGACAATGATAGATTTGGTCTTTGTCACAATGGAAGTTAATAAATTTTCTCGCATGGATAGTTCCATCACTTTTCATTACTGAACAAGTAGCATCTGTGTTGACACCTAAATCAACAGACAATACAGTTTGATCAGAAATAGGTTTGGTTTTAAGTTCATGATCTTCTTTGACAACAAACCTAATGGACCACTTATTATATCTCTTTTCAAGTATCGGATTGGATATAATATTAGTATCAAAATTTTTCGTGATATATTTAACATCAGTTGGCTTCAATCTAATATCCACAAACTTCCAATCATTATCAATAAATAATTTTAGTCTAATCTTGTTTGAGGATAATTCAGAAGTATTACCCATTTTTGGTTTATAGAAAGTAGGAAACTTTCTATGATTTATCTGAAGACTTGGAGCACTTCCACCTTTACCAGAATCAATCCAATTTTTAAGGTTGCTGTGGTATGAACTAACAACACCTATAGATTGTGATACTATATCACGGAGAAGATATATTGGGAGTTTGTGAAACATAGTATCAAACTCAATATATTTTGCTTTATTAGACTTTGTATTATGTACAAGATGTTCAACAAAGGCATTACGATATTTTGCAGTAAGTGGCTCAATATCTACCCACTCATTTTCAACAACATGAATACAGAACTTCAGTGCCTTTTGATAAACATTAACGGTTGGCAGAAATATCTTATTCTGATTTCTTATTTCAATCCCATAACTCAGTGTCGTTTTCATCTTTAACGTATCCTTTATACCTTAACAATTCTGTTATCATGTAAACTACATATTCTGGTGGTTTTCTATAATCAATTTCCCATCTTTGTAATGTATTTAACGGAATATTAAATAATTTTGCAAATTTACTTTGTGATAAACCAGTTAAGTTTCTAAGCTCTTTTATAGTCATAATATCAATACCTTCAATTTGATTATATTCCATTGGCAATAAATTGTAAAGTACAAAATTAAAATTATATAAAGCATACGAGACATTGTAACAATATTCAATATAATTTAATTAAATATTAGCATCTCCGTCACCTTCGTCTTCATCTTCTTTTGCATAAACATAGTCATTTATAATGTCTTTTATATTACCAACAAAATCAAGCCAATCCCAGTTGAATTTCTTTGTTTCACTAATTCCATCAAGATTTAATGCACCACCCTTACCAAGTGCATCTAAAAATTCTTTCCGACTGATAGCAATATTCTCATTCAACCACTTAGGAAGTTTATCAGACTGGAACACAACCACATGGGTTTTTACATCTCTACTTCCTATATAATTGTATTCTATGACCGGAAGCACACGGATTTTATCAAATAGCAGTCCGTCCAATGTAATAAGATATTCAATCTGTTCCTCAGTCATGCGATCATTCTTTGCATATTCAATCAAAAATCCAAACTTTGAAAGCTGTAAAAGAATGTCATCAGTGGTAAGTTCATCATCCCCAAGTGGTGTTATGATTTCACCTTCTGCTTGAATTACAGTTGAAAATAAGATTCCATACATATCATGTTCAACTGCAATCCGAATACCAGAAAAATTCTGATCATTATTGATATGACTTATTCTAATATGCAACTTTGTACTATTATTAGATAAGCACTGTACTGCCTGATCCCAATTTGAAATCTCATAACGCAACGGCATCGACATGGTTATCACCACTTTCCAAAAATTCCTGTTGTTTTTGATCCGAAACAAATTGTTGTAACTCTAACTGAAATGCCCGGAGCAAATCAGTATTTGTATCTGGATATTCACTGAAATACCTTGCAACCATATCCAATTTCAGCTTAAAATATAGGATACGTTTATCTGCATCAGATATTTCCGGATGTTTTTCAGAAAAGATAAAATACCTTGTTACTGCACTTGAAAATGCTTTGTGGACAATAGCACTATCTTCTGATAAATCCGCTTTTTCAATTGTTCTAAAATTTGATGAATTATATGCCTTTAATTCTTTCAAAAACAAATTTGTAAGTTCCAAACTGTTCATAGCCATTAGTATCCACCACCTGTTTCTTCACTATTTAAATCAATATTTAATTCCCCCGCAGCAGATCCAATCTGAGGGAATACTTCTGACAGAATTTCTACCAGACCAGCTTTAACTTCATTTGTGTCATCAGTAGCACCAATATTTTTAATCAGATCAACAAATGCTTGAGCCTGACTCAGTGCAGCATCACGCTTATCAAATTGCACTGTACTCTGAACGGTAATAATCGGTTGCATATGAAGTTGGTATTTATCAACAAATCCACTCATACCTCTTTGTGTGAAGTATTTGTTTAATCCATCACGCCAACCTTCCATATATGCATTTTCCAATCTTTGTAATGAATTTGCATACAAAGCGGATCTCTGAGATAATACTGCACCTGCACCACCTAAACCTTCATTAGAGGAATAGTTCATCGCTTCTTTCGGAACGCCTAAAACAGAAAGTTTCTTATTTTGGTAATATTCCAAAAGTTTGTCATCCGCTTCTGTAGATTGTGCCATATTAAGATCGGTTATACTAATTGCGTCATTTCCATTTACCCTTGGAAGGTAAATTAAATTATTAGGACTTTGTGGATTCACAAAGCTCTGTGCATCACCTGTCAAAGTGTTCAAAGACAACTGTTGTTCAATAGCATCTTTTACTTGTTGTAAAGCATCACGAATTTCATTTTCATCAGTACCACATTCAACATTGATAAACTTGATTGTTCTATTTAAGGAAGAAAGAACAACT
>Ga0326511_10000767_pt1 | contig 28011 bp, 29 predicted proteins | sample 0_2496_0518_D_FD_203701 | JGI IMG/M metagenome (GOLD analysis project Ga0326511, IMG submission 203701) | Bovine rumen microbial communities from UC Davis, California, United States - 0_2496_0518 | ecosystem: Host-associated > Mammals > Digestive system > Stomach > Rumen | place: USA...
AAATCGACGTTGAATTAAGTGGAGATAATGTTGCTAAGAATTTTACTTCCAATACTGACATTGAACGTATCTTAATTTTTAAATCTTTTGGATATAATCTACCTCTTGACGGTAGCTCATTTGCGTCAATCTGCCAATAGTTAAAATTATCATAATTATGATGTGTTTGATTAATTTTATTCATATCACCCTGGTTCTGCAAGTAATTTAATTGTTGCTTGACCGTTAAACATACCACCTGGAGCTGCACCTGTTGCTGTTCCAAATGCTGATGGTGTTGCAAGAATTGCATCTTTTAAATATTCTTCAAATAATTCCCAAAAAACATTAAACACATTTGGGTCTTCTAATGGTTCTGATTTAAATCTATTAATAAAATCTCGACCATATTTCATAAAATGAATTGTAACTATATTTGGAATAGTTGCTATAACAGCAAAAGGTGGCATAGAAACCCAAGTTTTTAAATATGTATTTATTTGCATTCCAATATAATTAAATATATTTGGATATATCATTTCTTCAGTTAATTCAAAACTTTTCATTACTTTCCAATCCAAATGTAAAGAAACATCTTGTGGCTTTATAATTGGACCAGTAAAAGGATAAGATGCACCAGCAGCAGGAGTAGTTACCATACCAGTAATTGTTCCATACTGCAATGGAACTCTTACATTAAACCAATCATTCAATGACTGAGCAAATATTCTATAAAATTCTCCAGGAGGTGAAAATGCTGTTAACGTTTTCAATCTTGGTTGTATAATATCTTTAAATGCTGCTAAACCCATTACTTAAAATCACCCCAGAAATCACTAGAATATTCTAATGCATCAGCCATCATATCGATTGTTCTCATATCGTCCATCTTGACGTCTTCTTTAACCTTGATATTATCCATATCAATTTCAGGCTGCATTGTTGCATATACTGCCCAATATAAAGCAGAAACTGTATCGTCATGGTTTCCTTTTGCAGCTGCGAAAACGTTTGGAGATTGTTCTTCAAATCTCGATAATTCAGCAATAGTTACACTATCATGAAGTTTCAAGATTTCAGCATCAATAACTCTCTTTAATTCCATACAAGCATCAAGCTTAGAACGTTTGTCAGCTTTTGTTCCTAAACCTTTACCAGCTTTTTCAGTATTAATAAGGTTTGTATTTTCAAGAGTATACCAAACTTCTTCAGTAACCTGTTTACCAACGTCGTTATTTTCAATGATATAATAACAGTTATTATACATCTTTGATAGATAGTCAATTATACGAGCATATTCACCAACTCTGACTTCATTAGACCTGTAAACAGCAACTTGTTCCATTTCATATTTGGAACGAATCTCAATAACCTGAGCACAAGAATAGTCACCACCAACACCAGTAGCACAGTCACATCCCATAACATAGAAATGTCCAGGTTGAGGTTTCTTATAAATGTTTAAACTTAAATCTTCAAATAATGTTTCTACGGGTTCGGCTTCTACTAATTTTTCAAGAATATTACCGCTGACCAATGTATTAGAAGAACCTAGGAACGAACAATTATGATGAATAATTCCGTTAGTCGTTGTATATAGTTCTCCATCAACTACAAGAGGAGTATATACTGTTTTTACACCGACATTTTCAATCTGTATGACTAGGCTTTGGCCAAATGTATTGTTTTTAACAATACTGCCTCTTTTGAGGTCTTTAGCATAGATATCATTATTATTTTCGTCTTTAAACCTGTGGTCTAAAGAACAGGTAATTTCAGAATTGTCAAAATAAATATGAACAGATTCTGAGGCTTGTTTTTTAAAACCTTCAAATTTCTTGAATGTGTCACCCATTTTTATAAACATAAGATTCCTTGATTTTGATAAGATTGTTTACATTATTTATAAATAATATAAACGAAAGAGAGGTTTTATGCTAAATTTAGACGTTACACCGTCAACAATGACATTAAATGAGCTCCGCGAATGGTTGAAAGAATGCAGAAATGAAATTTCTGACGCATATGACCAGGATGATATAGCTAGAGCTAATAAGCTAAGTGATATTTATGATGCAGTTAAGAGTTTTGAAGCAACTGCAGCTAATGAAAGTTTCAAAGACTTCGTAAAATTTAATATGCTTTCTGAATCTATTACAGAAGAAGGTAATAATACTTACCTTATTGAAGTTGATGAAATGATTGAACATATCAAGAAAAATGTTAAAAATGCAGATATTAATATTGATATGACAGCTAATTTCGATACAGACAATAATCTTATTGAGATTAGTCCTTTAACTGTCGATATTTCGTTCGATTTGGAGTTCCTGGACGAGCAACAGCATATAGTCCTTACATACACACCCGTAACAGAAATAACGTCTCTGGATATCGATTCTATTCCCGCAAAGGACTATAAGGTAACATCTAGTGACGAAGGTGTAATGATTGCTTTCAAGTCTATTTCTAACCTTGCTGATGAGCTTGGTGAAACAGAATTTACAGAAACAATCGAATGGCCATTTGAAATGTCTTTCAAGAGTGCAACTGTTGAAAAGAAGTTCAATAAGAATGCAACTCTTGGTGCTAAGATTGTAGCTTTACTTGGTAAAGACCATCTTATTGATAAGGTTCAAGGCTATCAATCTGAACACTCTTCTGGTTCTAACCGTAAGACCAGAGAAAAGAAAGAAGAAGAAAAAACCAGAGTTGCAGTTCGTGCAAGAGCTGGTAAAACCCGTTCTGAAATTCTTAAGGATGTATTGTCTTCTATTCCTGGAATTACTTCTATGCAAGAATTTGATGTTCCAGGTGAAGGTAGATTCTTCAAACGTATAAGACTTACATTTAACGGTGGTTATTTCGATGTATTCAACGGTGGTATTGATTTCTTAGTTAAAGATAATTCTGAAGGATTCGGTAATCAGAGAGAATTCCATGCTACTTCAAGCCTTGATTATACAAGAAATGAAATGGCACGTTATATTAAGAAACGTATTGATCAGATTAAGCAAAGAGCTACACAGCAACCGACTACAAGACCAGGTTTGTTAAGAACTCCTAGAGCTAATACAATCGGTAACGATGTAAAGGCTAAGTATAGAGAATTCGTTGAAAAAGCTAATTCTACAATAAATGGTAGTGATGTATATCCTACTAGCGAACTTGAGACAATGTATAATTATCTCTTGGATAATGAAAGAGAATTAACTGACCCTGAAATGGTTAAAATTAATGAACTAGCTGAAAAACTTGACATATTTTAATTAAAATTTTAAATAAAAAATAAAGACTTAGAAATTAATCTAAGTCTTTTTAATTATATTCTTTTTGATTATTAGTCTCTGCTCAAGAAACCTGCCTGAGTGAGGGTATAATCAAAAGATTCTTCGATTTCGCCTTCAGCTTCTGCATCAGCTTCAGCTGCGGTTTCACCCTGAGGCGGCTCTGCATCACTAATTGTATATTCAACACCGTTGGTATCGAGGTCCTTGAAGAACTTCTTAACCTGTGCCTTAGTACCATTAACACAGAAGGAAACAGCATCAGTTGCAGTAAGTTCAACACCAGCAGCTGGTCCGATATCTTCCAAAACAATCTGAGCGGTTTCATCATCATTGAAGCTTACATATACTTCGTTAGAATCAGATTGTGCAGTCGGTTCAACGAAAGTACCGTAATCAGCAAGGAGTTCCTTAGCTTCAGAAACCTTCTTAGTGATTGTGAATGTGCCATCTTCGTTCTTAGTGAACGGAATGCCATTATGGTTGAGCTTAGCAGTAATACGTAAGTCAGCAACACCATCATTCTTCTTGAAGATTGCAATCTTACCGCTAGAAACAGCTCTAGTCTGACCTTGTTCATTAGCAATATCAAGCTTAGTATAAAGGTCCATAACCTTTTCATTTTCTTCAGCAGTCAATTCGTCGCTTCTTGCAGCAAGTGCGTCGATACGGCTCTTGATAAGGTCATAGTTCTTACCACCCTTCTTAAGAGAAGTAATGGAGTTATTAATCTTCTTGATAAGGTCCTTAGCGTCCAAAGCACTATCATCACGAGAGTGAGTAGTTCTTGCAAGACCTTCAGCAGTCCAACCACCCTTAGGAATACCATCACCAGCATCAAGGCACTGATTAATGTAGTTCAATTCCTTATTCAATTCTGCAACATAAGCCTGGTTTGCAGTTTCTGGCATTGCAGCGAGAACACTTTCGAAGTTAGCAGCGAGTCTGGTAGCTGCGTCCTGAGAACAACCCTTACTGTTAGCAGACTTAAAGTCATTTTCAACCTTGGATGCACCTTCAGCAACACCAAATTCCTTAGTTTCGCCGCCACGACCGACACTCAAAGAAACAGTGCCAGCGTCTTCAAGACCAGCGAAAGAATCAACATACTTACCACGGAAACGTGCCATTTCAGAAAGAATGGAATATGCTTTTGTTCCAGTAGCATTACGAGCTTCCATAGATTCCATAAGGGAACTTACGGCCTTATCGAATGAAGATTCTGTATTCTTAACTGTAAAACCAGTGGATTCGAGAATATATTTAGCTTCGTTTAGTTTCATTTTAAAACCCTCTTATTAAAAAATTATTGTTATTTTATATTATTTATAAATTTTTAATTGTAATTAAGGTTATTTATGTTAAACTTCCGAATTTTTGCATATTCTCCAGCGTCTTTATGAGAAACAACATCTACTCTTGTATTATGTGGGTCAATTTCTTCTGGTTTTATTATCTTTATCATGTTCCACTTAGCTAATAGGAATGCAATAGAATTACGTCTATCTATATCTTCCATACTGACATTTCCAAATCCTGGAAAGCCATTTTTAGAACGTGACATTACAAATAATTGCTTAAAATGTGCTAAATAGAAAGTATCAAACTGTTCAATTAAATGGCAAGATTGATAAATCTTTTTCTGTTTCTTATCTACAATACCAATTCTTGTCAAAGTTTCACGTATAATGCTAATATCGACAAGTGGTTTTACTTCAAGAAGCTTGTTTGTTGGGTACATATTAATATTCCTCTGGCTTCCATGCGAATTCTTTCAATTCATTAGTAAATAACTGGTTGGCAACAGTTACTGGACTTAATTCTACACCATATTCTACAGAAAAACACTTGATAATGATATCTTTTACTTTTGTATACCTTACAAGGTCACTTTCGGTCAATTTTGCAAAACCGTAACCTGCATAGCCTTTTTGTCTATACAGTTTATCTATTTCTTTTTTAAGCTCGGTAATGTTTAACATTTTACCACCAAAGAATAAAAACTTAACACCTTTTATTTCTCTGGCAGTCCATATTTCAGGTTTCAACGATTTTACCACGTCGTCTAAAGAAGTATCATTAGATTCCTTTATAATACGCGTAGTCTTCACTTTCTCGTCAGTAGTCTTATTCAATTCCTGTGCGAGATATTCTTTAAAATTTGCCATACATGTTATTTATAATAAAAAAGGTATCTGTAAAGATACCTTTTAGCTAGAATTTATTTAAAATTACTTAATTTTCGGCAAGAAGAACGATGGAGTGAATGGAACTGGAAGTAATATTTCTTCACCACACTTAGGACAGGTAAATTTACCAATCGGCTTTGCAGAGAAAATAAATTCACTCATTTCATTTGTCAATACGCTGAAATCCATACCAGAAATATTGATAATATATTCATAAGCATCATAAAGAGTCATTGTCTTATCATTGACCTTTAAAATATATGTTGCCATTTCAAGAAGTTCTGGGTTAATATCAATAATAATCTGTTGGTCATTCTTTAAACGATTAACAGCAGCATCAGTGCTAATTGTCGGGAACGTGATTGTAATCTTGTCACCATTTGGAAGTTCAATATATTCAGGAATTTCTTTGTCAAGATAACTAACAACAAGATCCCTTAAAGTAAATTTATAATTACAAATATTATCACAATTAGGACAAGAACCTCTTACTGTAAACGGTAAGTCATTATATGTAATGCTTCTAAGATAGTAAATTAACCAAATCTTATCACCAGTAAGAATCTTATTAGGTTCCATACCCCATACACAAGATGTAATAACACCATTGATAATATTATTTACATTCTGTTCATTTAATGTAGCTAAGTTCTTAATATTTAATGTATTTAATTTCTTAAGATAGATATCATTTGGATAGAATTTACCTCTTGATGGTAATAGATATTTATCTAATAATACCGATCCTTTTGGTGGTTCATTTCTTAATGTTTCCATTAATGAACCTAAATTACCAGCATTAATATTGTTTAAATCTAGCTTTTCAGACTTCATATATTCACCTCATTTAATAATAAACTTTTATAATCTATTTATAAAGTATTTTATACTTACACACGTTAAAATATTCTGTTCTGAGAGATCAAGCCTATTTAAGGAAACAGGCAAAACTTCGGATTATATTCCGTCGTCGAATCTGTGGGACTTATTGATAAGCTTACGGGGTGGTCATCCTGTACTCCGGCTACATCTTATCATGCCATGGCGGCTGTATGTATAATTGGCTAGATTATACTTCACTGAACGTTGCATCACCAGTAAAAACCTGGTCATCCGTGGATAAAGAATATTGTTCTCATATTCTTGATGGCTAACCCTCTACCGACAACTACATTGAGTTGAGCTTCGCTCCGAGGAATTAGACTTTAGCATGTCAGGAAGCAATTATAGTAAAAATTTAAAAAATTGTAAAGTAATGTAAACAATATTCTGAAAGTTCCGATTACTTAGTTCCATGTCCGTAACCGTATTTACCTGTTAAGCGGCCTCTTCTATCAGCATAATTTCTTTCACCTTTATGTACACCTTCCTTGACAGTCCATTCAACATAAAGAGAATTTCTGACACGTCTATCTTTCATCATTTCATTAACAAACTCATCAGAGAATTGACCATTATTTCTCTTGAGTTCTTCAATGACTTCTTCTTTATGTTCATTTAGATAACTACCAAGTCTTGTTAATGAACCACCAGAACCATATTCAATATGAGCAACGCCGCCGAGAGTTACATAGTCCATTGCACCAAGAATTTCAGGATCAATACTTTTCATCATAGCATCAGCTACATGACCCATAGAAACTTGTTCAATTCGTTTTGCAGATTTTTCATCAAGTTTCCATACTGATGCTGTGCTATTAGCACAATCACCTGCACTTTTCATAACATCAGTAAGTTCTTGTAATGTGCCAGTATATGTTTTTTTAGTAGTAGTATTAATCATAGTAAATTTCTCAGAACCTAATCCAAGATTTTCAAGATATTTCTGAGTATTACCCATACCGAAGTTACCTTTTTGAGCACCACCATCATGGTAGTTCATATAAACAAGATCAACTGGACCTTCTGGTCTACCAGCTTTATTAGTTCCAAGGAATTCAGCTTTAGCAACGCCCATAAGTTTTTCTTTAGTAATATTTTTAACACCATATGCACCAGTAGCTTCTAATTGTTTTCCAGGAGCAGTATGGCTTAAATCAGGAGTCTTACTAGCTTCAAGATCTAAATTCATTTCTTCACGTAATAATACATCATCAAAATTATCACCATATATAGTTTTTAAATTTGCTTCAAGATCTACAACATTTTCCGCATTATTTAACAAATCAATATTTTGCTGAGCTTGGCCATAAGCAACAGCAGTATTTACTATATTTTCAGCAACTTCATTTGATAAAAATCTACCAGCATCACTATCAAAAAATTCTTTTATTTCTGCATCAGTTCTGCCTTCATCTTTTAATCGTTTAGCAAGGTCTTTACGAGTAGAAGCTATACCTTCTTTTATTCTTGCACGTTCATTGTCATCTACACCATCACTTAAATCTACATTGAACATTTCACTGAATAAAAGTAAATCATTTCCTACATATTTAGCATCTGATTTAGAATAATCAACACCATCTTTTAATAAAGAATAACCACTAGCGTATGTTTTTAATAAATCGCTACCTTCAGAAAGTATTTTTTTAGATTCTTCTGTTTTCTTTTCTTTTAATTTTTCAAGAGCTTTAGGTTTATATTTTTCATAGCCTGCTTGAACATATTTAAGCATTCTTTGTTTTTGTTCTTCTTCTTTCTTTTTATATAATTCTTCTGCAGTTTTGGATTGCTTTTTCATTTCTTCTTCGAAGTATTTTTCATTATTATCTTCGGGGCGAGTTATAGAATCGCTTTTATAATTATAATCAAAACCACTTTCGCTAGCATCACCTTGATAAATATAAACAACATTAAATGATGCAGTAATTTCAACAGGTGCACCACGACCATTGTTATTAAAACTTGGCTGAGAAAACTCTTTCATTCTACATAAGTATAATTTTGAGTCGACTAGATTTATCATTGTTTCATCAAACTGGTCGATTTTTACACAGACTAATTGCATTTTTGCTGATTTATATGTATCTTTACCATAGAAACCACATAGCAATTCAAATACATTCATAACATCATCTTCTTCAAAAGTAATATCTAATGATGTATCACCAAAGTCAATAATAGGAATAACAAAAGCTGTATTACCAAATGATATTTTATTTTCTGTATTTAATTTAAATGTTGGTAATTTTACTTTTTTAATAGTATATTCATAATACGGATTACTATTTACAAAACCACCGTCAAATGGCCATATATTACATTTGAATCTGTAATTGATATATGGACGCATTGTACGCATTTGATAAACATTTAAAAGACCCATAAATTACCAGCCTCCGAAAGGATCAAAATATGCCGGATTGTCTTCTTTAATTTCATCAGACTTATAGACAACATGACTATTTACGTTATCTTTCGGCTTATTGTTTTTATCTACATCTTTCTTTACATCTTCATTTGTTGCTAACATATCAGATTCATGAGATACTTCACTTGTTTTATCAGTAGTTGATGTAGAAGTATCGAGATTGAATGTTTCTGCAAGTTCAGCATATTTTCTGAATTCGTCCATCTTATCTGGATTGACATTCTGTTCGTCAACGAACTCATGATTATTACGCCAAACACGTAGTATGAATGTATAAGTCATTGGAACTGCCAAGAATGTAGAAGACTCAGCAAATTCTTTTACGTTTACGACTTCATAATAAGTATCTGAATATTCGACATATACAATGTCGCCAATTTTTGGAACTTCCGGCTCATAGATACTTTGCATATCTGGATATGATAATTGGGAAGCTTCATAAAAATGTTGTATTGTGCATTGACAATTTATGAGTTCCTGGTAAACCATACCTTGAAGCTCGTAGTTCTTTTGCATTGTAGGAATATTGCTTGTATATAATTGCAATTTAAATCTACGTTCTACATTATGCAATGGGTCTTCGCCATATAATTGGTCTTTATCAGTTTCTATACTTTTCAAATAATATTGAACTTCAAAACCGAAATTTCCATAAGCCTCACTAGTAAGAGAACTTACAAGTGCAGCTTCTGCCTTATAACAGTCATTATCTATACCGTCAAAATATCTAGGCGCATTCCAGTCTTTTCCTGAGACTGAACATCCACCACCAAATAAACGGGAAAATTCAGATGCATATTGAGTCGATGCCATACTATCATTATTTATAAATAATATAAAAGTAAAGGAATTTTAAAATGAAGAAAAAACCAGAAGAAATATTCAAAACCCTTCCAAAAGAAGATTTTAAGTCATTTTTTAATAAAAATGTAGGTCCTACACTCGAAAAAGAAAAATTAGAAGAAGCTATTGCAATAGCAAAAGAACATGGATATTTAGTTCTTAATGAAGTAAGTTTACCAAAATGGATTGTTGGAGTTGCTCTTTCATTAGGTTTGATTACAAATGCAATGGCTGGCGAATTTAATGCTAGAACATCTTCTAATTATACCAGTAAATCTGCAAATACGTCTATGTTCTCAAAGGATATGCAGAAGGGATATAATATGAAATCCGATGTTCAGCTTACAGATGAAATGGTTCAGAAGATTGTTGATTCTGTTGCTAAAAAGATTGCTAAGAGAATGACAGATGAAGACAAATATGAAGAAGAAGAATTACTAGCTTTACCAGAATGGCAAGATGCAGTTGAATTCTATAAGAAACTTGTTGCTGCTGATGAAAGTCTTGGTAATATGTTCTCCAGACGTCTTGATAAAGCATTGACACAGAGTATTCGAATTGCACCGAATATTCAACGATATGTAATTAAAAATGGATAATAAAAAACCGGTTTAAAAACCGGTTTTATTTTTATGCTCCTAAAATACCAAGTATATCTTCTCGAGCTTTTCGAGGTGTATCATATTTTACTGCCTGACCACCAGCTTCGATAAACATATCACAATTTTTCTTGTAGTCATCTATTAATAAAGATTCAGAATCAGCATAATATGTTTTTTCTTTACCATTATTAACAATAATTAAATGATGCTTGTCAAGACCTAAGTTTTTACGCATCCAGTTCATACGACCAATTTTACCATCAGTTGATTTTACAGCTGTAAGAGTAAATAAGTCAATATTTTGTTGCTTACAAAGTTTAACAAGCCATTTAAAGAATTCTTTACCTTCGGTAAGCCATTCAATAGTTTCCCAGAAATCAGTTCCACCATTATGAACTATATCCCAGTCGACCTTCGTCCCGTTAATACATTGAAATTTTTCGCATTGACCACGAAAATCACACAGAACACCGTCCATGTCTAAAAATATTTTACTTACCATAGATTATCCTTATTAAACGTCAAATTCATCAAAGCTATGATGCGAACGCTTTCTAGAATTACGGTTAAATTTATTCTTGTTACGTTGGAACTTATCAGGTTTTACATCTTCAATCGGCTGAAAATCTTCTTGTTCTTCACCAGCAATATTAAATTCATCTAAATACCTATTGAACAAAGTTCTACCGAATTCCTTAGGCCATTTCTTAACAATCCATGCATCTTCGATGTCATCAGTATGTTCTTCCATGAACTGGTTGAACTGTTCAACTGAAATATCGTAGCCACAACAGCAATCCCAAACAGCTTCACGTACAGTACTAATCCAGTCTTTGTAGTCTGTTCCTGAATATTTGCCGCCAACAGTAATCTTAAGTGGTCTTCCGTCATAACGATCACCGTCAATGTCATCATCAGAATCACCGATAGTATTCATAGTTTCGACAATATAGCCGCATTTTCTTAAAATATCAATAGATTCTTTTACAATCTGCTTCATTTTAATACCTCAATATTATTTATAATAAAAATCAGAATTAATTAAACCTTTAGGATGTTCTTTGGTTTCAGTAGTAAAGCATTCAATAATATGCTTATCTTGAAATTCCATTTTTTCTATATTATTTCTGATTTTTAATTCTTTTCTTAAAAATTCGCACAATGCATAAGCATCAATAATATCAGAAGTAGGAGAATTTCCTTGTTTACCGTTTTTTACAACAGGTAAATCAGAAAGGTCTGGTTTTATTTCAGGCCATTCAATTAGAGCATCTCTCATTCCGATTTTATCCGCATTTCCACGACCAGAAAAGAATTTCTTATTTTGGTTTGGGGTATAAAAACGTAATTTACAACCTTCTCTAAATAAGCTTAATTTAATATTACCTTCAAATTCAGCTAATGAGAAAATCATACCAGCTGCACCAGACATAGAATAAGCATAATCTTCAACTGCAACATATTCACAGTCTTTACACCAGCTTACAATGTTATCACATAAAAACTGATATCGCTGATAATCATTTGTAAAATTATCTTTGTTATAAAAGACAATATTTTCTAATATAGAATTTTTCTTCACAGTTGTAAACCCGTGACGTTCTATATTTTTTATGTTAAATTGTTCGTCAACTTCTTCGATAATTATTCCACTTGACGATATGGAAAGGTCTAAACCGGCTATTTTCATATTAAAATTCACAAAAAAGACTATATAAATATATATATGACAATTAATGTTGACTTGACAAACAATTTTCCAGAAAGACAATTTACTGCGAAAATTAATACGTATAATGAAAAGCCAAATGTATTATCAGAAAGTAATAATACAGAAGAAAATACAATAGATGACGTAGATGACCTTCTTGCGTCACAAACGTTTATTCCACCATATGAATATTATGCGTCATTAAAAGATACGACTTATGTTTTAGATAATAACCAACAAGGATTTTATTATGTTAATCCAAATAATGTCAGTACACCAGATGATGACTCATATTTCTGGTTAGATGATATTAAAAATTGGTGTAGATTTATTTACAGTTGTGATAATGAAAGTTCAAGTTCTATTACATTATCTATTTGGAATGGAAAAGATAATTGGATAATGATTCCTAATTTTGTAGTTGGTGATCCAAATGCAATTTCTAATGTTAACTTTGTAGATAAATATGGTATAAAGAAAATTCAACAACCTATTATTGATAAAGCTTTAGCAAATAATCTTGTTATATTAGACCGTGGCTGGTGTCAAGCAATAAATACTGATGAAGATGGTAATTGGGTTGGTGGCGCTGGATTAAGAGATTATTTTTATCAACAAGGTTATTTACAAGTAGTTAAATTAATAAGATTACAAAAAACAGTAAAATATACAATTAATAAATCAGATACATTTATTACAAATAGATGGAGTTCTAGCCCATATTATTATAGTAGAACATATAAAAATGTTGCATCTAAAGGTGCAGATGAAGCATTAGGAAGATATACGCAAGTAAATTCTAGAGTGCCAATAACAACCGGTATACCTAGTGTATGGCGTTTACCAACAGGTGAAATTGGATTGTGCGGTAGTTTATCAATTCGTTCAGATAATGGTGCACCATATCATTATGAAGTTCATAGTAGCGATGGACAAGAATTATGGAAATTTAGAAAACAATATGATAAAGCCACTGATGGATATTCATATATGGGTGGAACCTATTTATTAGGTGATAATGCAAAAACAGCAAATGCATGGTTAAATGAAACATGTGCTAATTTCTTTGGTGATGGTAGAGATAAAACAATCGAAAAAGATTGGTTAAGAGAATATAATATTACTGAAAGTAATAATTCTGTTGTAATTAATTATAATAATATGTTAGATTCATCATTATCATTTGAACAGCATAATATAAATAAAGAAAATTCATTAAAATGTTCGTTTACGATTAATCGTCCAGTAGTAACAACAGAAACAATAGAGCGTGTTGATTACGCTAAAAAGTGGTAAAATATGGATTCGTTTGTTTTTAATAACTTCAAATATAGATTGATAAATGGTGATGTGCCAAATAAAGATACTTGGCAGTTTTGGCCGGTTAATACAAAATTCGTTGATGATTTTGAAGATAATTTACGTTATTTTAAAACTTCGGCTGATTTTTCCGCATTTTGCCCACAATATGTTTTTGAAGAATGGCAAAAAAATAAAACTACTTGGGAAAAACAATGGGAAAATTATCAAGCAACTGTATTTCCAACGAAATACAATTATGTTGCTATGCAAGAAACAGATACGCCATCAGAACCAGAATATATAGATGAAAAATCTATTGACTTCTTAATTGAAAGATATCCAAATCAAGAACATTTAAAAAAATTATTTTTTGTAGAAGGTAATTTATTTTATAGAGAAATAGGTGAAGAAGTTGATATTAATGGTAATAGAAAAAGAGGTATAGGTAGAGGCTTTTATTTTGTTAGAACGAGTGAAGAATTAAAGTGGTGTGCAAATAAAGTAAATAGTAATATTTATGATAATAAAATCAATATTGTATTAGGCGATAATATTGGTTCTGATATTTCTTCAAATGAAAATGATAATATAATTTTATATAATTTATTAGATAATAACAGAATGAAGACAATCGATTATTCGATTGGTTCTAATCCAGCACAACCATACGAAGGTATATTCTTTGGTAATGGTTATAAGTTTGAAAATATAAAATTATTATGTTCAAAAGAAACAAATGGTATATTTGGATATTTAGGAACTTCTGGTTGGATTGATTCTGTTGATGTTGCTGGTTATATTATAATTCAATCTAATAAAGAAATAAATTTAGACCATCTTGTAAGAGAAGGCACCGATGTCGTTGCTGGATTCTTATGTGGTAAAAATAATGGTAAAATAAGAAACATTAGAATGGATGGTAAGATTATTTTTAATAATTTCTTACCAAAAATGTATTCAACTAAATCAAAAGGTCAAGCAATTGATTCAGACAATTTAGTTGCTTATGATTCTTATATGTATTATCCAGATTATTATTGTTATAATAATCCTGGTAATATTATTCCATATTTAGGTTATTTTAATGAAGGCGTATTTGCTACATATTCAGGATATAATAAAACTAATGGTTTAGGATTAATAAATCAATATTGGAGTACTGAATTACTTGTAACTGATACTTTTGATGAACGAAAGATTATTGAACCTAATAGACAATCTCCAATAGAATGGTATTATTGGGAAGGATTAGCAGCTCCTAATGGCGGCTATTTTATGCATTATACTGCGCCAGTTAATAGAAAAAATATTTTATTCTATGATGGAAATATTGTTGCTCAAACAAATATGGGATTTAATAATAATAATCCAACATATAAATCACCTACAATAAGTACATTAGGATTAATTCTTTGGGACACCACAAATAATACAGGAAATGGTGGTAGCTCTATAGAATGGGCACACTATTTTGATACATCTATAAAATTGTCACAGCAAAATAGAGTTGCATATTATGTATCTCCATTAATAGGAGTTAATAATAATGAAGTTCATAATGTAAATGTTAATGCACAAATATATCTTTCTGGAACATTTGTAGGTTTTATGGGAGGTATTATTGGAAAACAGTGCCAAGGTAGAATAGATTCAGTATATTCAAATATAGTAGTTGATGACTTATTAACAACTGGCGTATTAAAAGATACTGGAAAATATACATATTATTTGCGTAATTATATAGATAATGATGATTATTGGTTCCCACAAAAAAGCATAAAAAATATTGGTGGTATAATTGGTTCTTTAGTTGTAGGTAATTTCCAATCTACTCAATTAGATAGTGTATCTTCAAATTTCGTAAATAAAAACGCTGTGGTTTTTAATAAGCAAACTGGTGATATAGAATATGATGATTATTATTTCATGAACCGTTATGGCGGTATTGCTGCCATGGTTGAATATAATTCTACAAATATTTCAAACTTGTGGGATATAAATGGCGATGGAACTGCAATAAATGATATTAATAATCCTCTTGTTAGAAGTATATTAATTAGCAATAGTATTTTCCAATATAATGAATCTACAGATTTAGTTTCTGAAGTAACTAAACTTACAACTAGCCAGTGTTCTGTATTACCAGCAGGTGCATCAAATATGTTAGGTGTATCTTCCCCATTATTCCCGGAAATAAAACCGACATATTTAACTATTCCTTCTTTATTACAAACACCGTTCCCAAATAAAGGTTCGTCACCAGTAAATAAAGCTAATCCTGCTACAGCTGTAGTATCAATGGGCTTTGTTCCTGGAGTTGGTACTTATGGTTATACTTATAATTATTATGATGTATATAAAGAATTTAATAGAGTTGGTTTATTTACAATAGATCAGCAATTAGCTGCACCAATTACAGATCCAAATTTCTGGTCAATAAATACAGAATGTGATTTACCGGGCGTTACTAATGCACCTGTATATTGGGCAGAACAATATAAAATGCCAGCATATGGTGATATGAAAGGCGATGGTATAGCTGGTGGTGTTGTAGATAGATTAAATATAACAGCAGGTGAAAATTTTGATTTAGATATAACAAAAATAGCTGGTAAATTAGTTATTTGGAATAATAATATAATTATTAATGATACACCAGATAGAATAATAGACAATCCATTTACTGCTACAACAGTTCCAGCTGCTGCAGGTATAACATTAGCCGAATGTAATGTTTATGATGCAAATAAAAATTTAATATTTACTGCAACCTGTCCTGATTATGTAGCACATCTTAATGCAGGTGACCAAGCATATCAAAATACAACAGCTATTGCAAAAACTGGACATTATGATGGAAATAAGTATTTAACTACATATCCGTATTTTGGTTCTGATTTGTATATTATACCTAATACAGTAACAGTAGAACAATCAGAGGAAGAAAATATATCTGACTTAATAGACCCAGATTCATATAATTATATAGTACTTACTGCAGCTGAACCATCATATGATGCAGGTTATAGTATGACTACTTGGGGTGGAAATTTATTATATGATTCAAAACATGTAAGTTTGGGTGTTAGTGCGGTATCAGCAACAATTAAAGGTGAAGCATTTAAATATTATCCATTTACAAAAGTACCTATTCCAGAAAATAAGAAAATTTCTGATTTATATACAATACAAGTTGGTGTTGGTAGAGGTTATCGACAAGGTATTCATAATACAGTAACTGTAAATGATGGTGAATCTTCAGAGACCATTCTAATTAAATTTAAAGATAAATTTAATAGAGATAATATTGGTGGTGCTGAATCTGGTTTTGTATTTTATGTAGATTATACAGATGAACCAAATGATGATTCATATCTTTGGTATGTACTTCCATTTGATCCTAAGCCTTTTGATTATAGAACTGATTCTTATACTTTACATCCGCCTTATGGTAAATTTCATAGTATATATGCAGCTGCTTATGATGCCGCAAAGAAAGAAAAAAATGCACATCAAATTGACAATATGCAGACAGGAGGTTCATTAGATTTTAAAATAGAACATATAGAATATAATACATATTATTTCCGTGGTTTTAAAGAAGATTATGTTCCAAATAAAACTAATGAAATTGATTGGGGAGAACCAAATATTGTTCCAGATGTTACAGTTAAGACATTAACTGGTTATAAATGGGGAATATATGATGGTGTAAAGAAATTTGAAATGATTGACCATCCTGAACAAGGAACGACAAATACTGCAGAAGCTGCTACTGGTTATGTTTCATCAAGAGAATATGTTACTGATGAAGATTGGATATCAGCAGACGATACATATAAATATCCTTGCTATGCAGAATTATCTGATGATTATGGTGACGCTGTAGCTAATATGTCAGCAGTACCGTTAAATCATTTACCAGAAGAAGAATGGAACTGGCAAAATGAATTAGTTGATTATAATTACGTTGGTACAAGTGACGCGGAAGAAGAGGAAGGTGGAGTCCATTATAGATATGACTATTTCGGTGCAGCTTCATTATTTAAGAATAAATATCAATCAGTGGTTCAATCATTAATATATACACCTTATAGTACATATGCTCTTCCTAAGCCTTGGTATACATTTAATAAAAAAGGTAGATTTATCAATAATTTATTAAATAGTGCACCAATGCCATATAATGGTATTGAATTGAAAAATCCAGATGCTGTTAATTGGGTTGAAATATTTAATAAAAAGTTTACTAAATCAGCAGTAAATCCAGACTTTGGTAATATTTTAGATAAAAATATAGCAGATTCTAAAGAACCGACATACGAAACCGATTTTTATAAGTTTAGTTATAAAAAAGAACAAATGTATAATAATTTAGGTAAAACTGGTATTAGTGTTTTTGTTGAATATAATACAAATAACAATAAAGCAGGTTTCTGGTTCTATAATAAGGATAACACTGGAATAGCCAATCCAACAGATGGTAATATATTATATTATCCAAATGTGTTTAATATTGGTAAAACCTTAAATCAGGAAACAATTCGTGGATATCTATTAGAAAAAGATTCATTAGAGTTAAGTGGATTTTCTGCTGATGATTTCCAGGGATTATATGTAACGGATAGTAAATTAAATCCAGTTATGTATATAGATGTTGGCCTTGGTGAATGTGCTGAAGGTACAACTTGGTCATTAAGTAGTCAGCCAAGTACTACAATAAATTATAATGAATTAAGTAATATTGCAAAAAATAATGGTATGATTAATTCTAATTATGGCACTGGTGTTTCAGGTTTAATGTTGGAGATTGATTAATATGGCAAACAAAAATAAAATATTCAATAGTTTTGTATATAATGTTTTGTTACATGGATATTCAAAAGATGAAATCTATCAGCCAACAAATTTTGATTTGTGGTTTTGCTATAAAAATCAAAATTTTGAGAATAATAAGGATTTAAGATTACGTAATATCACTAATATATTCTGTGATTCTAATAATAATAAAGGCGATAATTTTAATATGAATAAAATTAGTGCCGTTTATTTATCAAATCTTGGTCAGTTTAGTATTGAAAATGTATCAAAAGAAGATGATTTACCAGCTACAGCATCATATCAAGAAATGTTAGATATTCCAGCTTCAGCATATTTATTTTCTAAATATGATGCTCCTGTTAAAACACCATTAAAAAGAGATACTTGTTATACAAATTTTGATTATTATGTAGATGATACGTTCAATTCAAAAGAATCAAATAATGTATTAAATAGGATAAATGGTTTTGATATAACAAAATTAACTGATAAGAAACTAGTCGATGAATGGAAAGACTATTGTAAAGACTATTTCGAATCAGATTATAATTTTTGTTCAGGATTTTCTGCTTCAGATTATAATGTTTTTGATGTAAAACAAGATTTCGTTATAGAAGATAAAATTAATATGAGAACAACCGATAAAGACTTTGATATTGTTCAAACTAATTCAAATAGTTATGTTGGTGGTGCTTTATTAATTACATGGTATAATGGCACAAGAGTTCCACTTTATAATTATGAGGGAAAATTATACTATGAAAGTACATTACAGAAAAAACTAAAATCCATTGGTAAAGATATTAAGTTTATGACTCCAACTTATAAGTTATTTCCAAGAGATTATAGCAATGCTATACCATTCTGCTATATAGATTTACCGAAAACTTATAATTTAAGAGATAATAAAGTTAATGTTCAGTGGTCTGAAAACGGTATTGTGTCTTTAAAGTAATGATAAATAATATATGGCTAATAAGGTAACAGACATTTCAATTTATCCATGGCTTTGTTCTTCTACAAAAGCATTGGAAGATGACAAGGATAATATCGTATGTGACAACGAAGAAGGAACAGTCGATGAGTTGACTGATGGTGCATACGGTTTATTTGGCATTAAATGTTCATATTATAAAGTATCTGAAAATCTTTTGAGAGATAAGCTTTATGGAGAAGACCCATTACGAATTATCGAACGTAGCTGGTATTTTATGGGATATGTTGAATCATTACCTCCAAATGTAAGAACATATCAGTTACAAGGTATTTGGGGAGAAGATGTAGTTACAATGTATGCTTCTATTGGAGCATTTAACTACTATTCTACTTATGGCGGATATGATAAGAATACGCCAGAAGTTAATCCAGAATCAGAACCAAAAATTAGTGATATTATTTACATAGAAGCAAATAATACATTTTATAGAATTGTAGATGTTAAGTATTGGAGTGAAGCATTTGGTTTGGCAAAGCATACGTATACATTGACATTAAAAGTCTACATGGATGACAAATGGACAATTAATACAAATGATCCAACATTGTCTAATAGGGAAGATCCAATTTATAAAGTTGCACAGGAAGATATACATGAGCAGTATAATATCAATGACCCATTGAAGATAAACAATAAGGTAACTGGTGATTTCCCGGCTCAACAATATAATGATGGATATAATGACCCAGAAAAAATCAAAGATGAAACTCAATACTATGATTATTTTAAAGGTTGGTAAGTGTCAATATTTGCAAAAACATATACACAGGGAAACTATTATCCGAAGCATCCTGAAAAATGCCTTAATACAAATGGTAAATTAGGCAATAAGCCAGCAATTACATATCGTAGTAGCTGGGAATTAAAGTTTATGAGATTCTGTGATAAGTATGAATCTGTTTTAGAATGGGGTTCTGAAGTATTAAAAATACCATATATTTCTGAAGTAGATGGTAAACAGCATACGTATATAACTGATTTTTATTTCGTATGTCGTGAAAATACCGGAAAAGTAGTTAAATATATATTAGAAGTAAAACCAAAATGTCAAATCGCAAGACTTGACGAACATGGTGAGGTTATTTTCCCCGAACCCCCAAAAACAAAAACACAGAAAGCGATAAATTCTTGGCAGGAACGTTGTAAAGTTCTTAGAATTAATAATTCTAAGTGGACAGCTGCAAGAAAATGGTGTAATGCGAACGGTTATATTTTTAAGGTGATTTCGGAAGAAGAAATCGGAATTAATTATTAAGCGTCCTATGTTATAAATAATTTACTATATTTTATAATTAGATATGAGTGTATTTGATAATTTGAAAAAAGAATTTAACATAGACGAAGCAGAGCCTATTGTTAATTCAGTTATTGATAAAGCGAATGAAAAGATAGAAGAAGTTCGTGAAGGTATAGCTACACAGAAATATACTCTTGAAGATAAAGAATATATTAAAGCTGAATTACAAGATTTAATCGCATCGGACCGCGAAGTTATGGAATCTATGAAAGAGATGATTCTTAACGGTGCTGGAACTCCGAATATGTATGCTGTATATGCAACATTATCTAAATCTGTTCGAGAAAATGTAGCTCAACTTAAGGAATTAAGTAAAGACCTTACGGATTACCAGGTTATTGAATCTGCTGAAGAGTTTAAAGAAAAGGCATTAGCTAGTAAAGAACGACTTGCTGAAAAGCGTCTTGCTGGTAAGAATCCTGCAGCACCTGGTCAGATTACACAGAATAATACGTATATATTTGACTCGAAAGAACAGTTTAAGATAATGAAAGATTTGAATTTAGAAACAGCCAAGATTGAACATCCTGACTTTGATTTATCGTAAGGGGAATAATGTTATTTTCAATATATTATAGGATAGATCATAGACAGGAATTTCTGCAAAAACACTTTAATAAGATGTTTAAGAATAATGCAGAAGAGGAACGTGATTGCACAGTAGACAGATTGACAGATTTAATGGAATTAATGGTGCAATTACTCATAAATGAAGATAAATTTGGATTATTTGAGCTTTTAACGAAGAAAAATACAAAAGCTGCTAGAGCTTTTTTCAATTATTTAACATGTTCAAATATTCGTAGTATAAATAAAGAGATAATCAAGAATAGACTTGAGGAAATTTTTAAGAAATAACTAAGGATTAATGCTTATGAAAAAGTTAAAAGATATCCTGGATTCTCAATTTGAGCCAATTAAACTTGATGAAGCATCTAGTTTTACAAGTTTTTTGACAGAAGAATCAGATTATGAGGGACCGGGAAAGATAATTACAGAAGAAGATGACCCATTTGCATCAGCTTCTAACGACGCTGGCGGTGATGCTGGTGGTGATCCGTTTGGTGATGCTGGTGGTGGTGGCGACGCCGGTGGAGACCCGTTTGGCGATAATGCTGGCGGTGGAAATGACGCTGGTGGCGGTGCTGGTGGTGGCAACGGTGGTGCTGGTAGTGAAGACAGTGACGGTAATTCTGAAGGCGATGACGATAAGGAAACTTCTCCAATCGACGATGATTCTCACGAAGACGACCCGGAATTTAACCAGGGAACAGGTAATCCAGATGATGTAACGTTGTCTGATGAACCGTCCGCAAAGGTAAAGTTCAATGTTGAAAAGATTATGCAGGCAGTAACTAGCGTAATTCAGACATTAAGTGAAGATAAGTTGGTTGAAATCGAAAAGATTAAGACTGATGTTGAATTAATCTTTAACGGTAAGATTCTTAATGATGAAGATTTGGAATTCAAGAACTTCAGAAACGCTATGTTCATCCTTAAGAAGATTTGCGCTAAGCTCGATATTGCGGAAGCAAATTATCTTAATAGAAAGATGAAAGAACCTGCACTGAAGAAACGTGATCAGCTCAAGCAAGAAATCGCCGCTAAGAAGGGAGAACTTGCTCAGACACGAGACGTTTTGACAGCCCTCGATACTAAGTAAAAAAAGAACCGGTTTAAAAACCGGTTTTTTTAATAATATTTTTAAATATTAATCAAGGTCGAAAGTAGGAAGTTCAGCTTGTTCTTCAGCTGGCGTTTCTTCTGGAACTACAGTGTCAGCAACAACTTGTTCATCAACTGGAACTACCTTAGCCTTTTTCTTCTTAGGCTTCGGAGCTTCAACTACTGGTTCTTCAACAGTTTCAACAACTGTTTCTTGAGCCTGTTCCTGAGCTTTTTGTTCTTTCAACTTTTTAATGAAATTTTGGTATTCAGTTTCGAACTTTGATGTGTTAATCGAAGGACGAGAACTTTTATGTCTAACTGGTAATACACGACCAGCCATAGCAGCACGTTGTGCATCGTAATCAGTTACAATTTCATTTTGATTATATCTTTTTGAAAAATCTGGCATATTATTCCTCTACTTTTTCTTTTGTTTTTCTTGTTCTTCTTTTCTTAGTTTTAGTTTCTTCAGTTGAATCGTCTATTTTCTTTTTTCTGGTTCTCTTTTTCTTTGGAGCCTGTTCTTCAACAACATCAACCTGTTCAATTTCTTTTAATTTCTGTTCCTTTTGTGCTTTTAATTTAGCAATGAATTCTTGATATTCTCTTTCAAATGCATCTAATGCTGGTTCTACAGCTGGTGTTGGAGCTGGAATATCCGCAGGTTTATTTTTATTTAATCGTGTATATATACGATGACGAATAACTTCTGGTGCGATTGGAGTTTTCTGGTCAGTATCAAATGTTGGAGTATTTGAACTACTATTATGATTATATCGAGAAGCTATACGTTGTTGTATATGTTTAATAAATTCTTGATGTCTCTTGTTAATGTGTCGTGCCATTATTATTTCCCTTTGATATGAACTAGCAACGTTTCTGGAACATTATATACAATATATCCTGGTGGATTATTTTTGTTTCCTTTAATAATTTTAATCGTATAAAGATTTATATTATTTATAGGGTCACTTTGTTCTATGATTTGGTAGACGCATTCATCACCATCTTTGGTGCTCAAGACTTCTTCCCCAATATTAAATGGGCGTAATGTATAATCTGGTTCTGGCATAGAGCTATTAGCTGATACATCATTTTCATTTAATGATTTAGCTTTTTTAACACCTTCGCCTAGTCTTTTTACAATCCATTCTGGACAGTTTTTGTTTCCAATAACTAGTCGAATTTCATTCATCAAGATATTTAACTGTTCTAATCTTAAATCCATAATTAAATAGTTTCAGACCAGGTTCTATCATCCTTATACCAAGGACTACTGATTTCTTTCTTGAATTGCTTCAAATACTTAGAAAACAGTGCCTTGATATCACTATTACTAGCATCATCATCGAGCATAGAATATTCACGCAAGAAATTCTTAGTAATTATTCCTAAGAAGTGACCTGCAGCTGCAGCTCTGTGTGTGGAATGACTATCACTGGTAAATCCTTTATCAAAATCACTATACAATTCAAACTCATCTGCTTTATACAACTGAGAATCTTTTTTCATGAAAAGCTTCTTATAAATTGTCCAAGCAAATGTTTCCAATTTATCAGCTATTTCTGCAGTAAAAGATTCTGATAAGCGACGTTTTTTCTTTTTCTTCTTTTTCTTCTTTTTCTTTGGAATTTGGTTTAACCAATAGCCTGGGTGATGAGCCGCAGGAACACCAGCAAACAGTGGATTTACACTGTATGGGGAACGCTGATATAAAAGTCCCATACGTTGAGGACAACAGCCTTTACCATCACCGCCATGTGGAATACCTTGGTCTAAGCCACAAGGTCCACCAACGCCAATACCAAAGTCTTCGTTAATATCATATCCGCATTTTTCTAAAATATCTAATGCTTCATCTATTTTCATATTAATACTTCCCGATATCTATTTTAATATTATATTTATGGTTTATTTCAGAAATTATTGATTTCCAGGTATTAATATGCCCATATTTGCCAATTTCTAACAATTTTTCGACAGTATCGGAGTCATTATTATCGTAAGCAGCAAAGGCTTCTTTAATTTTTTCAGGAGTTAAACCTAAATAAACCTTATAATGTGCCATTTCATGAATTAATGTTTTTTCTAATGCAGTATAGTTAAAATTATGAATAATTGAAAGTTCTATACGGGGATTTTTTAACAGTTTATGTTCAAAATCGAAATCAAATTTGAAACAGCCATTTAAATTTTCGTTATTTACAATAATTACCGGTATTTCCGGTAATGAATTATCAAAATACATAAAATTCAATGAATTGAATAAGCTTTTTAAGTATTTTGTATTATTAAATTTTTCATTAAAAAGAATCATAATCTCGCCATGATGATTTCATAAATTCTGTTCTATTTTTTACATAAGTTTTACCATTTACTTCTAACGTTATTTCATTATATGTAGAATTGGTAACTCTTACTTTAATAGGACAACATGCTTTTACTTCTGGAACAATAGTCCAATAATATGCACCGTCTACGATATTGAATCCATATTTCATCAAATCGCTCATATTACGTTTTTCACATTCTGGACAGTAAGGTTTCGGTGGTAATGGCGGATAGTAACACATTTTAATGTTTCCTTAATATTGTATCTAGTTCATTATTAAGTCGGCTAACAACATATTGTTTAGAAACATAGTCCGTATTTAATAAGTAATTTTGGATTCTCTTATCGTTATATAAACCTCTAATCCAGTTAATAGAAGCAAGACAATACATTTTTGGTCGTAACCATTCTCTCAATTTAAACATAAGTAAATCAAGATTGGATATAGCATCATTCTCTTCTTGTGTTACTGGATTCTTTATAAGTTTTCCATTACGGTCAATTAATCCTAAGCGATATGCTTTTGTTTTTGTAGGAATTGTGGTGATAGATTTTAGAAAAACAAAAACAAGAATATTGTCAATATCTCTATTATGAGCAGACAAATTTATTTTTCTATGTCTTCTTTGTAATTCACCTAATTTTAATTTTGCTTCAGAGAGAATTCCATTAGCTTCAAAATAAGAAGACATAGTTTCTGCATTGTTTACAAGGCGTTGTAAACCACTAACAGAATTCTTATCTTCTAAAGCATAAAAGAATCTTTCCCAGAGTTTTTCCATATCTTATTTATACCTTTAATTTTACCTGCACCATTCTGATTCATTCATAGAATTTCCGTCATCTATGATGTCATCAATATAAGTAGTTGTAGTGCAATGTTCTTGTTTTGGAATATAACGAGTCTGAGTTCCAGTATATTGCTTTTGTTCCTGATTACAAGAAATTTCAGTTCTTATTAAAGCCTTATCATTATCTGGTGTTATAACAACTTCCTTGGAAGAAACTGTTTTGTGATTAAAACCTTCACCAATCTTAAATAACTTTGTTTTATTTTCTGTTGCCAAGAAGTGTTTGTATTTGGTTTTTATATTTTCGGTAATAGCTGCAATAGAACGTCTAAGTGCAGCAACTATTCCAGAACTATGTGAAGAAAATCCATTTTCATCTTTTTTGACTGAAGCGCCAAAGCATTCATTTGAACAGAATTTTGCATAGCCTTTAAATAATCCACGATAGGAAGTTGACTTTTTACAAATCGGACAAATACCTTCCTTTTCATCTTTTTTAAGGTAGGTATCATAATAAGCTTTTGAATAAGTAATACTATGTTTTTCTTTAAGATGTGCATTAAATGCACTTTCTAATTTAAAATCGACAGGAGCAGTAATAATTTCATCACAGATTTCACATTTCATTGAAACTGATTCGTTATTTTCTTTAGCTTCTTCTATCTTTTTCTTGCCGATTTCTCTTTTGTATATTTTGCTACATTCGGCAGAACAGCAAACTCTATATCCTTTTGTCGTAGAAAGATATTCAGTTGGATTGCCACAAACAGCACATAGGCCTTCACCAGGTTTTTTCAAATATTTATCGTAATATTCTTGCATTTGTAGCTTATGGTCTTCTTTAATATGACGAGCAAAAGCATTAGATTCGATAAATTCTTTTCCACAAATTTTGCAAATAAACACAGACATATTGCAATATTTATAGTTTTGACTGCCAAAGTATAGTAAAAAAGGTTATAAATAATATAAAAAGAAAACATTATAAGGTTTATTTAATATGGCAGAACAGAAAAACAAGCTTATTTTTACGACAGAAGGTCGTAGATTATTGGTCAGCCAAGAAAACGGTGTTAGATTTGCTGTAGTTGGTGCAGTATTGATTCAAGGTTTACCACCAGTTGCAGATTTAAATGATAAAGATGCGGGTTTATTTGCAACTTATAAGAGTCTTACATTAGAAAATTTGATTGAACGTCCTAATGTTGTATTAGGTCTTAAAAATGTAAGCTATGAAACTAAGGGTAATCAGAAGATTGCTCCAGTTGACCGTGAAAAATATGATGAATGTGTAAATGATATTTGTAATAATGTTTTGCCAATTCATTATATTCCGTCACTTGAGCTTGTAGATGATAGAACTAGCCCTTATGGAACATATGAACTTGATATTGATAGAACTACTATTTCTTGGGATAATGGTAATGATATATCTTTTGCACATGTTGGCCTTATTGCTAAACAGTATGCTGAAACAAATGATGCATCATTTAATGTTGATAAAACACAAAAACCAGTTCTTCTTGCATTGACACAGTTAGATGGTGAATATGACGCAGTAACTCAGATATTTGCTGGTGGTATTCAGATATTAAAAGACCAGAATAAGTATGTTGCAGCAAAGCTTCAGCTTAGAATGACTGTTGCTGATCATGATTTTGATTTTGAAACTTCTGAAGGTTTTGATCCAGATGATGAAAAGACTCAAGAAGTTTTAAATATTGCTAAAAAGATTTCCCTTGTTAATAATGGCCTTAAGACTAAAGATAATGGTCCTAGTATGCGCCTTGCTGTTGGTGAAGATGAGTCTGTTCTTGCGGATTTACATCTTAATAAAGAAGGAAGCATTGCAACACCAAAGACATTGATGGTAGCAGATACCTATAATGCAGATATGATAGAAGAACAGTGGAATGCAGCTGGTCTTATTCATACAGTCAATAAGAAAGATGAAGATAATGATTATAAGTATCAATATATTTTAACTTCTATTGAACAACCAGAAAATTATATTGAAGAACCGGTTGTAACATATAACGTTGGTTTATTATTAAAAGGTTATGGCAAAGAATATACTGGCGTTATAGATTTTTCAGATGTTAGAGATGCTGTTGTCGAAAATTATATTGGTAGTGGTAGTAGCGGTAGCAGTGGTAGTAGTGGAACTTCTGGTAATATTGTTCAATATTATGGTGTAGAATCTCCAATATTTATCCAGCATGGAATTGATGAATATCATCAAGTTGCTGTTGATTTCTTTGGTGAAGATAATCATGTTTTAGATACTGATAATACTGATAAAATGTTATTCTCTAAGAATAACGTAAGTATGGAACCAGTAGCTAGAGATTTATATGGTAGTAACGTTTTAATTCAATCTACTTATAACTTATTTAGCGCAAATGGTGGTAATACAAATAATACATTAATCCGTTCTGATTATAATATTATCAAAGATGAATCATTCTCTAATTTATTAATCGGTGCTGATGCTAACTATATTATGAATGGTGCAAATACTAATGCATTATTCTGCTCTGACCTTAATACATTAAATGGTTCTGATACTTGTGGTAATATCTTAATTGGTGGTTCTACGCATTATCTTGAGAATGCTACTGGCATTATGATGGTTAATGGTAGAGGTCTTATAGCTTCTAATGTTTCAGATGAAATTATATTTGGTAAATATAATGCAAATACACAAGCTGATGTTATTTTCGGTATTGGCTCTGATGAATATAATCGTAAAAATGCATTAGAATTTTATGCAGACCAAGGCTTACTTAAGTTATTCAAGAATGGCTATCAGGTTGCTGCACTGGGTGGTTCTGTTGGCTTAGAAACATCTACATTAAATGTATCTAACTTAACTGCAACTA